>Ga0190359_1000397_pt1 | contig 30081 bp, 19 predicted proteins | sample 48721823_MG_FD_161269 | JGI IMG/M metagenome (GOLD analysis project Ga0190359, IMG submission 161269) | Hydrothermal vent microbial mat bacterial communities from Southern Trench, Guaymas Basin, Mexico - 4872-18-2-3_MG | ecosystem: Environmental > Aquatic > Marine > Hydrothermal vents >... | reverse complement strand
CCAACGAGGGTATCTGGGACTGGGACCTGACGACCGACACGGTCTTCTACGATCCGAGATACTACACGATGGCGGGATACAAGGTCAACGAGTTCCCCCACACCTTGGAGGAATTCCGGAAGAGGGTCCACCCCGGTGACATAGACAGGGTGATGGACACAGCCTGGGAATATATCAGAGGGGAGAGGGAGCGATACCGGGTCGAATTCAGGTTCAGAAGACCGGACGGAAGCTGGATGTGGATCCTTGGCAGGGGCAGGATAGTCTCAAGGGATGAAGAGGGCAAACCGACCAGATTCGTCGGAACACATGTGAACATAACCGAGAGAAAGGAAATGGAGATAAAGATCAAGGAAAGCGAGGAAAGATACAGGGCCCTGTTCGATCAGGCCTCGGATGCCATCTTCATGGTTGACGGGGCGATCTTCATAGACTGCAACAGGGCAACGATCAGTATGTTCGGCCTGGAGAGAATGGAAGATATAATCGGACATCATCCCTGGGAATTCTCCCCCGAAAGGCAGCCGGATGGAAGGGATTCCAAGAAAAAGGCAAAAGAATACATAGAATCCGCATTGAATGGAGATCCGCAGAGATTCTACTGGAAGCATTCAAGAAAGGATGGAACGGAATTCGATACTGATGTGTCTCTCAGCAGGGTACTCGTGGCCGGAAAGAGCTACGTCCATGCGATCGTGAGGGACATCACGAAGCAGAGAAGAGCGAGTGAGAGAATAAGGATACTCTCGTCCGTCGTTGAGCAGTCTCTTGAGGGGATAGCCATAGCGGACCTCGATGGGAACATCCTGTTCACAAATCCTGCCTGGGTGAGAATGCATGGATACGACTCCGAGGAGGAACTCATGGGAATGCATCTCTCCATCTTCCATACGGAGGATCAGTTCAGGAAAGAGGTTGAACCATTCAATATAAAGGTCCTCAGAAACGGATTCAACATGGCCGAGGTGGGCCACAGGAGAGTGGATGGAACGACATTCCCCACGCTCATGACCACCACCCTTCTCAGGAACGAGAACGGGGAGCCGATAGGATTTGCAGGTATAGCCACCGACATCACATCGAGCAAGAAAGCGGAGGAGACCATCAAGGAAGAAAGGAATCGCGCCGAGTTCTACCTGGACCTTATGAGCCATGACATAACAAACATCCATCAGGGGATCTATTCCTGGGTCCAGGTCATGAACCTGAAGAAAGGGTCCGGCATAGATATAGATACGGATATCACACCCATAGAGGATCTTGTGAAGAGATCTATCAAATTGGTACGGAACGTTCAGCTCCTCTCAAGATTGAGAAATACGGACCCGGAATTGAAACGAATTGACCTCTCGGCGGTGCTGAAAGAGTGCGAGAAGGGGATAAAAAGCATTTTCCATAACGCGGACCTCAAGATCAATTCGAGATACCCTGAACGACCCGTCAATATAATGGCGGAGCCGCTGATCTCGGAAGTCTTCACGAACATTCTCCACAACGCCGTCAAGTTCCAGCCCGATGATCGGGCGGTCATAGAGATCAGTCTGACCTCCTCCCCCGAAGGCCTTGCTGTCGTACAGATCGCGGATCACGGACCCGGCATCCCCGATGAGATCAAACCGCAGATATTCGACAGGTTCAGGAGGAAGGAACATAGGTATCACGCCGGCATAGGTCTCTCGCTCGTTAAGGAGCTGGTGGACCGGTACCACGGAACGGTTGAGGTCATGGACCGGGTGAAGAAGCACAGCTCCAGGGGAACCTGTTTCATCGTGAAATTCCCCCTTGCGGATGGATGAACAGGGCCCGTCCGCTCACTTTAATAAATCGGACACGAATGATAATACGTTCGTATCCGAACCTTTAACTCCCACCCCCTGAAGTATGGGGGTAAGAAGAATTGAGGAGTATTTGAAGAGACAAACTACTGGATGCTTTGAATCTCCTATAAGAGAAACTAATTATACGTGATATCGGTTAATTCCACCGGGGAATCTCAAATGTATGGAATGCTGACGGGAGATGTCAAAGGTGATGCTTCGGGATCGGCCAGGCCAGGCACCGTATTCATTCTTCTCGCAATGGCCCTGATCTCTCTGTTGATGGCGGCAAACGTCGTCTCCGCCATCGACGAGACCACCGTGAATCTTACTATAGCTCCGGGAGAGAAGGACGGAGCCTACCTTCCGGCCCTCGATACGGATACGATCGATGTGAAAATGACATCCAACATCCCCGTGGATGTCTATATCATAACACAGGATCAGGTCTACGATGCACTGATCAGCGATGATTTCGACTACGAGAAGAAGTGGGAGGACAGAACATCGCTGAATGTCAACTACAGGGTGGAGGACCAGAATAATCTCTACTACATACTGATCCACAACACCGATTCCTCGGAAACCGCAGAGGTGGAGCTTGAATACAAGGTCATCCAGGAGATACTGGAGGAAGCAGCCAAGGACGCCGCCAAGGGAATATGCTGCGGATCGGTCTTCCTTCCCCTTGTCGGGATCGGAGCTCTTGTCGTCCTTGCCAGGAAGCACCCCTGATGCGTGTACATGATAGTACAAACTACAACACCAACATTATTATACCGGAAAAAAAACCCCCAAGACACCTTAAATATACCAGAAAGTGGATACCCGTTGGACGCGGGGGACCTCCGTTCCTGGTCCGCCCGCCTAATAGAGGTTTCAGGGAAAAATGCCCGGACCGTTCACCGGGGTGCGGTCCGGGCCGCCAAATTGTTCTTGGAAACAGAATGTATCAACACTCCGTTCCCGCTCCATATCACGGTAAAACCCAGTTTCATGAGCAATCTCCTTGAGGCGATGTTCTCCTCGGAACACTCCGCTATCAGGGAGGATACATCCTCACGGGCAAAAGCCCGGTCGACCAACATTTTCACGGCCTCGCCCGCATACCCTTTCCTCCTCTCCGACCCGACTATGGAGAAGGCGATTTCCACCTCGCCCGAGGATGACGGAGGGCCTTTGAAACCACAATCCCCCACCACCCTGCCGGACCGGTCCATGATGAGATAGACGTTCCACCCGTAATTCGCGGGATCCTCCATCATGTCATTTATGAAATGGGGAAGGGATTCCACGAATTCCCTTGAGGGCCAACTTTCCGCATGCTCGATGAAGGAGGTATCCCCGCGGTATATCGACAGCAGTTCCTCCCGGCTGCAGGCCCTGAGAGATAGCCTCTCCGAACGAAGAAGGACCCCGGCTTCCATGGACAGACCCGTAGGTTCCCTCCCTTTTCTATATTTCGTCGGAAGGGGAGGTAACACTAAATCGGATGGTCCCATACACCTTTCGAGATGCTCCTGAAAGCGGAGGGACTGTCCCGCTCCTTTGGACCCAGGGAGGTCATAAGGTCTGCCACACTCATCATCAACGAAGGTGACCGGACGGGGGTCGTGGGACCGAACGGAAGCGGAAAGACGACCCTCATACGCCTTCTGATGGGTGAGCTGAAACCCGATTCCGGAAACCTTGTTTCCCGTACCGACTCCATAGGCTACCTCCCCCAGTTCCCGGAATTCCCCATGAGGTCCACCGTGAAGGATGTCGTGGGCATGCCCTACGGCCGTGTGGCATCCCTCAAAAGGAGAATGGCCGAGATAGAGGATATGATGTCCCGGCCCTCCCGGCATTCGAACATCGACTGGTTGTCACTCTCGGAGGAGTATTCCAGCCTGCAGGACCAGTTCTCGGTGGAGGGGGGGCACAGGTACGCTTCCATGGTCCCCGAGGCACTTGCAGAGGTGGGCCTCCCCGCGGAGCTGCTCGACAGGAAACTCTCGGACCTCTCGGGAGGGGAGAGGAGCAGGGTGCTGCTCGCAAGGGTTCTGGTGCAAGCAAGGGATGTGGACCTTCTCTTCCTTGACGAACCAACGAACCACCTGGACGTGGAGACCATGGAATGGCTTGAAGATTACCTTCTCGAGCTGAAGGCTTCCATCGTCCTCATCTCTCACGACAGGTACTTCCTTGACCGGACATGCACGTCCATACTTGAGGTCCTGAAGGGGAATGTCAGAAGGTTCGGGGGAAACTACTCGGATTACCTCGAAATGAAGGAGATCGAGTTCTCCATCAGGTCCGCCGAGGCAAAGCACAACCGCATCGAGAGGGAAAGACAGCTCCGGGTGATAGAAGGGCAGAGGAGAAGATGGAAGTACAAGACAACGTTCAAGACCAGGCAGAAGCTTCTGGAGAGGACGGAGGTCAGGGAGGGACCCGAGAAGGAAAGGAACATCTCCATCAACATTTCAGGAGAGGAGAGGGCCGCGAAGAACGTGATAATGGCGAAGGATCTGAAGATCCTCAGAGACGGCAGGCTGATAATCGACAGCGTGAACCTGGATATAGAGCAGGGGGACAGGGTCGGTGTGTTCGGTCCCAACGGCTGCGGAAAGACCACCCTCCTCAGAACCCTCAAGAAGGAGCTTCCGTACAAGGGAGATCTCTGGGTGGCACCCGGAGCCAGGACGGGATACTTCTCCCAGGAACAGATGGAGCTGGATGGAGATATATCGGCCGAAGAAACGCTCCTTCGGGTGCTCGGAAGGAGCAGGAAGGACCTTGCAAGAGGAATCCTGGCACGTTTCCTTCTCAGGGGACATGACGTGGAAAGACCCGTATCGACCCTCTCGGGAGGGGAGAGGGCCAGGGTGGCCCTTGCCCTGCTGATAGCAAGGAGAAAGAACCTGCTCCTGCTGGACGAACCCACCAATCACCTGGATGTCGGCTCCAAGGATGCGATACAATCGGCATTATCGAAGTTCAAGGGAACCATCATAATCGTAACCCACGACAGATTCCTTCTTGACAGCATATGCACAAAGATGGCCTTCATCAAGGACGGGAAGCTGATAGTTCTCAACGGCAGATACCGGGATGTCAAGGGAGACAGGTCCCTGCAGTCCGTCGTCGAACAGGCTCAGGCATACAGGGTGGTGTCCGCCTTCACCGACTGGAAAACAAGGACCAGATACAGGTCCGGGGACCGGGTTGTCATTGCCGATTCCGAAGCGGAAAGGTTCAGGCACGCCCTCGACAACGGTTTCCTCAGATTGATAAGCAGGAACGAGAGCAAGAAGGTGAGGAGGTCCTAGATAACTCCTCAATCCCAGCTCAGAACTTCCTCCTCCTCCTCTTCGGCTTCTCCACCGGACCTCTTCCTGACGATTAGGAAAATCACCAGGATCACAACCAGGAACAGCAGCACGGAGCCGATGATGGCACCCCAGAGGAGTACGTCCGTTCCGGAGCCCTCATCCTCGTCCCCGGGAACCGGGGTTACCGTTATCGTTGTCGAGGCAACTGCCGTGTTCCCCCCTTCATCCTCGACCTCGAGTGTGATCGTGTAATCACCTTCCTCCGTCGGAACGAGGTCTATGGACTCCCCGGTGAATGTCTGCTCCGTTCCATCGGGAAGGGTCACGGTCCAGGTATACCCGACTATGCTCGAATCATCCTCGGAGGAGGAAGCATCCAGTGTGATGGATTCCCCACTCACGGCTTCCGTTGTCGCGGTCTTTATCCTGGGTTCGGGCTTCACATCATCCACTATCTCGTATTGGAACTCCCGTATGGCCGCATTTCTGGAGAGATCGAAAACGGAGACGTTCAGCACCCACGAACCCGGACCGGGGGGGAAGAGCGCTGCGGTGAATCCGGTACCTTCCGGTTCGGTCATGTTCACGGAAACTTTCGCTGCAGCCTCACCCTGGTCCCCGCCCATCCATACCACGGAAGGGTCTCTCCATCCTACGTTGTCATGAACGATGACGGACAGCTCGTACGTTCCGGAAAGCACCATCTCTTCCGGGACCTTCAGGAATTCCATCGTCGGTGGTGTGGCATCGTGAAGGTTCAGAACAAGTTCCATCCCGTTCGAGTTGTTCCCGTCCGAAACGTTCACGGAGAGAGACGGATGAGGGGAGGGGAAGCTCTCATCCATGGATATCGTGATCACGAGGAACGGATAGCTGTAATGTGACTGTATTACGGCATCGGGATGCTCGGAGAGTTCAATACTGTGGGATACGATTCCTATGTTGTCCTCGGCCCTGAAAACGAACCGGGATACTTCACCGGTCGAGACATCGACATCCCCTTCCTGGAAGGAGAGGAGCGGGGGATCGTTGTCGCAAACCATTATCGATTCCCAGGGAGTTATCACCTCGTTCCCCCAGGTGTCCTCGACACGGAGACGATAGTGCAGGATGCCCGAGAGGTTCTCCGACAGGGATATCTCCGCCGTGAAGTTATCACGATGACCGTAACTCGCGGAAAGATCGACCAAATGTACGGATGCGTTGCCTTCCTGGGTGAACTCGAACACCGACAGGGATATTCCGATATTGTCGTCTATGGATGTGATTACCGTGAAGGTCTCGCCGGTCGTCATCTCATCCACGAGAACGTATGAACCCTCTTCGATGAAACCGATCACCTCTGCCGACGGAAGTATGGCATCGGTGACATTCATCATTACGTTCTCCGTCACCAGGCTGTTCCCCGATGAATCGGCAATTACGAAATGGTAGGACAATGGACCGGCGAAGTCCTCCGGTACATCGGTGACCAGTGTGAACATGGATTCCGAACGGGAGGATCTGGATAGATTCAGTAGACCCAGAACCGGAGATTCCAGCATAACACTCTCGACGGCGATGTTGTCCTCCACCCTCACGGAGAACATCACGGAAGCACCGCTTTCGGACTCCGTGTCGCTGGAATCGGCAGCAAGGGACGGGGCATCGTTGTCAGTGAGCTCCCTTGTGTATTCGGGGGAAATGTACATGTTCCCGGAGGCATCCGTGACGTGGATGGTGAACGACACATTCCCCGTAAGGGATGCGGGCGCCGAGCCGTTGATATACCATCTGTTCATCCCGGGATCAAAGGTACCGGGCAGGATCTCGGAGCTTCCTCCGGGATATTTGAGCTCCACTTCCACCGTGTAGACCCCCATGTTGTCCCTCGCATGAACCGACATCGTGAACCCGTCACCTGTGGTGAACCCGTCAGGCAGTGCGGAGGAGAGTATGACGGGCAGATCGTCATCGATGATTGCCGTTTCGGTCCAGGGTGTATTCATGAAATTTCCCGAGGTATCCATTATGAAATAGCGGAAGGATACATTGGAGAGCCTGTCGGACGGTATGTCCAGTTCGAAGGTGAAGTTCTCCTGGTCCGTGGAGGTTAGGGTATAGTTCCTTACCGATTGCCCCTCCTCGTTGTAAACCAGTTTCGCTCTGAATATGCCGATATTGTCCATGGCCCTGATGTGGAATTCCGTTGTGTTCCCGGTCCGTGGAGGAAGAACCGTCAGATCCTCGATCAGGATGGGAGCGTCGTTGTCAAGGACATCCCTCGAGAACTGCGAGCTCTGGGCCGGATTTCCGGATGTGTCGTTGAACTCGAACCTGTATCTAAGCGTCCCCGTCATGTTCCGGGGTATCATTGTCGAGCCGTGTCTCTGACCGGCAACACCGCAGAGGGCAAAACGATACCAATCCACACCGTCGTAGCTCATGTTCACCCAGGCCATGTCGACCCCGATATTGTCCGTGATGTTGCATGCGAACGTGAAGAGATCGCCCGTTGTCGCCTGAAGGGTCGAATCATCCGTCATGAACACGGGCGGGTCATTGTCGACGATCTCCTGGCTGTACCAGTCAGTTGTGTTCCAGTTCCCCTTCCCGTCCCTTGCGGAGATCCTGAACCAGAAGGTATCGGTCGAATTGGAGGGATGGGTGCCGTTGAATATGAAATGGGAACCCGTGTCGTTCATGGATACGTTCGTTCCCGTGACGGGGTGCGTCTGCCCCCTGCCGTATAGTATCGTCACGTTCCTGACCTCGAGGTCATCCGTGACGGTCACGTTCACCAAGAAAGGATCCCCGGTGGTGGTGCAGGATACTGAGGGTGTACCTATCTGGGGCTTCTCCGTGTCCGCCCCGATCGTGACGGATTCCACGTAGGGATCGAAATTCCTCTTTGTCACGGTCAGCAGTGCGTTCATTGTCATCTCCGGAAGGTTGATCGAAGCCTTTCCCTGGGCATCCGTGACGGACCTCCCCCAGAACCTCGTTGAATTGTAAAGGCACACCACGGCTCCCTGCACCGGATTCCCGGATGCGTCCTTCACCGTGAACTGGTAGTTCCCCGGTGTGGGTATGGGGTCCGCATGGGTCACGTTGAAGTTCATGGGTGTCTGATTCCATACGGGTATTTCGGGATCCCCGATGAGGTTGTACTGAAGGAGATTCTTCCAGGAATACGTATTCGTACCCTTATCGCTGATGTAATCCGAATGGGAGAGGGCCAACGCCTTCCCGGGCTGGTAGGCGCCCTTGAAGAACTGCTCCCAGAATCTGTAATCGTGACCCTGATTGTACCATCCGCCGTCGGTTCCCTTTGTCCATCCCACGGCATACCAGGAAACCCTTGCGGCCCCGACTGCCCCGATGCCGACATCCCGGGCGATATCTTCCGTGAGACACCATGTCCTGTCGAAGTCCCCGTTGTTGCAGGCGTCATTGTAGAAGAGGGGTTTCTTTCCGCCGTTGTTCTGTGAGGCGGAGGTTGTGTAATATGACGTGTCGTAGTATTCACCATTGTCACATATACCGTTGCTGTTGGAGTCCGAGGACCATATGCGGCGGTATATCCCGGTGGAGCTCCCGTGCCCTGCAAGATTCACCATGAAGGCACCCGTATCTATTGCCGAGATGAGATTCGATGTCGTGAGCGAGGCATTGCTTGTATATGTGGACGGCCATATGCCGCTTCCCTCGTAGAGAGTGTATGTAGCGTAGTTGCCTGAGGAAAGGAAATCCGTTCTGATTGCCTCCTTCAACCTGGCCTCATCTGTCGTGTTGTTGGTCGATGTCGAGGTCCTGTAGTTCGAATAGGCACCTGCAAGGACCGATCTGTTGAACCATCCGCCGGACGGCGGGCTCTTCTCGTAATTGATCATATTGTTCACAAGGGATGTCATGGCGGATGAGGATGTGGCGGAAAGCCTGCCCACATATACCTCGAGCGAGAGGTCCACCCCATCCACGGAGTATTCCCCGTAGTATCCGTCATTGTCGCCGTCCCAGTCATAAGGTGTGGCTCCGCTTCCGGATATGTCCCCGTAATATGCATCGGCGGGAGCATAGGATCCGTCGGAGCCGGAGTCCCCGTATCCATCGGGAACATAGGCGAGTCTCGCCGGGACCACCGAATGGTCACCTCCTAGGATGACCCATTTCAGGGATTCGTTCGCATAGAATGCCTTTATGCAGTTCCTTATCTTCTCCTGATTGTCGACTCCCTGAAAATTGGAGTAGATCCATGTTGTCTCCACTATCCTGGTGTAGAGGCCTCTCTGGGTCTTCCATTCCGCAAGCGGGGCAAGCGAGCTGTTGAGGGCCGACGAGGTTATGATGAGGCATTCCGTCGGAGGGGTCGAATCGAGATACGAAGCCGACGGCATCGGGTCCGGGATTCCATCATCATCCGATGGCATCCACAAGGGTGACGAGGGGGCATTCTCCTCCACCGTGGGGTCCGGCAGATCGGACGGGACCTTCACCCTGCCGCTCATGCCCGAGGACAACCTCAGCTCAACCTCCATGCTCGAAGGGTAGAGCAGTTTGCCTTCATCCCATATGAACGGGGAGAGCCTCAGCATCCTGTAGATGTTCCCGTTTACCTCTATCCTTCCGAGGTCGGTGACCATGTCGGCCTCACCGGCGGCATCCGGATGGAATATCCTGCCGTATGCGCCGGGGTACGGAACCCTTGCCACCGGGAATGCTGTCCGGACCTCCACCATCCTGTCCGTGCGATGCGCCACCACTTCGAACGGGTCTCCGGGATCTTCCGGAATGTAGAAGGTTCTCTCCGGAAGTACGGGAGCATCAGGTATCGAAGATGTACCCCAACCCTCCATCAGAACCAGGGTCCTGCCCTCCTCCTCGACTATCGTGGGTTCCCCTATAGTGAACACAATAACCATGAGATCCCCTTCGTTACCGCTCTTCACACCTTCGATGAGAGGTGCTGCGGAAGCTATAACGAAAAGCAATATGAACGAGAGACCGAAATATCTTGTTCCGATTTCCATGCGACTACCCCGTATCCTGTCCTTGTCAACCCACATCCCTAGGATAAATCATTTTTGACCTGTCTATCCATGCCGGATAATTCCTCTCATAATCCGACGGAAATCGATATCGAAGCCCTTTTCCTTCCTCCGGATACCCTTCCCGACGGCAGCAGTATGCCCCTCCACAGAAGCGAAAGCAGTATGAATCCTGCAAGGGCAAGCAGCACCTGTATCGAATCCGTCAGGATCAGCCCGAACAGATCGTCCATTCCCAGGATGAGAACGATCAGTCCCTGGACCCCGTTGTTCAGGGAATGAAGAACGATCGAGGAAACCAGAAGTATCAGCGTGGCCCTGAACTTGTTTCCCCATCCGAACCTGCCGAGGCCCCCCGCGGCAATACCGGTGTACATGGCATGGACCGATACTCCAAGGACCATCCTCCATATCAGCGGGTCCAGGGTCCTTATGGAGATACCGTGATTGATGAGATCACTGGTACCGGAGGTGAGATATCCCACGGATTCGACAAGGCCGAAACAGGCACCGGAGAATAGACCGGCGGCTATCCCCACCCTGATTCTGTCGGGCATCTTCCCCGTTCTCCCGAAGGAGAGATATATCAGGAAATAGACGGTTGCGGCCGATGTCCACTTCATTATCTCCTCTATTGGACCGGCAGATATGACGGAAAACGTCTGGGCGACGGGATTGGCGGCCCCCATCATCAGAATGAACGGGATTATGAAGAACAACTCGAGAATGGCGGATGCGGGAACCGTCAGCATCACGGACATGTAGAAGAACAGCTGGGATGCACCGAGAGCGATGTCCCGTTTCCACAAAGGCTCCCCGTCCATCCTCAGAATTCCCCTTGTGACGTCCTTGAAACCCGGTAGTATGAGGGAAAAGATGATGGACCAGAGCGATGCGGACAGAAGCGGAACGAGAACTATCGCCAAGGCGATGAGCAGAAAAATGGGGTAAGGCATCATCTCACGTACCTCCGCCTTTCCTCGAGATATCCGACAAGGAGGTATGTCATTCCCGCCAGAAGGGCGGTGATGTAGACAACACCAAGAAGACCGGATACGCAGCATGTTCCAAGGAGAACGGGGCCGCTCAACCGTATCTCAAGGTCCACATCATCTGGTGAAGCGTCCGCCTCATCGAATTCCAGGATCAATGTGTATCTTCCGCTCCCTCTCAGCTGCACCGAGCCGGTCTCTTCCCCGCTTCCTCTTTTTTTGTGGACAACTTCCCCGTCGGGCCCCTCTATTTCCAGCTTGAAATGGATCCTCTCCTCCCGATCGGAGATCGTGTAGGTGAGGGTCGAGAAAAGTTTCACATCGAAACTCTTCTCAAATGTTGACGGGGAATTGGAAGGGACGAGGTCCCTCTCCGTGAAGACCACCTGCTGGGAATGGAGCACCCCGGAGAGGAGTATCGCTCCCGAGATTAGGAGCAGGATCGAGGATACCACAAGCAGGACCAGACCCGTCCCGGTCTTTCCCCTCATGACAGAGGAAACGGGACCAATGGATATGAAGAGATCGGTCACCGTTTCCTGGCAGGACCTTCCCCTTCATCCGGACAGTTCACCGGATCTCCATCAGAAACGGGTCGATATCTCTCAACCTATCAATTTCGATAACACGATGTTCCACCTGGTATATCCATGGACATGATTGATAATGATGGCAAAAGGATTAAGTAACCTACCAATAATTGTACAAATGTTCTAGTCATTTCCCCCCATTGAATGATGGAGAATTCCCAAAGTAGCAAGAAATAGGATGGTGAGTTGCAATGGATCCGCTTTGCGTCACGAAAATGCTCAGTGATGAATACACCGTAAAGATACTCACCGCAACCTTCAAGATGCCCCGTTCGGCCAACTATCTCTCCGTGAAGTTCAACATTCCAATAGCTGCGTGTTACAGGAGGATCCGCGAGCTGGAGAAGATGAGGCTCATACACATCTCGGAGAAGATCCTCACACCCAGGGGAAAGAGGGTGTCGCTCTATCAGTCCAACCTGAAATCGGCACACCTCACCTTCGAGAACGGAAAGCTGAAGGCCCTGCTGGAGCTTTCCGGACATCAGGACGGCGAGGAAGTGGCGATCTGGAACGCCATACAGAACTGAGATCTCCCTTTCTCGGGATTCCCCCATCTGCATCTTCCCTTTTCAACCCCTCCGCGAACAGGATCTCCCTGAAACATTCGGACACGTCCACCTCAGTGCAATTAAAATATTTTGCCGACCTTGTAACGCACAAGGGGGCAGGTTGTTGATCCTCAGTATAGGTTCCGATCATGGTGGTTACCATCTGAAGGAGGAGCTGAAGAAAAGGCTTGAAAGCGAGGGATACGATGTCCTGGACAGGGGATGTCATTCGCCCGAAGCCGTTGACTATCCCGATATAGCCATCGAGGTCAGTCGTGATGTGGTCTCGGGCGCTTCGGACCTGGGCATACTCATCTGCGGGACGGGGATAGGCATGTCCAATGCTGCTTCCAGGGTTGACGGGATCACGGCAGCACTTTGCACAAATTCGTACATGTCAAGAATGGCAAGACTTCACAACGATGCGAACGTGCTCTGCCTGGGAGGAAGGGTCATAGGAACGGAGCTCGCATGGGACATCGTCGAGGTCTTCCTGTCCAATGAACCCCTGACCGACGAGAAATACCGAAGAAGAAGAAAGAAAGTGGAGGACATCGGATAGGAGGATGCATCATGCAGGAGATATGGACGGAGAAATACAGGCCCAAAACCCTTTCCGAACTGGTCGGGCAGAAGGAGATCATACAGAGGCTGATGGCGATAGTCGAGAGCGGAAATATACCACATTTCCTCTTCACCGGTCCCGCAGGAACAGGGAAAACGACCTCCGCCCTTGCTCTAGCAAGACAGCTCTTCGGGGAGGAGAAATGGAGAGATAACTTTCAAGAACTGAACGCATCGGATGAAAGGGGCATTCAGGTGGTGAGGACCAAGATCAAGTCCTTCGCCAGGGCAGCACCCCTCGGAGGTGCAGACTTCAAGGTCATATTCCTGGATGAGGCCGATTCCCTCACGGCCGATGCCCAGGCCGCCCTGAGAAGAACGATGGAGAGATACTCCAACACATGCAGGTTCATTCTCTCATGCAATTATTCGTCCAGGATAATACCGCCCATACAGTCGAGATGTTCCGTTATGAGGTTCGCTCCCCTGAAGAAAGAGGACATCAGGGAATATCTGGGCAGGATAGAGAAGAACGAGGGCATAGAGATAACGGACGAGGGTTTCGAGACCCTACTGTACATCTCGCAAGGGGATATGAGAAAGGCCGTCAACATACTTCAGGTCGCATCTTCCTTCTCGAAAACGATAGATCCGGACAATCTCTACACCAGCTCGGCCCTTGCAAGGCCGGAGATCATCTCGGAACTCATCACTCTCTCGCTCAAGGGTATGTTCTCCGAAGCAAAGGAGAAGCTGGAGGAGCTCATAACCCTCGGAGGCCTTGCGGGGGAGGACATTCTATCGCAGATGCACAGGGAACTGTTCAACCTGCCAATGGAAGATGAGCTCAGGGTCAGGATCCTGGATGCCATCGGTGAAGCCGATTTCAGACTGGTGGAGGGAGCCGACGAGAGGATACAGCTCGAGGCCCTTCTCGCAAGAATCCAGCTTCTGGGTTCATCCGGAGAGAGACTTATCTAGAGCCTCTTCGAAAGGGACATTCCGTCCCCCGAAAAACCCGCTTTCCTGAAGAACTCGAGGAGTTCGCGAGGAGCTTTGAGGAATCCCACGGATAGATTTGAAATGCCCCTGTACCTAGAAAAGTTGAAGAGGGAACCGAGGGCCGCCTTCCCGAGTCCCTTACCCCTCTCCTCTCGGTTGAGGAACAAGCCGCAGAGGATGGCATTCCCGGGGCTCTCCACGGAAACCGCGGCAAAACCGATCTTTCTCTCGCCATCCTTTATCCATAGAAGGTGATTGCGCTCAGGCTCATTCCAGAAACGGGAGAGGCGATCCTCGGACCATACTTCGGAAAGCTCCACATTCATGCCTTCCAGCTCCATCCTGAAACTCATGTACCGTGACAGGAACTCCTTCTTCTCTGCGGGGTTCACGGGAATGAGCTTCAATCCTGCCTCGCCTCCCCTTGAGATCATACTCATCATGAATATCACCACACCGGGGATTATTGATACTTTTCATCTGATTATCAGATGTGATTTGACGGACACCGATTTCGGCGGACGGGGAAACATTATTAACGTGAAAACGGAGAAATGACCGCTCGAACATTCGAAAACAGCACCTATTATGCCGGATTTTTCACGGTGTCGGGACGGGCCAGCATATGGGCCCCCGTAGATTTCAGGTGTAATATTAACAGTTGCGAAATATATATATACCATGCTTCATGTGGGTAGAAGGAAACGTTTATATCCGATGAATATGCGGATGTTCAGATGCAAGGAGAAGGATTCCGATGACAATGGATGATGACCCGCAAACAACGAGAAAGAGAACCAGGCCCGACAGGGTCCAGATAGAGGAGACCACCAAATGCCCCGAATGCGGCAGCGAGCATATCATCAGGGATTACGAGAGAGGTGAGCTGGTCTGTGGTGACTGCGGGATAGTAATCAACGACCTGCAGATAGACATGGGGCCCGAATGGAGGGCCTTCGACAGTGTCCAGACGGAACAGAGGGCAAGGACCGGTGCTCCCATGACCCTCACCATTCACGACAAGGGCCTCTCCACCGAGATCGGATGGAAGAACAAGGACTCCTACGGCAAATCGATCCCCACCAGGAACAGGGCCCAGATGTACAGGCTCAGGAAATGGCAGAGAAGGATAAGGGTCTCGAATGCCACCGAGAGGAACCTTGCATTCGCCCTTTCCGAACTTGACAGGATGGCAGCGGGTATAGGTCTCCCGAGGAATGTGAGGGAAACAGCCGCCCGCATCTACAGGAATGCGGTCAACAAGAATCTCATAAGGGGAAGGTCCATCGAGGGGGTCGTTGCATCCTCGATCTATGCAGCATGCAGGCAGTGCAATGTCCCGAGGACCCTGGACGAGATAGCCTCCGCTTCCCGTGTTGGAAGGAAGGAGATCGGAAGGACCTACAGGTTCATGACAAGGGAGCTTGACATGAGGCTCATGCCCACATCTCCCCAGGATTACATTTCAAGGTTCTGCTCGGAGCTGAAGCTCTCGGGGGAGACACAGACAAAGACCCTGGAGATACTCAAGCAGGCCGATGAGATGGAGATAACATCGGGGAGGGGACCCACCGGCATGGCGGCAGCCGCCATCTACATAGCTTCCATCATGACAAACGAGAGGAGGACCCAGAGAGAGGTCGCCGACGTTGCTGGGGTCACAGAGGTCACAATCAGGAACAGGTACAAGGAGCTCGCCGACAAGCTTGGGATCGATCTCGAGATCTGACCGGTAACCAGAAATGGAATTCGGAGCGGATTCCGGTGCTTCAGGGCATTATTCGATACCGTTGATGCCGGATCGAGGATCCTCACCCGCTTGGCGGGTCATCTACAGGACGGATTCTGGAGAATCCCCGGGATACATCAATGTCCCGGATCAACCTCTTGATCGTGTTCACGAGAGACCCCGGATAACGAAATGCAGGATCAGATGAAGTACGGCCGAGACTGCGATAACGAGAAGAAAATGGGGTTTCCTTGTCTTGTGCCTGAAGAAATACATTCCAGCAAGTCCGCCGATGAATCCTCCAAGAAGGGACCAGAGGTGAAGGGCCTTTTCCGGGATCCTGCTGCGGCCCTTTTCCGCTTTGGACTTGTCATATCCGTACATTCCGAACAACGTGATGGAAGCTCCCATCAACAGGGACAGGTGCGGTCCCTGATCAAACGGCGAGAAGGCCCAGATCAAGACGGTAAGGATCACCGCAACCAGCAGCGGATAGAGTGTCCATTCCATCATGGGCGACATTCCCCGGGACCTTCCCTTCCCCCTTTTCTTTCTTGACATATACTATCGGGAAAGGACACCCGAATAAACCTGTTTCCATTACGATGCGGAATCTGCCGGAGATTCCGGACCGGAACGGCCGCTTATCAGGTCCAGTGAACGCTCCTTATGAATTCGTCCCAGTGAGTGTCCTCCGCGAACATTATCGTCTCGTAATCGGAATTGTACTCCGATGAACGGTACGGAAGGTATATGGATACACCGTGAGCATCCGGATGCCCGCCATCCGCGATTGTGTTCCTGTGAAGTATTATCAGATCCTCCACAGCGGACATGACATCACCGGCAGTGGAGGACCTCAGGGTCCCGGCGGAAGGTTTGGACAGCTGGTAGGCAAGGTCGTATACGTCATAGTTCGTGTATGTCGCAATGCCCGCCCAGTCCATCTGGGAGCTGAAGTACTCCGTGTAGAGGTCCGGATCCTGGTATTCCGGATGACCTATCACGGTATTGATGAGTATTCCCTGGTTCACTGTCTGACCGATCCCCTTCATCCCGGGTATCAGCCCGGATGCCAGGGAATCCAGCGCCTCCACGAGAGGTTCCACATGGCTCAGGTTGAACACCCCGAACACATCGGAATATCCCTCCTTCGGAATGTAGGGAGGGGCCCTCCACGGACCGTACGGCATGAACGTCTCACCCATCACGGTGACAAACTCTTCCGGGGACATGCGGGGATTCCCGGAGAGCTCGCCCCAGCAGGCATCATACTGCCAGTTCCCCGGATGCCATTCATCTTTTTCGGGATCGGCCTCGGCTCCCCATCCGTACGTGGAGCCCCCTGCGAAGTAGCTGCATGAATCGCGTATCTCGTATGCGAACTCCACCATTCCGACAAGACATGCCTCGGTGGAGAGAATGTCCACCTTCCTCCCGATATGCTCGCTGAAACCTTTCATCGTCCCCCCTATCTCCGGGAGGTCCAGGTGATCGTCGGAAAGAGTATCCCAGCACATGCCCCTCCATCCACCGCCATGGTCCACCAGATGCACGTCGTATTTCCTCGCAGGATAGGTATCGGCTCCCCAGTTCAGGAACTTCAGAAGCTGCTCCCCCGAACCCGTGTTCAGCTCCCCATCCGTCCATTCGGGATCGATATCCGTCAGGTTCAGCTCCATCGAACCGTTGTGATGAAGTTCCAGAAGTCTCGTGTCCCCTTGATTCTCCTTGTCGAGGATGATGATGACGTTCACGAGATCGCTGTCGGGGACCATCTCCAGGAAGTGAAGATTGCAGAGCCCCATGTTCCACTCCCCGAGATCTCCCTCCATGCACATCCACATCAGGGTCGTCCATTCGGCGACACCCTTCTCTCCCGAAACCGGCCCCTCCTCCCTCTCACCGGAGGTTGCGAGAAAAAGAGCTCCGGCGGCCAGAATCACGGCCGCGGTGACGGAGACGAGCAGCATCTGCTTCCTCTTCATGCAGGGTGCATCGTCAGTTCATGTTAATTACCTTTCCCGGCGGAGGAATGGGGAAGCACCGCAGCCGGGCCTTCATCCTGGGTGCAGTAATTCGCTTTAATACACGGGACCCTCGGATCTCCCATGTGAGCATCAACCTTGAAGATATTTTCCTTAATCGAATAGGTCACCAACCAAGGAATCTTGTTTGGAAACCGTGTCCTTCATGTCATTCTTCGACATGTTCGATGCATCAGCAGGAACCTTTCCCGAGTCCTGGGTGGATGATATTCGTGCAGGCTGCTGGACTACCTGCCGAACCGGAGATTGTGCTGCGGGAGGTGATTGAACCTCCGGTGTTTTCTCGATTTTCGTCTGTCCGGTATCCTTTTCTGGTTTCTCTTCGAGAATTCTGTCGAATGGTGACTTCTCCTTTTTGAAGATCTCATCGAATGTGTCCGTCCTGTTCTTATCATTTTTTTCCTGGATAGTCTCACTTTCCTTCCATCTCTTCCCTGCGAAATGATTCGAGAGAAAGATGAAACAGCCAATGATAATAGCCGAAATTATCATTCCTATCAATATCAGCAGTCCCATGGAATCAATGGAACCGGTGATATCCTCCTTCTCGGCCCCTCCGGTAGCGGATAAGTAAACCGGAGAATCGGATCTCAGGGTGAAATTCTCGTAATTGTCATCCTTGTCCATCAGGCTGGTCATGAGATATAGAGTGTAACTGTTCCCGGGATCCAAATGCTCGAGGGCGGTACAATGGAAAGTGACCTCGGCGATCTCTCCCGGTCCGAGTGGTTCATTATAATAAACGGAATTTGGAATCTGAATGGAATTATCCCGGGAGATCAATCTCAATTCACTTTCCCTTATGGTGGTTCCCCCTGTATTCATTATTTCCACATTGACCGTGAAATCCTCTCCGGGGGAAACCTTTCCGGTGTCGATCGAGATAATATCTATTCTTGCAGGAGAGGACCGGATTATGATGGGAATGCTCAGGTTGACCCATCTCTTCTTGTTCTCGCTGTCCCTGAAGGACATCTCGAGTGTTGCCGAGGTTATTGTTGATTCTATGTTCGAACGGACATCGACAAATGAGTTGATCGTGAATGTGCCCGGTCCTGAATCCTCTGCCCTGTTGATGCTTCTTCTTGCATCATAGGACAGAATAAAAGGTATACCCGATGAGTTGGAGATATGGACCAAGGAGGAATCATCGCTCTTGAGAATATAACTGAAATCCCTCATCACGTATTGCTCCTTGTTCAATAATATGATCTCAATTTCATTATAGACAGAGCCCGGTTCAAGGAAGATCGATGAATCGGCCTCCAGATCGGGATGATCGTCCATCACTCTGAGAACCATGTGCGGAGGTTTGACATCTATCTCCCTAGGGTAGATCCTGGTCTTCATCACATCCACCCAATCGTTCTCTCCCACCTCATCCATCTGATAGCTGTGCAGGAAACTCTCAGAGGAGGGGGCGGACTCCGGATCCCTGTATGTCAACTCGTAATCGAAGGGGATGAAATATCTTCCCGGAGGCATAATATCCGAGATTATGAGGTCCCTGAACTCCGCAACCACGGTTTGACCTATGGCGATATTGAACTCGACGAATTCCACATTCTCATAGACCTCCTTCGAACCTTCTCCCTCGTCGAAGTACTCGACATATCTTTTGATGAATTTTGATGAATCGATGTCCAGCCAAACCCTCAGCTTCCATATGGGAACATTCCCGTTGTTCGTGAAATTGATCCTTATCGTTCTGTAGGGTTCTTTCTGTTCCATGAGAAGGGTCGGGTTCATCTCCATTTCCGAGGAAACAGGAGTGATGAGGGGGGTGTTTCTTACACGAATATTTACGAGGTACGGTCCTTCGATGTAGAGTTCTTCTTCAAATAGATATCTGAAAAACAGTTTTCCGAAATGATATCCCGGTTTGATATCATCGGAAAGATTCAGCTTCCAGGTAAGCTCATGTCCGTTCGATGTAAGTGAGGAAAATTGCGTGGAAACCGGTTCGATCTCTATCCCCTCATCCTCGAACTCCAATTCCCCCCTGAATTGATCCAGAATTTTATAGGGGAAACAATAGAGGGGCGGATATTTCAATCTGCTATCCTGACTGCCCGAATATGGTATGATCGCCTGACCATTTGAAATGATGGTAAGTTCTTTTCCACCGGCATTCTGGTTCTCCACATAGGAATTGATGTAGATATCCACGCTTCCTTCCTGTTCAAGTTCCTGTGAATATGCATAACCATCCGGACTCGGTACGCTTAGGTCGACCCTTACGTTGAAATACAGACTCAGATTGATCCTGTAATGGCCTTCAGGGAAGCCCTGTCTGCCAACATCGAATTTGAAGTGGATACTCTCCGAGTTATTGGAAAAATAGTACCTTGTTGATGAGGGCGATATGGCGTATCCCTGTCCATATTGTCCGTTGTCCACCCGGAGGGAGCCCGGTTCGGTTTCATCCAGACAATCGAATTCCTGTTCCCGACCCTCAAGCATCAATGTTGATGTCTTCATCTCAAGTCTTGCATTGTATATGGCCCTTGAAGTCGGATCGGTCCCTTCACCGTTCCAGAGCCTGCCGTCATACGTATTCTGGACACCTATCCAGAATGTTCCCGATTCACCGTAATAGTACCAGCTTTTCAATCCGAATATACTGAACCTGCAGTAGGGATTGGCTCCTTCGTTCTCCCTTGTAACTCCATTTTCAGTGTTGCCAACCACTGTCGATGGAACGAATGGAACGAAGAACATCAAAGCAGCGATCATCAAAATAATAATACTCCTCTTGGTCTCCATCATTCTTCCCCCTTATCTGGAGCAGCATCACTGTTTGGTCGGTAATATAGTTTATGGTCCTGCATATTCTCACTCTTCGAATATGTGGCAACCAAGTATATTCCCAGCAGAACAATGGGGCCTCCTATAACGGCACCGGGGCCGGGGAGCTCGGAGAGGATCAACATGGCCAGCAGGGAAGCTCCGACGGGTTCCCCAAGGAGCGATACCGAAACAAGGGTGGGGGATACATACTTCAGGGCCCAGTTGTATATCGTGTGGCCTGCCAGCATGGGCCCGACCGCGAGAAGGGCAAAGAGAACGTATTCCCTCATCTCAACAGGGGCAAGGTCGACCCGGAGAATGAGTGATGCGGCTAAGAGGAACAGAGCGGCCGGGCCGTAGACCAGGAATGCGTATGTGGGGAGAGAGAGCTTCCTGCGGTACCATGAACCCGCAAGGATGTATATGCCGGCCATCAGGGAACCGCCGAGAGCGAGAAGGTTCCCGACCGGACTGCCGGATGAGAGTGAAAGATCACCACCAAAGATCAGGAACGATCCCGCAAAGGCAAGTCCGATGCCGATCAATGCGGGTTTCCCGAGCCTCTCGCTGAACAGGAAGTAGGCGATCAATGCGACGAAGACAGGGTGGGTGGTCACGAGCAACACGGAGCTTGCCACCGAGGTGAACTGGAAGGACCATATCCACATCCCGAAATGAAGTGCGAGTGCAAGACCCGAAAGGACGAGTCCCAGAAGCGTTCTGTTATCGAGCGCCTCCATGTCCCTCGGTAGGGTTCTCATGGCGAACGGCAGCAGAATGATCTCGGCAATGACAAGCCTCCATGTGGCTATGGTCAGGGGGTGGCTGTCCGAGAGCCTGATGAGAATGGCCGCGGTGGAAACGGCAAGCATTGCAACGAAAATCCAGAACGATGCATGCTCCTCCCGCATTATCCCTGGCCTTCCCCTTCCAACCGTGCTCATCCTCCGGATGAAGGCTGTTCAGATTATATAATAGATATCAGGTTACGAGTGAACATGGAAGATGTCCTCACCGGATTCGACCTGACAGTTGGCAGGGGAGATGCGGGGATCAGCCTGCATCATCCCGTGATCGCTTCCCCCATGGCAGGTGTTTTCGATCCCCCATACCGCAGGATCCTTCACGATCTGGGCATCGAACTCTCCTACACGGAGATGATCAGTTCCAGGGGGATCTACGAGGGTTCCGGCAAGACCGAAGAGATCGCCGGATGGATACCCGAGATCGGCTGCTCCGCCGCCCAGATATTCGGTTCCGAACCGGTGTATCTCTCCCATGCGGCGAAGGAAATGGAGAGGATGGGGCATCACATGATCGACATCAACGCCGGATGCCCCAAGAGAAAGGTTCTTGTCCAGGGTTCCGGCGGGGCCCTGATCAGGACCCCGGAAAGGCTCCTGGCCTGCCTGGGGGCCGTCCTTGATTCCGTAAGAATACCCGTAAGCATCAAGCTCAGGTCGGGATACCATACGTTCGAGAAGGGACCGTTCCTGGATCTTGTAAAGGACATATCCTCCATCGGGGTCTCCTGCATCGCCCTGCATCCGAGAACGGTGGCCCAGGGATTCAGGGGAAGCGCCGAAAGGGGACTCATCGATGAGGTGAGCTCACTGGTGGATGTTCCGGTGATCGCATCGGGGGATGTCAGGGAGCGTTCGGACGTGGTGGACTATCTTCGAAGGGGAGCTCGCGCCGTCATGGTCGGGAGGGCGCTCATGGGGGATCCGCTCAGGGTGAAGAGACTCATCAACGGCGGGACACATGACCCCCTGTCCACTGTCGAGGGTATAAGGGAGCATCTGAAGAGAGCACGTGAACATCTCGTTCATTCGGTGAACCATTACGGGGAAAGAAGGGGTTGTGTCAGATTCAGGAGTCACCTTGGATGGTACACCGCAAGGTTTCCCGGGAGGAAGAGGATACGCGACAGGATATTCCATGTGTCCTCCACGGATGAGACAATGGACCTGATTGACAATATCGAAAGGGAATGGACCAGCATCCCTTCAACTGGTAATATTAAATATTCCCGATGACCTTTATCGATATCCCCCGTCTTCCGGAGGTCAGGTCCCATGAAAGATATTTCCGCCAGGATGGCCGCACTGATGCTCGCTTCGCTGATTACCCTTTCCGCAATGGCACTGTTCACTGCAGACAGAGGCCTTCCGGAAGCAGCCGGGATGCCGGGACGGTCCCAGACCGGGTTCATCGCGAAGGACGATTTCTATCTGCATACGGAGTACGACCGTGATGCCCTTTGGATAGTCGTCTGGATGGAGAACTCGATCACATTCGAGGCACCGGAAATGTCCGGGAGCGACAAGTTCTTCTTCTTCAGGGAGGTAGCCAACTCCTATGCCTTTCCGGTCGACGGCGGTTCCCACATGTCGGGGGAAAAGAGGAGAGCCCTGGCCGAGCTGTTCACGGCAACGGACTGCTCATTCTGTCCGGGGGCCGAAGGGGCATTCGATACCCTTGTAAACGAGAGATTCCCCGATGATTTCTCCCTCATCGAATGGCACAGAGCACTGAATCCCGGCAGCGATCCGTACGAGACCGGCTCTTCCCAGGGAAGGTTCAGCTCGTACAATGTCACCGGCAGTCCCACGGCAATCTTCGACGGGACGGTGGCCCAGGTGGGAGGGGATACCAATCCCAGCAATTCGAAGCTTCCCGGGGATTACGGGAAGAAGATAGACAGGGCCAACAAGGAGGAGCCCCTGGTAACGTTCACCGGAAGGGCGGATATCAGCGGCGACTACCTCTCCTTCAACGTAACATTCGATGTCATCAATCCCATGCCCAGAGGCAACTGGGTGATCAGGGCGGCCGTATGCGAGGACCTGCAGAAGGAGCACAGCGGAGCCGTCATGAGGCATACACCCAGGGGCACAGTGGAAACGAAGCATCTCACTCACCTGCAGGACGGATTTCCCGACGCCGCGATCGACGAGGAGGCCACCTTTTCCGGTGTGGACAGGGATTCTGTAAGGGGTAACTTCACAATTTTCTGGGAAGCTTCCGACCCCGAGGACGGGAACAGTCTGGATATAGATATCATCATCCGACCGACCGGCGGGAGCTGGACGCCCATCGCCCAGGGACTCGAGAATACGGGCCATTACAGGTGGGACACGGCAAATCCAAGGACCCCGGACGGGAACTACCAGCTCAGATTGATAGTATCGGATATGAGCGCCAATTCCATACTGTCGGGCAACTTCATACGGTTCACGATCGACAACCCGGACTTCCCCACTGGCAACTTCACATACCCGGTCATGGGTCAATCCCTGTCGGGAAGGGCCCATGTCACATGGGATTCCTTCGACGACGAGGATGGTGCTCAGAACCTCAGGGTCCGCGTATCCATATCCAATGATTCAGGCGAGAACTACAAGGTCATCTCGTACAATCTTGCCGACGGGAGCGATTGGATCGTCAATATGGGAAGCTACGATCTGAACACGCTGAACTACAGGGACCTGAACACATACAGACTGAAGCTGGACCTGAGGGATTCCGACGACATGATGACGGTTGTCGAATCGGACGTTTTCGAGATATACAACAACGACCCCCCTTCCGTCACGGTCATCTCACCTGCCGGGGATTCCACCGTGACAGCGTTGCTCGATGTGGGTTACAGGGTGGAGGATGAGGAGGATGCGCCCTCTGCCATATGGGGAAACATCTCTCTGAAGAAGGATGGACAGGACAGATGGACGGTCCTGTTCGAGGGGCTTCTCGACGATGAAATGACGAACAGGACCTTCGACACCGCAACCCTGTTCGGAGACGGACATTACTCGCTGATGTTCACGGTGACGGATTCAAGGGGGCTCAGCGCTTCGGTCACACGGGAATTCAACGTATATGACCCGGACAGCCCGGTCTTCAACTCGGTCACTGGACCTGCGAACACGGAGGATGTGAGGTCCAGCGAGATCCGTCTGTCCTGGGATTGTATCGACGCTGACCAGGGGGAGACGCTTACCTTCAACGTGTACATCTCGAAGGCAATGGAAGAGAACTGGACAAGGGTCATAGAGGGTGCCGACGGCTCCACCGCATCCATTTCACTCCTCGGGCTCGAGGAGGGCCTCTACCGTTTCAAGGTGACAGCTGTCGATTCCTCACCCTATCATCTGAGCGCCGAAGCATTCTACGGCCCCATATACTACAATGCACCGGATGCTCCGGAGATCCTCCTTGTCGAACCGGCACCCGGAAAGGGAACATCCCTGCCGTGGGATGTTAACACCACACTGAGCAGGGGATTCTTCATTCTCGATATCGTCTGGTCCGTATCCGACAGGGACGGTGACAATGTTACAAGCTCCATCTACTACAGACCGGGGACGGCAGGGGAATGGATACTGCTCGGGAAGGGAACGGAACTCTCAGAATACGGCCTCAACCTGACGGACATGGACACGGGGGAGTTCACGATCCGGATCGTCGCGGCGGACGATTCGGCGGATGCAATGGAGAGCGAGCTGATACTGGGGCCCTTCAACTGGAGGAACGTCTTCAAGGAGGCTCCGGTCCACGGCAATGGCGGCGGAGAATCACCGGAGGATACAAGCGTTTCCGAGAATGCCGGGAGCCCCGATTGGACACTGTTCGCCGGTATCGCCGGAGCGGTGATCGTCGTGGTGGTACTGCTCGTCCTCCTTGCGCTGTTCCTGACATCGAGGCTGCGCTCCAAGAAGAAGATGACGAAGGTTATACCGGACCAGAAGGATATGGACTACAACGCGATCCCCGAATTCCAGAGGACCAACGTCCCGAGTCGTCCGATTCAGGCACCACAGCAGCCCCGGGCACAGCCTGCTGCGCAGGCTCCGGTCGAATCCGAACCGGAACCGGCGGGCATCATAACCGGGAATGTCAGCTGGGCCAGTGACGATGAGGATGAGGTCGGGGAGGGGGAGACCATGCCGCAGACAGATGAAGGAACGGAAGAAGGATCCGCCGCATCCCCGGAAGATCTTCCGGATCAAGTAGATGCCGGAGAGGCGAAGGAGGCAGCTCCGGATGATGATGCTGCGGGTACTTATGAAGCCTTGAACCCCCCGCCCCTTCCCCCGTCATAGAACGGGGGCCGATCAGAAGCCGAAGCTGAAAAGTGAACCCAGATAGGTTTCAAGGAAAAGCGCATACAGGATAATGAACAGGCCGGCCAGGACGAGCAGGGCGGCGGATACCTTCTTGATCCTGTCCGCTTTCGTGACCATCTTGGAAAGGGCCGTTGACCCGGATGCGGCCAGATATGTGAACAGAACCATCATCGCTCCGAGAGCCAGCGTGTAAAGGCCGAATATCAACATTCCTCCTAGGAAGCCCCCCACACCGAAAGATATCAGAATCATCCCTATGAACGCCGGTGCCATGCAGCTCGATGCAGCCGCACCGTATCCGAAACCGTAGGCGAACAGACCCCCGGAGCCGGAAGCATCCGTTACCTTTCTTCCCCTTATACGTGAGATTCCCCTCTCTATCGGTCTCTTCATAAGATCCATGCCCCTCTCGAGGAAAGCATCCCTGTTCAGGAAAGTGAGCACCCCCAGGATAACGAGCAGAACACCTATCGGTACCAGTAGATACCTGAGGTACTGCTGGATCACCCCCCCTATCAGGGCAACGAGAATGCCTACCAGAACGAAGAAGGTGATTATTCCGGCTGCGGCAACGATACCCCCCAGGAGGGGGTTGGTCTTCCTCCTGGATGCGGTTTCCTGATTGATGTAGTACGAGATGTAACCCGGTAGCATCGGGAGGGAGCAGGGCGACAGGAAGGTGACTATTCCGAAGAGCATGGCCATCGAACCGAAGGCGATAAGGCTTCCCCCGCTCTGTGTTATGGAAACGGCCCTGTAATTCCCAGACACAGATGCATCTATCCTGTCCAGCACCTCGTCCTTGTCTATCAGTGCCGTATGCTCGTAAACGATATCCCCGTTGGGAGCCACGATTATCAATTTGGGAACCGCAAGCGCATCGAACAGTTCGACGAACTTCCTGTTCAGTCCTATGGGCCAATCCGCCCCGTACTTGGCCTGGAAATCCCTCATCATCTTGTCGGTGTCCTCGTTATCAACGGATACGGAGAGGAATTCCACATCGTCGCCGTGTTTGGCCCTGGCCTCCTTGTAGGTCTCGACAAGCAGGGGCATCTCCTCGTTGCATGAATCGCATGTTGTGAACATTATGTCTATCACCAGCGTCTTCCCGCTGTAGGTATCGGGAGTATGAACAACACCGTTCGTGTCGGTCACCGTGAAATCCGGGACCTTGGAGGTCGACTTTGTGAACACCGATGCGGCGGAGATCGACACGAGTATTATTCCCAGGACCACGAGCACGGCCAAGGAAGCCTTGCTGTTCATCAGGGATGGAGCTTTCTTCAGTTTCCTGCCCAAGAGATAGATAACGGGAGCTCCGGTTATCAGAATGAGGCCTATTATGAACCCCACCGGACCCAGGGAGAGCGAGAATGTGGACATGGATTTCTCCTTCACCCCCGAATCGTCTCCTGCCAGTGCGTATATGTCCGAGACAGCCTGTGCTCCGAGATCGTCATAGAGGAGGACCTGGGCATACAGGGGTCCGCCGCTGTATTCTATCCGGGCAACCCCCGTGGCATCCGAATACGCGTAGCATACTCCCGAATCGTCACACACCTCCTCTCCGGAGATCGTCAGCTCCACCGATGTCCATTCGGGAACATCGGGACCCTCGGTGTTGATGAACAGATATCCCTTGGCTATACCGCCCTCATCATCCATGGTTACCGTGACGGTGCTGTCGACGAGTTCAATGGACTTCACCTCGGGGAGGGCGTTCGCCCTGTCATACGCGGTGGACCTTGATGTCGCCGATTGAACGCATCTGGGAGAGTTCGCTCTCTGGTTCCCGTCGGTCCCCCCGGGGCTCGAGTCGGTGTCCGTCGTGTCGAAAATGGCGCCGACGGCATACACGTCCTGGGGTTTTACGGGTACCTTGGCATCCGGTATATCCCAGGTATAGGAGAATGTCTTCTCCTCCCTCGGAGAGAGTGAGAACCTCTCGTCGGATACCGCATAGCCCCTGAACACTGCATCGTTCGTCACGTTCATGTCATATACCTTGGAATAGGCAGTGACATTGTCCTCGACCATGAACACATAGAGGGAACCCTGGAGGGGCAGAAGGTTGCCCCCCAGATTCTTGGCATTCCCCTCGTATGTGGCCTTCACTTCCACATAGTAGGAGGAACCGTCGAATATCTGATCGAGCTCCATCCTGACGTAGGGAAAGCTCCACTTCAGCCGGTCCAGGGGCCTCAACGGAGCATCGTTGTACCTTGATCCGCTGGTGGAGAGGGCCCAGTCAATGGTGGGTGGATCGATTGGTTTGTTCGAGGCCGAGAAGCCTCCTATCTCGATGTACCCCCCGTCGAACTGGACGTCTGGGGTTCCGGAGAGCCCCGGTTGATAGAACCGCATTCTGGCCGTGGCCTCTTCCGTATTGAGGTCATCGACCCCTCCTCCGTTCAGCTCGTGAAATACCACGGTACTGAAGGGCGCCGAAGGGTCTTCCAGGCCCTCCAGATATGTATCGTGAACGGCCTTTTCCGGCGAGGCGTCATCGGGACCGCTGCCCATGCAGGACGGACATGAAAGACCGGTGAACGACTCCATCAACGGTCTGTGAACGTAACCCTCCGGTGGTGGAGCGGAGTATGACTGCACATCCGTTCCCTCCCCCCCATCCGGTCCGACACCCCGGATACCGTTCGGGGCAAGCAGGGCGCCGAGGATGGCCATCAGAATAAGGGACATAAAAAGGTGCTTACTTTCCATGGGATCAGGCTCCGGGAGACCGTCCATCACAGGACCGCGCCTTCACACATCCGTGTTGGATATATCTATTTTTTCACTGAACGGATGAAAGGACCGAAAACATCCATTCGTTTGACTCTTCAAATACTCCTCGATTCCCTTTGCCGGCCATGCCTCGGGGGTGGGGGTTAAAGGTTCGGATACGAATGTATTATCATTCGTGTCCGATTTTTCACTGAACAGATGAAAGGAGGAGAACATCCTGAGTGAAGTATATCTATGAGCTCCACATCATTTGACCGGAGAACATGGACACGGATCTTTTCGATTACGAGCTCCCGAGAGAGATGATCGCCCAGAGCGGGGCAAGGCCCAGGGACTCCTCGAGGTTGTTCCTGATAAACGCATCGGGAGAGAGGGTCCGGCACCGGCATCTCATCTTCCGGGACATAGAGGATATACTCGAAAAGGGTGACATACTGGTGTTGAACAGGACCAGGGTCCTCCCTGCCAGGGTGAAGGCCGAGAAGATCACGGGCGGAAAGGCCGAGGTCCTCCTCCTCGTGGAATCCGATGATAACAGGTGGACGGCCCTGGTAAAGGGGAAAAGGATATCCGAGGGCTCCGTTCTTCTAACACCGGACCCGGAACTGGTCATCAACATTACCGAAAGGGTGAACGAGGGAAGATGCAGGATCACCATGGAACGCGGTAAAAAGGTGCTGACCCCGGAGGAGGTCAGGGAATGGGCGGGCAGATGGGGGCTCATGCCAACCCCTCCCTACATCAGGAAGGCTCTGAAGGACCCCGAAGAATATCAAACGGTCTACGGGGATAAGGAGGGTTCCGTTGCGGCACCGACCGCCGGTCTCCACTTCACGGAAGGACTGCTCGAGAGGTTGAAGGAGAAGGGTGTGAGGATAGTCTATGTGGTACTTCACGTGGGGATCGGGACCTTCGCCCCCGTGAAGACCAGGGACATCGGGTCCCATGTCATGGAGGAGGAATGGTTCGAGCTTCCGAAAGGGACGGCGGATGTCATCTCCGGGGCAGTGTCCGAATTCGACAGAACGGGAAAGAGGAGGATATGGGCGGTGGGGACGACGGTGATGAGGACCCTGGAATCGGCCTTCGACAGGGAAGGGAGGATCATAACCGCATCCGGAAAGACCGGTCTCTTCATAACACCGGGTCACCGCTTTCACCTCCCCTACAAGGGATTCATAACCAACTTCCACCTTCCGAGGTCCACACCGCTGATACTCGCTTCGGCCTTCTACGACAGGGAAGGGATCCTGAGAGCTTACGAGGAGGCAAAGGAGATGGGTTACAGATTCTATTCGCTGGGGGACGCAATGATGATAAGGAGGCACCCCTGATGGGACCGTTCCGGCTCGAGGGAGTTTCGGGGAAGGGGGCCAGGGCAGGCATACTGCGCTTCCCCTCCGGGCTGGAGGTAAGAACTCCCCTCTTCATGCCGGTGGCCACGAAGATGTGCGTCAGGACCCTGGACCCGGATGAGCTCCGGCTGACGGGAACCGAAGCTGTCATCACCAACGGATTCCTCTCCTCGCTGGAACCCGGAAGCGGGACCATCAGATCGTCCGGAGGAATGCACCGCATCATGGGATGGGAAGGCGGCATATTCTCCGATTCCGGAGGTTTCCAGCTCATCAGGAAGGGGTTCGATGCCCGGATCTCGGAGGAAGGGGTGTCCCTCAGGTCCCCTTTCAACGGGGAGCGGGTCATGATCGGACCGGAGGATGTCGTGGACATGCACTTCTCCCACGGGGTGGACGTCGGAATGGTCCTGGACAACTGC
>Ga0190359_1000395_pt1 | contig 30184 bp, 19 predicted proteins | sample 48721823_MG_FD_161269 | JGI IMG/M metagenome (GOLD analysis project Ga0190359, IMG submission 161269) | Hydrothermal vent microbial mat bacterial communities from Southern Trench, Guaymas Basin, Mexico - 4872-18-2-3_MG | ecosystem: Environmental > Aquatic > Marine > Hydrothermal vents >... | reverse complement strand
TTATTTAAGGTTTGTAGGTCGGTCGCGGAAGATGTCCACCCACTCTTCTATCCCTGGAACACCTCGTTCGGGATCTCGAGCACCTCTATGTTCATGGACTCTATGAGGTTTCTCAACCCGTTATCCGGTCGATTGTTCAGATGGAATATCACGAGTCCCTTCCCCTTTTCCCTGGATATCCTCAGCAGGAGCTCCATGAACCTTCTTATCTGATCGTCATTGTTGTAGGTCCGGAGTTCGGACAGGTTGTCCAGGACCAGCAGATCCACATCGTCAAGGGATAGTCTATCAATCTCCTGGTCAACCTTGAACAGCTTGAATATCGTCGGTATCTCCAGCGGGGAGCCGTTCTCGTCAAGTATTATCTTCGATGAGGATGGTTTCGAGGAATCCCTGCAGACATAGAGAACCATGTCCATGAAATGGATAGATCTGGTGCTGACCCCTCTGTTCATCAAAATCTTCTGAACGAAGATGTGGGGCCTGCCGACACAGATGTAGAGGACGGCCTTCTTCCTGTTGACGAGCATGTCTGTCATGAGCTCCACGGATACGTGATTGATGAAGAAGGGAGAGAAGGAGAGAAGGTACTCCGAACTGGGATTGAGCAGTTCCAGGTATTCCTCTATCCTTGAGCTTCCATGGTTCAAGATCATCAACTCCTCACTTGAACCCCACCTGGACGGAAAGACCGTCCCGGGAGATGTCGACCATATGCCTTCCTGTAACATGATCCGTGCCCCTCATCTTCAGAATCTCGATGTACCTTCTCCTGCCATCCTGATGTTCCAGATTGTAAAGAAGTATTATGCCGTCGGAGGTGTAGGCGACCTCCATGGGATAACGCTGATCGAAAGCGGCCTCCCCTGTAAGCAGTGTTGTCGCCTGCCAGTTCTTGAGCGATTGGGAAAGGTCGAACACGAATTCCCTGTACTGCTCCCTTAGTATGCCTCCAACGGCCGTGATGGGATCTATCACTATTCTCTGGGGCATCAGCTCCACGATCTTCTCCTCGATGACCCTCTTCAGCGTTTCGTATCTGTCCTCGGGAGGATACCTGGTCTTGAAGTAGGGTCCGAGGTCGAAGTAGATGATGTCCCTGCCGATAGCCTCCCTGTCAACGAACTTGAACCTGGAGGTGAATCTCAGCATCCAGTTGGCCGGTTCGGAAAGGGTCGTGAAGAACAGCCCCCTCTCCCCTCTCCTGGCTCCTTCCGAAAGGAACTGGAGGCAGAATGTGGTCTTCCCGCATCCACTTTCACCGGCAAGGAGAATGGTTGAGGGGAAGGGAAAACCCCCTTCTATCATTCCATCCAGACCGGGGATGCCCGTATTGATTCTGAGGAAATCCTCTTCCATTGCACTCACCGTTTTCCTTGTGAAAAAAGTCACATCTTCTTTACTTATATCTTGCCTTTTGAAAATCAATCCCAAAACTCTCTTGATGCGGACACCGCGTTTCGGGGAGATGATCCAACGGATGTCAATGGGACTTCGCCGGGAGAAAAAGGGAACCTGGATCGGCCGCATCCACAGTCTGGCCTTTCTGAAAAAAAGGTACAGATAAAAACTTATACCAGGGAAAAAGTAATATGTACACAATGTCGGCCAGCTTCCCCGCTCCGCAAGGAACCTCCTTTTCGGGAGGGCCTCCAGGGGAAGGACCGAAGGGATCCGGCATTGTGTTCATCGTTTTCTTTCTTCTGTTCATCGGTTCATCGTTCGCGTTCATGGAGGGAGCGTCGAGGGTTTCCACATCCATCATGAAAGGTGGCGAGACCTATGATGACGTCATCATAGGGTTCGGCCCCATGGGGGGAATGGATCCGAGCCTATCCATGCCGGTTCCGGACGGGGGTCCGGTTCTATCCTCTTCCCTCAAGATATCGACCGTCGAGGGAGAACCCTCTCCGCCTTCCGTCTCCATCGACGTGGGTATGGACGGAAGGGTGGACTGGTCCTTTGGCGGAGGTCCCTTCGGGGCACTGGGTTCCCAGGAGAATTTTATCTCCGGGGAGGGGGTGAAGAGGGTCCTTCAGGGAACCGACGGGGGGACCTTTTCGTTCCTCTTGCCCGCTGACGCATTGATAGACAATTCATCTCTCGTCCTCTCAACGCCCCCCCTGCCCGGGCCGGACGTGAATCCGACTTCTCTGAACATACATCCGGGAACCATGGGCGTTGAATCCCTGGATGCGGGGGATATCGACGGGGACGGATACGATGAGATGATATTCCATTCCGCGGCGGATTCGACCGTGTATCTTCTCGAAAGGGACGGAGGAACAACCTGGTCTCTCAGGGAAATGATGGATGGAGTGGTGCTGCCTCCGGTGATACGCATCCTTGACCCGTCCGAGTTCCGGGTTCACGGTTTCATAATTCAATACACGGATCCATCGACCGGCACGGATAATGTTTCCATAATCAAGCTTACCCAGTACTCGGTGCCTGAGGAGATTCATCTGTCCGGGGGGCTCGCAAGGGGCTCGGTGGGATTCCAGAAAGGTTCGGGAAGGGTTCACGGCTCGGGGGCCATCCTCGTTCTCGGGAACAACTCGGGCAGGGTGCTCGAGTATCGCTTCAACCACAACGGGGCCCTCTCCAGGCAGGTCGTTCTCGATATGTTCGGACCCACCATCGGCATCGGGGGAGGGGACCTGGACGGGAACGGTTACGGGGATCTGGTAATGTTCCCCCCGCCGGATAGGGGCAACATCTCGCTCATCATGGGTGGCCCCAACGGATCCGTCACGGTCTATCCCTTCGACGAGGATCCAACACAGCTCACACCCTCGGGTGAGGGAACTGCGGTAGATATGGACGGAGACGGCCGGGAGGAGTTCTTCTTCCCTGCACGGCCCGGGAACGAGACTGCTGTGCTCGGTGTTGAAGACGGTGTTCCATTCCTCTCAAGCTTCGGTCCCAACGGGAGCTTCGCCTCCCCCAGAAGCGTGCCTCGCGAATCGTACGGGGACGGGGGCGCATACTCCGGCGGTGAGGCCCTTCTCTACCTCCTCACGAGTGAGGGGGATTACAGGGTCCTCCCGGTCTCGACACCTTCCGGGGACTATCTCGTCCAGTCTCTACCGGGCATCGGCGGTCCGGCCGTGATAGGCTCGATCGATGAGACCGGGGAGGGCCTTCTTTACTGGTTCGGCAAGAGGGACGGTTCGTGGGTGTCCGATATATCATGGTCCTATCCCGGGTCCGTCATCCTGTCCAGGGGGGGAAGGGAAATGGTCCTGGAGCGGGTCAGGCCGGATCCGGCTGCCGTTGACCTCGGAATGCTCATCACGGATCATCCCTCGGGCAACCTCACGATGGACGGTTTCAACAACCCCTTCGTCCTGATGGAGGTGAGCTCCGGAGGGGACGGGGGTCTGGTATCCTTTTCCGGGCTCTCTGTGGATTACGATGTTACCCTGGATGCCGGCCTGTCCAGGGGCTTCCTTGAAGCTCAAATAAGGGCCCAGAGGGATTTCGGCGGGGAGACCATTCCCTTCATGGTAACGGCTTCGGGTGGCGGCTCCGTCAGGGTGGGGCCCTCCGTGGTGGTCCATGACGCTCCACCCGTTTTTCTTTCAGACGTTCCAAGGACACTGGAGATAGACGAGGGCTCCCTCGGTCAGACCATATTGAAGATATCGGATGTTGTGGTCGACGACATGACCGACCCCGCGGACCTGGATGTGGATATAGTTCCCGTGTCCGAGATACCCCCTGGCCTCCTGCTCATAGGAAGGAACAACGAGCTCATATCCCACGCTTCCACATATCCTGACCTCTTCGGCACCCTTGTCTTCGAGATCTCCGTTTCGGACGGCAGCAGCAGCACGCTCTCCGCACCAATCACACTCATAATCAGACCGGTGGAGGATCCCCCCTCCGTGAACATTCCTCTCGAAGATATCGTAATGGCGGAGGGAAGCGAGTATCGATTGAGGCTCTCCGGTCCGAACGGGACCTTCACGGATGTTGACGGGGACACCCTCCATTTCGTTCCCAGGCTGTCGTACATGGATCCACCGGACATGAACGATTTCATCCGGATGGAGGTCTCGGATGCGGAACTGGTGATAAGGCCCTCTGTGGAGGGAAGGGGAGGCAGGGCCAGGCTCGAGATCACGGCTTACGACAGGGAAGGGGGCACACTCCCGGGAGTCACGTCCGTATGTCTGCTGACGGTTACGGATACGGACGCTCCACCGACGATCCTCTCGAATCCCGGCCTTGTGGTTCTCAGCGAGGACCAGGATACCCCGACAAGGATCCAGCTTGATGGATGGATTCATGACCCCGACACGGATATCGGACTGTTCGACATCATCGCCTACTCCTCCGATCCAAGATTGAAGGTCAGCGTGGAGCTCTATGGCGGCAGCCCCTATCTCTTTCTGCTTCCAACCTCGGACCTGACCGGAAAGATGACCGTGTGGATCGAAGTTAAGGACGGGAACACGACTCTTGTGGACCGTCTTCTTATCGATATCGAACCCCAGAATGACCTTCCCGGTGTCTCGATCGACGATGTGGAATACCATCCGGGAATGGGATACGTGGTCTCCGGGAGTGTTGCGGACCCTGATGACCGCGGTGGTTCCGTGGAATACCGGCTCGGGAACGGGGAATGGATGAATGCATGGGGGTTCGAGAGATGGTCCTTCCTTGTGGATGAGCGCTCCCTTCCCCCCACCGGTCTCTACGTTTTCGTCAGGGCGAACGACGGGAAGGATTATTCGGCGGTGGAGTTCACGAAGATCGTCCCCTCATATACGGCTCCCGATCAACCGACGGTGAATGAGCCCGTCGATGAGGGGAACGAACCTGGCAGTGGAGAGAGTTCCTACAGTCACCCCATCCCGGCAGATCCCGGTAACGGAGGTCCCAGCTGGCTGATAGCGGGAGGCATGGGTGCAATCATCATCGGCGGCCTCCTATTCATTCTCTGGACGGAAGTCGGATATGTGACGATAACCACCTCGTTGATAACACTCTATTCCAAACTGTCCAAGAAGGACATCTTGAACCACGAGATAAGGGGTCTCATAAGGGGTTACATAATAGCAAATCCCGGGGATCACTATTCCTCCATCAAGAGGAACCTGGACCTGAACAACGGTACACTTGCATATCATCTCAGGGTGCTGGAGCAGAACGGTTTTGTGAAATCGATGTACGATGGCATATACAAGCGGTACTATCCGGCCAACATAAATATCAGCAGATTGAAGAAGAACATCTCCAAGCAGGAGGAGATCTTCAACATGATACTCGAGCATCCGGGGATCACGATGGAGCAGATAGGAAGGCTGATAGGAGCATCACGCCAGGTTGTCAACTACCATGTGAAGAACCTGATAAGGGCCGGTGTCGTGACATATTCGAGGGACGGGAAATCCGCAAGGTTCTATCCGGCCGAACAGACCCCTTCGATGGACCAGACCTGACCAGAAACGTTAAACGAGCAGTTGATGATTAAAGGGTATGAAGATAGGGGTCATAGCGGGGTCGGTCCTTCCCGCGGATGAAACGGGATTCCCTCCTCCCCTGGAAACGGATTTCGGTCCAACGTCGAGCGGCATACTGCGGATGAACGCTGGTCCGCATGACCTCCTCATCATCTCAAGGCACGGCGTCCCCCCGAACATTCCGCCCCACATGGTGAACCACAGGGCCAATGTCCGGTCATTGATGGAAGCGGGTGCGGAATGCCTCATATCGATCTGTTCCACGGGGGCCCTTCACAGCGGCATGAGGGTACCTGGCCTCACGATTCCCCGGGACTACATCGATCTGTTCTCCGGTGCGACCTTCCATGATGGTGACATATTCCATGCCACTCCTGCAATTGATGGGGATATTCTCTCGGCCCTTGCACGGAGCTCCAGGAAGGTTGCCCCTCACACGACGGAAGGTACGGTTTACGTCCAGACCAGGGGGCCAAGGCTCGAGACCAGGGCCGAGGTGAGACTTCTGTCCGAATGGGGGGATGTGGTCGGAATGAACATGGGCCCCGAGGCGACCCTGGCCTCGGAGCTTGGTATGAGGTTCGGGGCCATACTCACCGTGGACAATTATGCGAACGGCGTCGTGGATGAGGCTCTTGACTTCAGGGACATACTCGATCGGGCGAAAATGAACTGGCCCCTCCTGCTCAGGGTTCTTTCGCTTCTCCCTGAGCGTTTCTGAACATGCGGCGAACCTTTTTTTAGAGGGCAAGCACCTTCGTGCATCATGAGCAGTCTTGTCATCGAGGGTGCAATGAACCTTGAGGGGGAGACCCTGACAGTGGTGATAGAGGGGAACAGGATATCCGAGATCCTGGAGGGCAGGGTCCGGGGCAGGGACGCCGACAGGACCCTGAAAGGGGACGGTCTCCTGGTGATGCCCGGACTGTGCAATTCCCACACTCATGCGGCAATGACGATCCTGAGGGGGGTGGGAGAGGACAAGGAACTCCACCCGTGGCTTGAAGAGGACATATGGCCGCTGGAGTCGAGGATGCGTGTTGAACACATACGGGCCGGGATGGCACTGGCATGCGTGGAGATGATAGGGTCCGGGACCACGCTGTTCAATGATATGTATTTCATGGAAGGGGATGTTGCGGATGTGGTGGCGGACTCCGGGCTGAGGGCCGTGCTGGGAGAGGGATTCATCGACCTGGGGGACAGGGAGAGAATGGAGGATCAGATACGCGGCGTCGAGAGATCCATCAGAGGAATCGAGTCCCTTGGCTGCTCCCGGGTCATGCCCTCCATTTCCCCTCACGCCGTTTACACCGTGTCCCCGGACGGATTCAGGTGGTGCGCGGAAAGATCGGGGGAGCTGGATATCCCGCTGCACGTGCATCTCTCCGAAACCGCCGGGGAGGTGAAACAGTGCAGGTCGGCACATGGAATGTCCCCGGCGGAGGTCATCGACGGATACGGGGCCCTGTCGGAGAGGACGGTCGCTGCCCATTGCGTTCACATGACGGATGGGGATATCTCGCTTCTGAGGGAGAGGAACGTCTCCGTTTGCCATGTGCCTGTATCCAACATGAAACTCTCGGTTGGCGGCCAGTTCAGATATCCGGAGTTCGGGAGGGCGGGGATCAATATATGTCTGGGGACCGACGGAGCCGCATCGAACAACAGCCTTGATATGTTCCAGACGGGAAAGATGACGGGTCTTCTCTGCCGGCAGGGATTCGGTGCCTCGTCCATAAGGACCGCGGACATCCTCCGTATGGCCACCTTGAACGGATACCGGGCTCTGGGAGTGGACGGAGGGAGGCTCGAGGAGGGGGCTCTTGCCGACATCATCCTTCTGGATCTGAAGCACCCCTCGATGGTCCCTTACCATGATATGATCTCGAATGTTATCTACTCGGCAGGTCCTTCCGCAGTGGTCCATTCCGTGATCGACGGGGAGGTCGTCATGGAGAACGGCAGGGTGAGGAACGGGGATCGTATCGTGGAGATGGCGGTTAACCTTGCACGAGACCTTATGGCAGGTGATGGCAATGAATGAGAGAGCTCTCGATTTCCTGATGGGATCCTTCCGAGACATTCCCGTTGTGACCAGGGAGGGCGGGTACAGGTACTTCGTCCACCCCCTCTCTGACGGGATACCCTTGATAGACCTCGACGTGCTCGAGGCTGCAGCCTGGCTGGTATCGGAGGAGGTGGACGGGATGGGAGGGGCCGACCTCCTGGTCACGGCGGAGTCCATGGGCATCCCCCTGACCACTGCAGTATCGATGATGACGGGTATTCCATACAGTATTGTGAGGAAGAGAAGCTACGGTCTTGAGGGGGAGATCGAGGTTGCTCAGAAGACCGGCTATTCGTCCTCGGAGCTCCACGTCCTTCTTCCCGGGGGGGAGGGAGATGTGATAATCCTCGACGATGTTCTCTCGACGGGCGGGACACTCCGGGCCCTTGCGGAGGGAGTTGGAAAAGCTTCCCGGGACGTGAAGGGAGCCGTCATTCTGTTCAACAAGATGGGAAGACGCTCCGCGGAATTATCCCGGCAGCTGGGTTTTCCGATAGTGGCGATCCTTGATGTCGAGGTCTCCGGGAAAGGATGCACCGTCGTACCGGCCGAAAGATGATGAGGATTCTCGTCCCGGGATCCTGCTCGAGCGCCCGTTCCCGCCCGGGAATTCGTAGGCCCCGAACCGGTGACCGCATCTCCCCCTTCACCGCAAGGAGGGGCACAATCGTTATCTATTCGCGGTCTCCTCGTGGAAGCATGGCCAGGGTAATGATCGTCAAGGAGGGTGAGGCATGGAGGGAGGGCGAGATCTGGCATGCCTTCCCCACCACGGTGCTCATCGAATCGAATGGAAGGAAGGTCCTTGTGGACCCCGGGAACCACCCCTCCCTCCTGGAATTTCTGGAGAGAAGGTCCGTATGGAAAGAGGATATCGATATGATATTCGCAACCCACCATCATCCGGACCATACAATGAACATAGGATGGTTTCCCGGTGTTCCGGTGGTGGATGGTGAATATGTGTACGAGGAGACCCGGATCTCCCCCCATAGCGGCAGGATACCGGGGACGGATATCGATGTGATACCGACACCCGGGCATTCCCCCGAGCACGCCTCACTTCTTGTGAGGTCCCCGGAAGCTTCCACGGTGATTTGCGGTGACCTCATATGGTGGACCCGGGATGAGGCGCCCTTTACCGACCGCGAATGGTTCATGGGGCATCCTGATGAGTTCGCGGAGGACCCCGAACAGCTTGCCAGGAGCAGGGAAAGGGTACTCTCCCTGGAAGCTGACATCCACATACCGGGCCACGGAAAACCCTTCATGATGAAGGAAAACCCCCGAGATCCATGATCCGAAGCTGACCGGCGGGGGGAATGGTCCGCTGCATTGTTTTGGAAAAGAACGGTGCGATCAGTACCCCATCTTTCCGACAAGCGGAACGAAAACGCAGTAGGTAAGGGGGGTCTTCGTTATCTCTCCCCCCGATTCCCTCTCGTATCGTATCAGCCTCTGGGTGGAATGTGCGGGCCCCTCCACCGACAGGAGGATCCCGCCCTCGCCGAGCTGGTCCATGACGGTGTCGGGAACTCCTGGTGCGGCACAGGTGTAGTATATTCTATCGTATGGTGCGTTGTTCGGGTACCCGACGGATCCGTCGCCGATGACGACCTCCACATTGTGTGCCGATATGCTTGCAAGCGCCTTCTTTGCCCTCTCTGCCAGTTCCCTGACCACCTCCACGGTGGTTATCCTTCCTCCCGGAAGTATGGCCCTTGAAACGACGGCCGCGTGATATCCGGACCCCGTGCCTATCTCGAGCACTTTCAGCCCGGGCTCCAGCATGAGCTCCTCGCACATGATGGCAACCATGTGGGGCGCGGATATGGTCTGCCCCTTGCCTATGGGCAGGGGTCTGTCTATGTATGCGTGTCCCGAAAGGTAGGACGGAACGAAAGCTTCCCTGGGAACCTTCATGAACGCATCCGTGATGCGCTGCGTCCTCAGCAGCCCCTCCCTTTGAAGGGCCTTCACCAGATGTTTTCTCCTTTCCCGTGTATCGGGCTCTCTCATAGCCCCTCACCCGAAAGGTCCATTGTCTGCTCCCTTCCCTTTCCGAAGGACAGCATTATGATGTTTGCCAGAACCTCCCTCTCGATCAGGTCCATGTAATCCCGGACCCTTCTGGGTATCTCTCCGGATGCCTTGATCTCCATCCAGTCCTCGGTGCTCATGTCCTCCCATCCCTTCACCTTGATATAGACGGGTTCCGCCCGGGCCAGAAGCTCGATCTGGGATGGGAAATGTCTGAGCGTCGTACCCGTACCGTGGAGTTCGGCTGCGTCCTGGGGTATCCTGTATTCCTTGCATACCATCAGCGGATCGATTCCCGACAGGACATCTATCTTCGTCAGTGCAAGGTCGGTGATGGAGTTCCAGTTGACGGCGGACCTCACCATGACTAGGTCCAGCCAGCCGCAGCGTCTGGGTCTGTCGGTTGTTGTTCCGAACTCATGCCCCCTCTTCTGTATGATCTCTCCTATCTGGTTCCTCATCTCGGTGGGGAAGGGCCCCTCCCCAACCCTTGTCGTGTAGGCCTTGACCACTCCCACCACCCTTTCGATGTCAAGCGGACCTATTCCCGCTCCGGCGCATCCGTATCCGGCGGTGCATGAGGAGGAGGTGACAAAGGGATAGGTTCCCTTATCCAGGTCAAGGAAGGCTCCCTGGGCCCCCTCAAGCAGAACGCCCCCTTCCCGGTCCAGAAGGTCGTTGATCAATGCGGGCACGTCGCGGATGTAGGGAAGCAGCTCCTTCGATATCGCGACGAGCTCCCCGAGGAGCTCCTCTGGGTCGATGCCCGGGGTCCCGGGTGATAGGCCCGAGATTACCATGTTGGCAGCCGAAACTGCCTGGGAAACCTTATCCCTCAATGTTTCGGGATACCTGAGGTCGCCCACCCTCAATCCTGTCCGTGCGGCTTTATCCTGATAGCAGGGGCCTATACCCCTTCCGGTGGTTCCAACCTTCTTTTCCCTGCTGCGGAATCCCTCCTGCAGGGAGTCGATGGTCCGATGATACGGCATTATCATGTGTGCTCTGTCTGATATGACCAGCCTGTCCACCGGGATGCCCCTGGATGTAAGATGCTCTATCTCCTTCTTCAGCTCCCAGGGATCCACCACGCAGCCGTCGCCGATTACGGCCAGCTGCCCCTCCCTCAGTATGCCGGAAGGAATGATATGCAGCTTGAACACTTCATTGTCAACAACGATCGTGTGTCCGGCATTGTTGCCTCCCTGGTACCTTACAACGGCATCGGAGTCCCTTGCGAGTATGTCGCATATCTTTCCCTTTCCTTCGTCACCCCACTGGGTGCCCAAGAGTATGGTGGCCGGCATGATACCCACATGCTGAAGATAGAACCCTAAGTTATTTCAAGATGTCGAACGGGGAAGCAGCCGCCCCCGTTCTTCATATCCTGATGGAATAATCTCATCGCAACGGTTATATGACCATTACATCATATTAACGGAAGGTTCCAGCCTAAGGAAGAAGAATAAGGAGGATTCCTGTGTTCAAGGACACTATCACGGGGCTTGACAAGGTCTTCAAGGATGATGTTCGAAGACCGAAGGTGATTCTCGTCACGGGACCCCCCGGATCCATGAAATCCAGCTTCATCTACACACTTCTCACGAGCTATCTCGACGGGTCCAACGAGTTCGGCGTCTACACGACCCTCGAGGAATCGGTATCCTCCCATCTGTCCAACATGGAGAACCTCGGGATAAACCTCTGCCTGAACCTCCAGATCACAGATTTCACGGACCTGAGAGAGGAGGGGGAGGATGTGGACTATCTCAAGTTCATAGAGAAGATGCTCAGGCATTTCAAGAAGGTGAAGGGCGACCGTTTCACCTGTTTCACCCTGGATTCCCTGGGGGCCCTGTATTCGTTGATGGACGGACAGGAGAATATGAGGAAGAAGATGTATCATTTCTTCCAGCTGCTCAGGGATCTGAACCTTTACAGCTTCATAGTCATGGAGAGGTCCCAGGATACGGAGAGCAGCCTCCTCGGCAACGAGGGGTTCCTTGCGGACGGCATCATCTATCTGGGACTCAAGAGAAGACAGGGAAGGCTGAGCCGCTTCATCCAGGTGGAAAAGATGAGGGCCTGCGAACATTCCATGGAGCTCCATGCGCTCGATCTCAGGATGGGGAAGATATGCGTGCTTGGGCCTATCTTCGAATAAATGGGGTGAGAACTCTCGATGGCCGAGGATGACGAGAAGAAGGCGAAGAACTCGTGGATATACGAGCACGAGGACATACAGATGGAACTGCTCAGGATGAAGGAGCAGCTCCTGAAGGAGGGAGTATCACTTTCGGAAGATGATGGAAAGGACCTGCACATCTCGAAGGAAGGGGCCCCGTCGTCGTCTCCTGCGGAAACCGGGTCGCTCATCCGGGATGAGGGACCCCCTGAAGTGAAGAAGAAGACCGAAAGGGAGATCCCGGAGGAATGGACGGATGCCCGTGAAGAGAAGGGCGCGGAAATTGCAGCCCCGAAAATGGACCAGGGGAAGATCCCCGCATCTCCCGATCTCTCCTCCAAGATCGCAAACGTGTTGGCGCTCGAAAACAAGTTGAAGAGAAGGAAGTTCGAGCTCGAGAAGAGGGAGAAGCGTTCCGGGTCAGAGGGCCGGACCCGGCAGCGAACTCCGGACGGGGAGGCCAGGGGATCCCCCGGGAGCGAGACTATCCCTCCAGCTCCCCCCGTCCCTCCGATCTCGGGAATGGAACCCCGATCCTCCGGAAGAGGTGTGGGTAACGGATTGGAGATCGACACGAAGCCCCCCCGGAAGCCGGCTCCGGGGAAATACCCGGAACGAAAGGTGATAATTGCGGGAAGCAGCAGCATGGAGGGGGCAGCCCCTCCGGTCAAGCTCAGCAAGGTGGTCCGGAGAAAAAGGGATGTCCGGGAGGATGCTCCGGAAAGTGCGGAAACCCGGGAGCAGCCTAGGGAGCGGGAGAGTGATGTCCTCACCCCGGAAGAAACAACCTGGAAGGATGACGGAGAGGCACACGTGGAGAAAGGCTACTTCGGGGAAGTCGATGAGAACGGATCAGAAGGTGAGGTCCGGAAGAAGGGTGGTGCCTTCTCGAGATTGAAGAGGATTTTCGGCAGGGGAAGCAGGAACAGGGATTGATATCCTTTCAGGAAAATCTCGGGGGCATATTAATTAATATGTGTCTCTCATTCCTTGAAAGTGTGGTGGATTCAAGCTCAGGGCGGTATTGCGGGATGCCCTGAAGGAAGGATTCGGGTGATGGAGATATGAAAGCCCCCAAGAGCGTCAAGGGAAGGAAAGGCGGGGGGACCAGGGTCAAGGTGGATGAAGGGGAGCTTTCGAAGAGGATCGATAGATTGAAACTCCTTGGGAGGCACACCGCCCCGATAAGGAAGATGCTGACGGATCTCAAAAAAACAGCGGGAAAGGACAGGGAGCAGTATTCTGCGGAACATGAGAAGGTCCAGAGGATGCTCGAGGATGAATGGAACGAGTGGTTGAAGGAGAGGTCCGCATACCAGGTGAGAATCCTTGAACTGGCCATTTCCGAACTCGAGGAGGATGGGAGGTCACTGCAGACCTTCAGGCGAAAATTGACAAACATCTCGAAAAAGATGAAGGATCCTTCCAAGATCCAGAAAAGGCTCACCGAGGTGGTGGCGGAACTTGAATCGCAGTTCGAGAACAATCCAAGGCTTATCGGTCATGAGGCATACAATTCATTCATGAAGGCGATGACGATACTCGAGAAGGCAGCCCTGACGGAAATGGACCTTACGAAGCAGAAGAAATATTTCAAGAGGCTCATCAAATTCCTGGAGAAGGGCGACCTGAAGAACACACTGATATATTCCAACCTACTCTACACGGATCTGTCCAGCGGCATCACGGAGGATCTTGCCAAGGACCGCTTCAAGAACATCGAGAAAGAAGTGAACCATCTGATGGAGACCATGGAGGAGTTCAGGAAGTACGGTCTCGAACAGGAGAATATGGAAAAGGAGCTGAAGAAGCTCCGGAAGGGACTGGAACCTTCGAGGTTCAACGAGGTCCAGTCCACCCTGAACAGATTGACCAAGAACATCTCGAGAACCGAGAAGGAGTATTTCAGGAGGAAAGCCAACGTAAATTTCATCGAGGTCTCGGACCTGATAGACGAATATGGTTCGCTTATCGACCTGAAGGATCACGAGAAGCAGCTGTCGGAACTCAGGGAGAACATCACGACAACGTCGCCGAAGAAGCTTCTGGATGCAAGCGAGAAACTCCTGAGCGGCATCAAGGACGTGATACACGAGAACTTCGAACCCCAGATAAGGGAGAAGATGGAGGTTCTCGATCATGATCTGAGCAGCGCCTCGGATCTCCCGAAGAAACAGAGAAAGAGGATAGTCGAGCTCCGCGATATGGCCCGGAACGCGCTTGAGAACAAGGACATAACCGAGGCGATGGAATACCTTTCCCTTGCGGAATCCATGTTCAATCAGGCGGAGGATGAAAGGACCTTCGAGGTCGCGAGAAAGAGATACCAGGACCTTCTCACGGGGATGGAGGATCTCATCAGGGAGGATATCGATGTCAGTGATGTTAAGAGCGAGGTGGAAAGGATAGAGTCTCTCTGGCTGGATGAGGATCTTCAGATGGACACGGTCCTGAACGAGGTCCGATCCGCCGAGAATCTTCTCAGGGAGAAGTTCGTGGAAAGAAGGACCATGCGCTTCAATGACGAGAGGAAGCTCATTACCGGCGCGCTCGAGAGCATGGATATCGACCCCACCGCCAAGGAATCGCTGAGGAAGGAGATAGAGGAGATGGAGCAGCTCCTCTCGAGCATGGAGGATGACGAATACGAGAAAAGGATGGGAGCCATCAGGTCAAACCTGGAAAGTGTGATGTCGGGATATTTAAAGGACCATTACAATGACTGGGTCACCAGGATAGATTCTTCGGTCGAGAAGCTGGGCCTCGATGAAGAGGTGGTCTCCGGTATCAAGGTCCGGTTGGAGGAAGCTGGAAACCTTTACAAGGATGAGGATTTCCTCGGGACCGGAACCATACTCAAGGACCTGAGTGACCAGGTAAGGGAGATGGAGGAGAGGAAGGAGATCCAGGAAGCTGAGGCACTGCTCAATTCCGCGGAGTTCCTCTTCGAGGAAGCAAGAAGATCCGGCGTGGACGTCAGCGAGCAGGAGGAGATGCTTCAGCAGGCGAAGGAGATGCTCGCCCGCGGGGACATTCAGGGTTCAAGGGATATTGCCAGCAGGGTCGAGTCCAGTGTAAAGAGCATATGGATGGAATCCAGGAAGAATCATCTGAAAGAGGATCTGGATGGATTGAGGAACGTATTCGCCGAATCAAGCGAGCTGGGCCTTGATATAGATGAGGCGAGCGGACTTCTGGATGAAGCGGAATCCTTCTTCGAGAAGGAGATGTACGAGGAGGTCACCGAGAGGGTGGAACAGGCCAGGGAGACCATCGAGCAGAAGAGAAGGGATTACTTCTCGACCGGTACAATGGAGTCCATATCCGAGCTTAAGAGCGACATAGAGAAGATGAGGGACCTGGGGATAAACACCGTGGAAGCGGAAACTCTTCTCGTGGAGGCCGAGAGGCTGTTCATGGAGGAGGATTACGAGAGATCATACTCCATGACCCTGGATATTCGTGATCACCTCAACCGGTCGAAGAGGGCCTATCTTCAGCAGGAGGTGCCGAAGAAGATGGACGAGGTCGCTCATCATGTGGGCAAGCTTGAGGTCATGGGCCTGGACACCGAACTTGCAAGGTCCTATCTCGATGAGGCCTCCCGGAGCCGGGAGGAGAACAACCTGGAGTCCACCGTGGAAAATCTGAGAAAGGCAGAGAACGTGTCCGATGAGATATACCGTTCTCACATATCGCTTACGATACCGGAGACGCTGGTTGACGTCACGAAACAGATAGAGCACGCGGAGGACGAGGGTTTCGAACTGGACGATCTCAAGTCGCTGCTTGGCGAGGCGGAGGAGATGTTCAACAACGAGCAGTACGACGAGGCCCTCGAGACGATCGAGAAATTGAAGGGTGATTTCGAGGAGAGGAGGGAGGAATTCTACAGGAATCAGTATCTGGAGAATATGGATCAGGTAGAGGAAATGATAGGCAGGGCGCAGGGCATGGATCGGGAGGTCGAGCTCTCCAGGGAGAACATCAACATGGCAAGGGACGCTTTCGAGATGGGCGATTTCGAGAAGTCCCATCGGCTGATCGACAGGGTGATGAAATTCCTCGAAGAGTCGTTCGAGAACAGGGAGACATCGAAGAGGAAGGAGGTGGTGCAGACATACATGGACGAGGTCAAGACCCTGATATCCGTGGCCGAGGCCGAGAACGTGGATGTGGAAGAGGAGAAGAAGATGTTCGCCATTGCGGGCGACCTGTTCATGAAAGAGGAATACGATCAGGCCGAACATGTGCTGGAGGGGATAAAACTGGGTCTCCAGGACAAGAGGGTTCAGATGAAGAAGCGCCTCATAGAGTCCTCCATACAGACCACCGAGATACTTCTCGACAACATGAGCGAGATGGGAGTTGACACATCCTTCGAGAGGGGATTGATAGGGGAGATGAAGGAGGCCCTGCGGAAAGGTGACCTGGACCTGTGTGATGATATCAACAGCAGACTGCAGGAGGCCCTTCACAAGAACCAGGGCCCCTACATGGTCCAGAAGATACAGAGAAACCTGTCCTCATTGAGAGGATCCATGGTGGAGGCCAGTACCAAGGGTATCGATATATCAAAGGTACAGGCCCATCTGTCCCGGGCAACGGAACTGTTCGAGAGAGGGGACGTTCAGGGAGCCCAATCGGAAATTGCGGTCGGAAAGGAGGCACTGGGTGATGCTTTCAATCGACATCGGGAGGAGCAGTACGGCCAGGTCTACGATGAGCTCCAGGGAATGATGGTGCAGCTTATGAAGATGGGCATCCCCACGGACGATGAAGAGGAGCTGGTCAACCTTGCCAAGTCGGTATTGGAGGAAGGCAGGATTGAGGAGGCGGCTTCATTCATAGAGACCGCACTGATCGGGGCCAGTGCAAAGCTGAACTCCTTCCAGTCCACAACCGCGGAGGGGTACATGCATCAGATAGAATCCTATCTGGAGGAGCTGAAGGCTTCCGAGGTGGATGTTTCCGACCTTGAGAAGATATACGAGGAGGGAGTGGCGCTCCATTCCAGGGGGGAGGATGAGAAGGCGGTGGCCAAGTTCAGCTCCATCCTGGAACTGGGTGAGGAGATCCGGACGATGAGGGAGGTGGAACATCTCCGGGAGACCCTCTACCGGCTGGAGGGGCTTTACAGCGATCTCAGGGCCGTTGGGATGAAGAAGAACAAGAAGATGGAAAAGACCTTCGAGAACGCAAGGGCCGTTCTGAAAAAGGACACACTTGATACTTCGAAACTTTCGGCACTCCTCGACAAGATAGACGGGCTGATATCCGCCAAGGCCGAACCATTCCGGGAGGCCCTGACCAAGAAACATATCGCAGATGCACGTTCGGGTCTGGTGGAGATTGGCAAGAAGGGCGAGGATACGGAGGAGCTGAAAAAGTCCATAAGGAAGGCCGCTGAACTTCTCAGGTCGGGGGATCTGGTATCTGCCGATGCGGAAGCCGTGAAGGTGCTTGATACCATCGAGAGGTTCAAGCTGAAGGAAACGGAGGACATTCTCAAGGATGAGATATCATCCGTAAGACAGATGCTTACCAGATTGAAGACCCTGGGCTCGAACGTCCTTGATGCGGAGAGCCTTCTCTCCAGGGCGGAAGCCGCGCTCCTCGAGGGAAAGGTGGGTGATGCGGAGGATTTGGTGCACCAGGTTCGGGATTCGGTCAAGGAGATAGTCAGAAGGAACATGAGGGAGACCGCCCTCGAGACAATCGAGTTCGTGGATGCGATGATACATTATCTGATGGACAACTTTTCGGGCCTCTCTACCAAGCTCGTTCCGGCGGAGAATCTGCTGGATGAGGCAAGGAACCTGTTCAAGGACAAGAAGTTCAAGGCGTCCAAGAACAAGGCCGAGGAGGCGAGGGCCGAGGTTGAGAAGCTGGACATTGCCAATATAAAGCAGTTCTTCTACGTGTTCAGGTCCAGCCAGGCCACCGAGATGTCGAGGAACGTGGAGATAGGCATTTCGGAACTGAAGGCGAAGGGAGTGGATGTTTCCAAGGTGAAGCTTCTCTACGACAAGGCACAGGAACATTTCGAGAAAGACGAATTCGACAGGGGGAGACAGATGCTCACCCTTGCCAGGATAATGCTTGCCGAGATCGACAAGCAGTCACTCAGGGACAATGCCTTCGATGAACTCAACAACGCCCATGTCGAGATTCTGACAAGCAAGAGGCAGGGCGGCAACGTGACCCAGGCCTACCGCATCTACAACAAGGCCAAGGAGGCCTTCCAGATGAGGGAGTTCAAGAAGGCCATACTTCTCTCCAAGAAGGCCAGGTATCAGTTGAAGAAGGTTGATTGAATCAACCGAGCATTTCCGTTGACAGATTGTATGCCCTCTTGTAATTGTTGGATTTGGGATTTGCCTCCGTCAGCTTCTTGAATATCCTGAGCGCCTTGGAGAACTCCCCCATCCCGAACAGGGCACATCCCTTCCTGTACAGCATATCGGGATCGTCCTTGTTCTTCCTCAAACCCCTGTTCAGAAGCTTCAGTGCGTCCTCCAACCTGTCGAGGTCGATGAGAGCCACGGAGGCCTTCACGATGAGCTTGGTGTTATCGGGGTCCTTCTCCAGTCTGGAAAGGAGTCGATCCACTTCATCCCCTGCCTTGCCGGCCCTCTTCTCGGCTTTCTTCAGGGTGTTCTCGACCTCCTCGATAAGATCCTCGGAGGGTCCGAAGAAGAGGGCCCTCTCCAGGTATTCCACCGCTCGCGAGGTCAACCCCATGAGGGCATAGGAATCTCCCAGTATTGTCCATTTTCTTGCCTGCCTGAGATCGAGGCACCGTCTGTAACGGTCAACCATCTCCGGTTCTCCCCTCTTTCCGTGAATCTCTATCAGCATGTTGTAGATCTCGCTGGAATCGAAGGGTCTCAGGTAGTATCTTCTGGTCTCCTCCTCCTTCGAAGCTATCAGTTCGAGTATCTCGGCGGCCTTATCATCATCATGGGGAAGCCCCTTGAGGGCCTCTTCGACAGTCCTCATGATGTTCTCCATGCTGTCAGAGGGGTCCATGTTCCTGAGTTTCGATACGGTCTGTTCGATATTATCTCCCCCGTTTGTTGGGCGAACCCCGTGTTCATTATATCATGATTTTGGTCTCCTCCCGCCTATTTTTTTTATTCCTTGAAGGAATTTCAAGGCATCCGGTCGTTTGTCTCTTTAAATAGACCTTGATTCTTTTTACCGACCATACCTCGGGGGGTGGGGGTTAAAAGTTCTGATACGAATGTATTATCATTCGTGTCAGATTTTTTATTCCTTGAAGGGATAGAGGGCAGGATGAGGTCCCTCGATTCCATGCGGTCCATCCTTGCCGGTCATGTCCATCCGGGCCCTGACGGGGCAGCGATCAGGGTCACCGAAACCTACGGAATGGACATCGGCGGGATACATGTCGAGTTCTTCGAGAATCAGTTCTGGACCTCCAGGCAGAGGAAGGGAAACTCCCTTCATGAGATATCCTACAGGGCATGTTTCAAACCTCAGCTTCCGGGCTTTTTCATGTATCATCTTACGGAGCCGGGCGATGTTGTTTACGATCCATTTGCCGGAAGAGGAACGACCCCCGTCGAGGCGGCCCTCTCCGGCAGGGTGCCCCGCATGTCGGATCTGAACCCGCTTTCGGTCTTGCTGACACTTCCGAGACTGGAACCTCCCGGCCTTGATGAGGTCCGGAACCGTCTCTCGACGATCAGGCTTGACAGATCGAGGAAGGCTGACATGGATCTTTCCATGTTCTATCATCCCCATACCGAGGGAGAGCTGACCTCTCTTAGGGACTACCTGTGCATGAGGAGGGAGGAGGGGATGGAAGACAGGGCGGACAGATGGATACGGATGGTGGCCACCAACAGGCTGACCGGTCATTCGCCGGGTTTCTTCTCCGTTTACACACTCCCCCCCAATCAGGCGGTTTCCAGGGAAAGACAGGTCCTGATAAACAGAAAGAGGGATCAGGAGCCCGCATACAGGGATGTGAAGGCTCTGATATTGAAGAAGACCAGGAGCCTGCTCCGTGATGTGGGGCAGCGGGAAAGGGAGCTGCTCGCATCTGTCAGGGAAAGGGCCATGGTCCTATCGGAGGATGCGGCACGCACTTCGGTGTTGGAAGACTCGTCGGTGGACCTCACGGTGACATCCCCTCCGTTCCTGAACATAGTTCAGTATTCGAGGGACAACTGGCTTCGATGCTGGTTCAACGGAATAGATGCGGGGGAGATCGAGAAGAAGCTCACGACCCCGTCGTCACTCGACGAGTGGGAAAGGTACATGAGGAGAGTGTTCGTGGAGCTCTACAGGATAACCGCAGACGGCGGATGGGTGGCGTTCGAGGTGGGAGAGGTGAGGAACGGGAGGGTCAGATTGGAGGAAAGCGTGGTCCCCCTGGGATCGGATGCGGGATTCGACTGCGCCGGTGTGCTCATCAATTCCCACAGCTTCACGAAGACATCCAACATCTGGGGAGTTTCCAATAACGAGAGGGGTACCAACACCAACCGGATCGTTCTGTTTAGGAAGAAAGATTAGATGCCGCATGAAGAAGAAAATATGAAATAATTCATGGTCACTATTCATTTCAATGAGAAGGGATAGGTTGAAAGTAACAACTCCTGAACTTCTATTGCTGACCATCGATCTGCTGAGAATGGGGAACGGGGAAGGAACATCAATTGATGGTGTATCGGGCATTCTGGGAGTGAAGAGAAGAACCGTGCATAGATATGTTTCCGATCTTGCACGGAAGGGATACCTCCTGAGAGCAAAGAGCCGTCCGGTTGCAGTGAAAATGACATCCGCAGGGACGAGAAAGTGTGAGGGAATATCGGAAAAATGTCGTGGTTTTCGGATCGTGGGTGAGGGATAGGGTCTGGACAGGATAATGGATATGGATTATTTCTTCAAGCACATATCCTCTCCGAATGTTCTGATACCTTTTCTCCGGAAGATCAGGGAAGGAGCACCGTTCGATATCCCGGAATACCTCGGTTTGAGATCTTCGTCCCTTCCGGGGTCAAGGTTCACCTCCATCCTGAACGAAATGAGATCCCGGGATGAGGATTCGGATACGAATTCATTGGACCTGTCGTCGCTCAAGATTCATGATGAAGGGGATTTTGATGATGTTTATGATCTTGACAGAATTGGAAGGCTCCTGCTTGAATGTGACAGGTTGAGAAGGCAGGGGAAAATAGATGAAGCTCTGTCGATCTATGAGAGCCTTCTCGAGAAATGCAGCGGTCTCAGAACAAACGAATACCTCATGGTCGAAACGGGGTTGATACAATCAATCAGATACAAGGAAGGACCCCGGGAAGCACTTGAAAGGATAGATAGCTCTCTGAATCAAGCTCTGAACAGTGTTCATAAAGGACAGCTGAGAAGGATCAAGGCGGATATCCTGTCCGATCTCGGAGAATTCGAAGAGGCCGAAAGATTCTATATCAAAGCACTTGGAACGTTCAGGTCAGGGAACTATCCGAACCTTCTGGCTTTGACATTCAATAATATGGGTGTCATGTACTTCAGGATGGAGCGGCTGGAGGAAGCCGAAAAATATTGGAAGAAGACAAGAGGTCTGTCATTGAGGGAAAATCTTCCCTGGGCAAGGGCCCTTTCATTGACAAACCTATCGGACCTCTATGCATTGAACGGGAGGATTAGGTCCGCAAGAAGGATGCTGAAGGAGGCCCTGACAATATTCGAAAGACTCGGGGATCTTGAAGGTCAATCCGGGGTCCATTTCAACCTGTCCCTTGTCCTGATCGAGGCGGGGAAGAGGGAGCTTGCGGTGAAATACTTTCTGAGATCGGCCGAGTTCCCCATGAGGTATTCTCTGAAGAGAAAGGAGAGATACGAGGTGTTCAGGGAGAGATTCGAGAAAATGGGATGGTTCTTGCCATTTCATTTAAATACCCCCCCTTGAGCTTCATGCAATTTCAGGGAAATTCTTATATTTTTCATTCCGATGATTTCCGTTTTGATGCTCGGGAAGAAGTTTGAAGCTGTAATCGCAATCTCCGTTCTTTTCGGGTTGACATTTTTCCTGTTGAGTCTGGTGTCAACTCCAGCAGGAGGGGAGGATGGTGATTGGTTGAGGACGGCCCTGATAATAGTGTCCAGCACATCGAATGATACCTTGGAGGAGCAGAAGGCCCTGAGCTTCCACGATCATCTCATTGGTCAAGGTTATTCAAACGATAGTATAATCTTTCTTGCGGATGAGGAGCTTCCTGGAAGCGATGGCAGGTCGAACTGTTCGAATATAGAGAGCTCCTTCGATCTGATATCTCAAGTTCAGGACCCTGACGGTGAAGTTGTGATCATGATATCTGATCATGAACAGGGTGTTAGAGGGAACAGTTCCTTCGTGTTCGAGGATGGGGTCATCCCATCCTCCACCATTGGGAGCTGGATGGATGATATAGAGTGTTCATCAATGACTGTTATTCTGAATGGGAATCGTTCCGGACTTGCTTTCTGGGAGCTCTCCTCCTCGACCAGGGAGCTCATCTCCTCGATGAGGTGGGATCAGGTCAATCATCCTGACCAGTTCAATATGACCCGGGGGTTGGAGGACCCTTCAGCCGATATTGATGGTAACGGGATTGTAAGCTATCATGAAGCTTACCTGAAGGAATGCTACAATCTTCGTTTCAGTGATCAGGATCCACAGTATTTCAGTGGATAAGAGGTGAAAAAAGATGAACGAGAAAAACAAGAAAGGAATGCTGTTTTCGGGAATAGTGATGATGACCATTGCTATTGCAATGTTCCTCATACTTCCCCAGACAGTTGTTGGAAAATCGAACGAGCAGGCCATAATAGGAGCCTATTCCGAGGATACGGGAGGGTATGCGAAACATCCTGCGGACGATTCCTCGGGAGCTCTTGTTGTGGTTGTGGCATCAAAATACAACAGCGAAACAGATGCATATAATATCAGGTTTGGATACTCCGCCAACTCAGGTGTTAGCTGGCAAGGGTTCGAGTGGGTTGCAAGCAGTCCAAATGAACAGGATCATCCTGATGTCAGGATTCTGCATGAAAATGGGGATACAACTCGAATCATCGTTGTATGGCAGGAAAGAACAGATGAAAACAATCCCTGGAAGATCAAGGCATCCACAAAATCTTATTCTCAAGGAAGCTGGGGTACAGTGATAGATATCTCTGATATATATGATCAAAATGACAACATGTATCCGAAGATCGATGTTTCATTGGGAGGGTCAGGTGGTGGTCAAGGCTATTATCATTATTGGAACATTGTTTGGCAGAGAGAAGATGATAGTAACAACTGGGGAGTAAAGATGTATAGCAGGTATTATACGAGTGGAAATCCTACCGAACATATCAATGATATCGTTTCAGGATCTCCAGGGTCGTATCGTCACCCTGCGATTACGTGCACATTGATAAGCGGAGGGGACTGTGAGGTGCATATTGTATACGATGCTTATATTTCCTCAACACATTATGTTCAGGTGCAGTCTGGTTGGGTTTCGACAAATGCCGTATATACGAAGTATAATAATGGTCCTTATAATTTGGATTCCGATAGTTTTGATTCTCACATCGGATTTCCGGATATAACCTGTTCGGGTCCGGGAGGGGGCTCTGGGCATCCGTCTCAAAGTGGAAATGCCGATGTATGGATCGTCTGGCATCATGTTGAGAACAGTAATAACAAAGTGAAAAGAGCATATTCAAATGATAGTTTAGGAAGTGTTCCAAGTGTTATGCCAATCACAACTTCGAATGGTCCGTCCACGTCGGCAGCCCTTCGTTGTGTTGCCGTTGCAATGTTGGAGAGTGGTTCCTCTCCGATTGCGGTTGTCTGGACAGATGATTCCGATATTTACTATGTAAGATCATCCAATTGGACCGTTCAGCACTGGACTTCGACGAATAATACAGATATCCATGTGGATGTGAGTATCACATCAATTTCTTATCCTCCCTATACGAACTATGCACATGTCGTATGGCAAAGGAACGTACAGACAATCTACTATGCCAGGGATCCGTGATATTCAAGTAAATTAAGAGATCTTCGAACCGGCAACCAGTTTGCCGGTTCATTTTCTTTTCACATGAACGAGCAAGCTTAAAGTAGTGAAATGGAGCTGAAAAGAATTGATGGAGGAAAGAAAGATGGATGGAATAAAGACTTTATTTGTGATAGGAATAATGTTTTTATTATTAGCGAATGTAATGATAATGATTAGTGGTAACGATTCAGATGTTATTAATACAGATCATAATTCAAAAGAAAATGTTATTAGAGCGGAGAATTCATTTTATTCCGGTCCTGTTTGGCCCATGTATCAATTTGATCAGAGGAGGACCGGGCAGAGTCCGTTTAATGCTACAGGAAATCCGGGCAGAGTTAAATTAGTGATGGATGGAATAATATCTGATTTTTTTAATAGATGGATTATTATAGATGATGAAGGCAACTTATATTGTTCTGATCCTCAATCAAATCTGTGCTGTTATTTCCAAAATGGAACAATAAAATGGAAAGCTATGGGATACGGGTCATCATTTCAGCCAATCTTTTTCAAAGGAATATTATATTTGTACAATGGTAAATTAGTGGCCCTTTATAGTTCAAATGGTTCAGTTTTCTGGAACTCTTCCAAATTAGAGAAATCTCAAATTGTATTAGATGAAAATAATTTGATTATATATTGCATACATGGAAACCATATTTCCGCTTTTGATTTGAATGGAAATCGGAAATGGACTGTCAAATATGATAATGTAAATTGTCAAAAATGTTCTCAAATTGCATTAAGTGACAGCGGAACTTTATATTTCAACTATGCCTACTGGGAAGGTATTGAAGAATTCTTCAAATTCATTTCCATAAATTCAAACGGTACTGTAAAATGGTCAAAGAACATACCTGTACCTGGTATTACTCATGTGATGATTGATAGTAATGATACTGTTTATATTATTACGAAAAACATTGAGGCTTATTACCCAAATGGAACCTTAAAATGGAGTATTAACATTGATAATGAATTTAAATTACCTCCATCGTTATGTCCAGATGAAACTATTATCGTTTACGGAGATAAACTTTATGCAATTAATCCAAATGGAACAATAAAATGGAATAGAAACTATATTGTTATGTCAAATACAATCACTGTTGATTCTGATGGTAATATCCTTTTTAATGGAAGATTATCAACTGATAATGACATAACATACCTAATAATGTTAAATACTGAGGGAATATTGCAATGGAAATTGAATATTCGATCACCCGAAGGTTCATTCGGGCCAATAATATCCCCAAATGGAAATATTCTATCATTAGATTTTTATCAGCCAACTGATTCTATCAGTTTATTTGTAATCGGGAAGACTCCTCCGGATACTCCCATGTTGAATTCTTCCAAGAGTGGAGATTCATATGTGAATATATCCTGGTCTCTTCCGGAACATGATGGTGGTGAGCCTATCATTGAGTATAGGGTTTATCGCTCCGAGGGCAAATCATCAATGTTTGAACAGATTGCATCGGTATCGCCTGAAGTTCGATGGTATCTTGATGAGGGTTTGGTCAATGGGGTTGAATATCATTACAAGGTCAGTGCGGTCAATGTCATAGGTGAGTCTGATCTTAGTTTGAGTGTATCGGCAATTCCTCTTGCGAGACCGAAACCTCCGGTAGATTTCAATTGTACATTTGGTGATTATTATGTTTTTATTTCTTGGGGTTCTCCTTTGGATGATGGTGGTTCTGATGTAACAAGTTATCTTCTTTATCGTGGTTTGGATCCCGGTTCGTTTTCTGTTTATATAGAGCTTGATTCATGGAGGCGGAATTATAACGATACTGATGTGGAACCGGGTGTTGTTTATTATTACATGATCACGGCATTGAATTCCGTGGGAGAGTCCGATCCAACCGATGTGCGGTATGGTTCCCCGAAGACAATTCCCGGTGGTCCATCCAATATTTCCATCAAGTCCGGAAATGGTTATGTTCATTTGAGTTGGTCTTACCCTTTGTTTGATGGTGGATCTCCCATAGTGAATTATACTTTGTATCGAAGTGTTTTTTCAAGTGAAGTTGTGAATATGTATGTATTTTCGTCAGAGGTGAATGAATATAATGATACGGATGTGATGAACGGGGAGCAGTATTCATACATCATCAGGGCATCCAATGCTGTGGGGATGTCTCAGAATAGTGACGAGTTAATCGGCCGGCCTGTGGGACCCCCATCGCCTCCTTTGAATTTGTCGGTGTTAGGTGGGGATGGTTATGTGGATCTTTCCTGGAATGAACCGGAGAATGATGGAGGACATGAGATAGTGGGATATGTTATAGAGCGGAAGAGTGGTAATGACATCGATTTGATATCCATATTGAGTTCAGCCCATGTTTACAGGGACAATGAAGTTGAGAACGGTGTTGTGTATCTTTATCGGATTCTATCGTATAATGAAGCAGGCAATTCCTCTTTCACGGCGTATGTTGAAGTTGTTCCGCGTGGAGTTCCTTCCGAGCCTTTGGGTTTGTCGATAGATGTCGGCAGATATTTTGCGTTTTTATCATGGTTTTCTCCGGAGAATGATGGTGGTAGTTCCGTAACATTTTATAGAATATACCGAAATGGGACTTTTCTGGATGAGGTATCGGGTAATGTTAATTATTACAATGACACCAATGTATCTTGTGGCTGTACATATTCCTATTTTGTGACAGCAATGAATGTGGTGGGTGAGTCCATTTGGTCTCAATCCGTCCATGTTACGATTCCCCGGGAGCCTGCGGTTATGGAGGAGGTTCCTTCTGCTCCCCGTGATCTTTCTGTGGTAGCAGAGAATCTTTCCGTAACCTTGACCTGGCTGCCTCCGGCAAGTGATGGTAATTCATCCATACGGAATTACATCATTTACAGAGGTTCAGGTGGAATATATGAACCTATCAATATGGTGGAGGGGAATGTATTGATCTATGTGGATGATTCCGTGGAGGAGGATGTTTCATACAGTTATTATGTGACGGCAAAGAATGTTGTAGGGGAGGGTCCAGGATCCAATGTTGTAACGTTGAAGATAGAAATTGAATCGGAAGGTGTATCAAAAGGCAAATCGGGTATGTTCTTGTATGTGATAGCTACCCTGGTAGTGATTTTGTTGTTGGTTGTGATTGGAGGTTATTTGATCTTGAAGAGTAGAAGAAGAAGGGATAGTTTCAAGGAAGAGTGACCGATGGATGAAGGATTTTCCAAGATTTCAATAATCTGTTTGCTGGGAGCTCTCCTCCTCGACCAGGGAGCTCATCTCCTCGATGGGTATAATCCTCGGGTTGGTTCTGCACTTTTCGACCGGCACAATTATGTATTTTTCAACCGGCGTCTACACTTGCATACGAAAATAATTTATAAACGGGAGAAAATTTTTGAATTACTGTATGGTGGATAATAGGTGAGTAAATTGATACATGGAAAACGAATTGTGAGCTCCTTTGGTGCATTTGCAGTTTTGCTGATGCTATTCATTGGAATAAATAATGCTGTAGCAATTGGTTACAATGGGACAATATTTACTGCGGGATATTATGGATCAGGAACAGATACTCCTGAAGATCCAGCAACACTTTCAGATGTAATTCCGGCATATCACCCAGAGGATGCATCCTTAGATGATTATGTCGTGGAAGTATATGTTGTTGGATCAGATAATGATGCTCAAATCAGAATTGCCATTTCTACAAACGGTGGTTCCAGCTTTTCAACATTTGAATGGGTTGCATACGATCCAGAAGTAAAGCAAGATTATCCAGATGTACAACTCTATGAAGATGTAACAGATAATTATATTGTAAAGGCAATTGTTGTTTGGCAAGAAAGACCAGATGATGATTCAGAGCAATGGGAGATTAAGGCTAGAGAGCGAGAATTCCAAACAAATACGTGGAAGACGGTCAAGGATGTATCTGATACAGGCTATCAAGAGAACGATAATGCCAATATTTATCCGAAAATATCTACATGTTCAGATAATGGAGCATCATATTGGAATATTGTTTGGCAACGAAAATGGGATGGTGTTAATACATATGGCATTTACATGAGAAGATACATAAAAGATAATAATCCGGGAAGTTTCAACTCAATTGTCACCATAGCTCAACCATCTGATAATGATGATGATTTCAAGCATCCAGCCACTGATTGTATTCCCTATTCAAATAACTATGAAATGATCTATATAATATATGATGAATATCATTCGGGTGACACCCCAGATAATATTATAAAATTAAAGATGGGATACCCTGCTGGATCAGCAAGGGGAGCTTTTTCTGTTTCTGGAAATGTTGATGTAAATACCTCAGATGATGGAGATCTTTCTCAAGATTTTCCAGACATTGCCGTTGTTGAATCAGATGATGGAAAAAATATTATCGTGGACTGTGTCTGGATAGAGAATATCGATAATAACGATGAAGTCAAATATAAAAGAAGTACAAACGGAGGTACATCCTTCTCTGAAAATTACCAAATTTCCGATGATGGATATATGTCTCTTAGATCTGTTGCCGTTGATTCTTTTGTAAGTCCAACAGTTACTGGCTCAGTCGAACGATGTCATGTGGTGTGGACTACATCAACCGATGTTTATTTTAGAGACAGATTTGGTATAGACGGTTCTTGGGGATTTTTCGGATCTCAAACTGACGGAGCTACAACACAGTATTCTGAAACATTTGTTGATGTTTCAAAAAGTGCTACTTCCCCATCAGTTATTACTTCATATGCAGTTTGGCAGGCAGATGGAACTGCAGTTTTCTATGGTTATACATAAGATTTTTCTTGAGACCCATCTCATGTATGGGTCTCTTTTTTATATTTATGATGATATCGTTAACCAAAAAATCGAGTGGGATAAAGATGAGAGAAGAAAGAGAAATTATACCTAAAGCAACTGTTATTTTTTTCTTATTAATGATTATTACAGTAACAATGCCATATTCTACTTCCATATATAATGATGAAATTTCAGTTCATTATTATCCAATTAAAACAGTATCTAATGATGAGAAAAAATATTCCTCTTCTCAAATTATTTTGGGAAAACCGAAAATGATAGAAGATATTCATTTTTGGAATTGGCCATTGATATTCGATTATGATAATAATGGTTTTCCAGATATTATATATTCAAATAGGTGGTTAGATGAAGAAAATGGATTGTATAGAACTCAATTAAATTCGACAGGAATTTGGAATACCGAAAAAATTAATTCAATCGAAAAACTATTAGATTATTCGAATATATCAAATGATTTCTCAAAAGAAATCATATATATGACAAATATAACACTAAAAAATGACATTAATATTTCAGAAATAACTTCGAATGGCAGTATAATAAAAACATATTCCTGTCCCTCTTCAGATAATATTGCTGATTTTACATCGGATGATATTGATTCAGATGGAGACAATGATCTTATTTTCGGGTATTGGAATAATTATATTCAGATTTATCAAAACTTAGGAAACGGTTCTTTTAATTATGATTGGGATAATGGGATACCTGATAAATTAAAAAATCCATTCCTTCCTAATCTATTTACTCGTCAAATAAAAATCGGAGATATTAATAACGATGGTTTTTTAGATATATGCACAGCGATGAGAACTGTCGCAAGAGTTGGGCCAACATCCTCAACCAGATTTTTTAATTGGTTATCTGAGGGAAACGGTTCATGGATTGAATCATCAAGTGGTTTCCCTCAAGGAAAAAAAGTACTTTATATTGATTTGTCAGATATTGATAACGATGGGGATCTTGATTATGGAATAATAACCGAAGACAATCAATATTTATATGAGAATATTGATGGAAAACGATGGTTGTATCGGCCATTTCCAAATGTGTCTTATAATCCCACAGATTTTGCGATTGAAGATATAAACAATGATGGATTTCAAGATATCATTACAATTTATGCTGGATATTTTGCAAATGATACAGCATATTCATTAGTTGATATTCATTATGGTACTGGAAAATTCACATGGAGATCTGACAATCAATTTTCCCAAATGGATGCTTATTATGAAAGGCCAATGTTTGAGGATTTCGATCGAGATGGCGATAAAGATATTCTATTTAGATCAGGTGCGCGAGTATTTTTCTGTGAGAATAAGGTTCCTTATGAAAATAATATGAGTTTTACAAAAACCCCGACAACAACGCATTTCAGGTCCGGTTACCTGACTCAGTTCGCATGGACAATGAAGGACGGATACAAGATCTGCAACAATACAAAGAATATCGAATTCAATCTCAGCATATCCTACACGGGTCCTGAAGGTCCTTTCTTTCACCTGAAAAACGTCAAGGGAAGGTGGT
>Ga0190359_1000394_pt1 | contig 30271 bp, 54 predicted proteins | sample 48721823_MG_FD_161269 | JGI IMG/M metagenome (GOLD analysis project Ga0190359, IMG submission 161269) | Hydrothermal vent microbial mat bacterial communities from Southern Trench, Guaymas Basin, Mexico - 4872-18-2-3_MG | ecosystem: Environmental > Aquatic > Marine > Hydrothermal vents >... | reverse complement strand
TATCAACAAGATTCGTGAAATTCAGCGAAGTAAGAAAAGAATATCTGTGCGAAGAGTGCTATAATTCCTTTTAATCTTTTTTCCTCTTTTATTTTTTCCCATTTTTTATTTTGAGCTTTTGGATTCTTCATATATCAACCGTAACTTTTATTAACCTTTTTGTATAATAATAACCATGGAAGGGTTGAAACTATATTTAGATTTTGACGAAGCATTCGAACAGGAAATGAACTTGTATCCAACGAATCAAGGCAGAATACACGCTTGGATCACCATAAAGAAAAAGAAAGCAAAAGCTCTGGGGCTACAAGGCAAGGAACTTCTCAGAGTGGCGATCCAGAAAAACGGTAGATTGTCCATCTTCGAGAGAAGAGTACAGAAACTCGAAATGAAAACGGGAATTACGTTTAGGATAAATATTCCAAAAGAGACGGTACAATTTCTGGGATTGAAACATGGAGATACAATCAGAGTGTATATCAAAAGGCTGTAATAACCGTAACCTTTATATATCTTGGGGTACAATATTGTAGTGGGGGGTGAAAGATGAGAGATATCAAAGTTGTATTAAAAGAAATTGCACCACATTTATTCATTGCAACATCTGAAATTGCAAAACAAAAAGCATTGAAGATATTAAATGATACAAAGAAACCAACTGACAAGCAACTAAAATATCTAGAACACTTAATAGAGGATTTTGAGCAGAGATATAAAAGATTCATGGACACAAAAGCTGAAGAGTTAAAAATAGCGGACCCGAGACAACTAGACAAAGCAAAATGGATAAAAGAGATTGTCGATCAAATCAAAAAATGCATTGATCAATTCAACAGAAACACAATAAGCTATGCCATTCAATTTTTAAAAGAGACAAAATGGATTAGATGAGCTGAAACATACCTAGTTTATCCCTTTTATTTTTACCATTTTTTATTTTTTACTCCTATTTTTCAACCCTTTAACCTTGTTATATTTAATACATTATTATATTACTTATAAAGTTGCCAAAACCAAAAAATAAAAAATAAAAGTTTAAACCAGTCATCATATCCATCCAAGTTTTATCGCATACTTTTTCCTATTCTTGTACTTCTTAGGAATGTCTTTCTTGCTGAAATACACTTTATCCTCGACAGGCTTTCCAGTCTTGCGATCTACGACATAATAAACTCCTATTTCATCGCCAGCAAAAGGCTTACCCGGCACAGGCTTGTGTCTGGCCTTTCTCATTGCATCTCTCACAACTGAGTACTTAGCGTATCTCATGCCTCGCTTATATGTTCCTTCTTTTGTTAAAACACCCCATCCACAGTTTTGGCGGTCAGATTTACTTCTACTTTTTGTCTTTTTCCTACCCTTACTCTTCTTCCTCTTCTTTGCCATAAAACTCACCTCCTTTTTCTTCTACTCTTCCTCTTTTTACTTCTTTCAGATTTTGCCTTCTTACTCGCATCGATTGCGGCAGACAATATTTCTCTTTCATGTTTAGTCAATTTCATACCTCTTGAAACTTTACTCATAACCTTTCCAAGCGTGTCTAATTTTTTCTTTTTAGCCAAAACACATCACCCCACCCTCATCTTATTTTACAAGCTTTTGCATACCTTTTCTGCATCCACTTTGCAGCTTGAGCATATATTCTCGAAACCTTACGCCATTTCCTTTTCGTTGCAGTAGAGAACTTTGGATTCTTGGCCCCAGCCTTTGCTCTGTTTGCAGCATACATCGTTGCCTTATATATTATAAGTTTTCTTTTACAGTTTCTTGTTTTCCTAAATAGCTCTTTAAGCCTCTTAGCTGCCTTTTCAGCATCCTTCACAGATTCGAATGTAACAATTCTTGCCAAATCCTTGTGTTTCGGTGGCTTAAACAATCCTCCACCTCTCTTTCTCCTTTTCCTCCTCCTCGCCAAATTCACCACCTCACGTTATAACCATTCCAATTGCGAGAGCTAAACCAATTATGAGTCCTACAACTCCAAACATGACTAAAGCCTTTGCTAAAGCCTCTATTTCTTCACCGCTTGCTTCTCTACCCATCATAATTCCGATAATGGTCATTCCAGCACATGATAAGATTAACAACCCAGCCAAAGCTGGATACGCTTGCAATAAGTTTAAGCCGAAACCTTGCAATTCTGAACCCATCTTGAGTTCAAAGGTGTGCCAGCTCCAATCCGTTACGATGAACGTAAATATACAGTATGATGTAACTCTCGCAGTTTTGGCATGAAGTCCATCGACATATAGATTGTAGACTTTTCCAGCTTTTAATCCGTCTATAACAAATTCTACTCTGTCAGAACTCGGAGCAGTAGCATTGAATTTAGTGTACGTAGCACTCGATGCCAAAACAGTTACATTTACCCAGCTTTGCGGATACGCTACAACATTTGAAGCCTTCAACGACATAGAACTCGCATTTTGGATTGGGATGACTGTTTCGGTGCTTATGTTGTTGTAGATCGTTTTTCCATTTGCCATCCACGCTCTGTAATTATTTGTAATCACAATGTTATAGTTGTCTCCTTGATTGACATATAATTTATCTCCATCGTTTAAGGATTCTCTGTGCACGATCGTGTCATTTTTCATCAAGATCAAATCCGAGTTCATATCTAACCAACTTGGAACATCAAAACTGATTCCAACTGGATTTGGAGGGAAATATAGAGTAATATTGTCTATTTCGGGATTATCTATCCTTATTAATCTGTAAGCTCCAGAATCATCGAGAACCTTGATATGCTGTTTATAGCCAGCTGTAACGACTGAAACACCAGACGAAACAACGCTTGAAAGTTCTTGCATGTTACTATCGAGTACTTTAACCGTCAATCCAGATAAAAGCGTTGAATCCGTTTCATTTTTGATGTAGACAGTTATACCTTTGTTGTAATCAAATTCTAATGTAGCATTGAAATCACCAGCCTCAGCAGAGAAACTTATACTGTTTGAAATGGTAAAATAGCTTTCAGATACGTTATCTATCCATTCGCCAATTAAATCTCCTTGATATTTGATGCCCTTGCCATTGATCGTGAACTTAGGATTTCTCGCTCCGTAATTGTAATCAACATAAACATTAATGTCTGTTCCAGTATCTAAAGCTCCACCAGCTACAATGGTTAGAGTACCGTTTTCATCGATGTCGTAATCTACATTTCTTTGAAATGTCGTGGTTTCATTGTGAACGACAACACTTGACACATCAACGGGGTAATTGCTTAGCTGGTAAGTGTTTGTAACGGATGTATTGATCGTCAGACTCTCATTAGCTGAGAAATTCGCTTCAAACTTTATTATTGCGTTTGTTACCGAGCTATTTATTGTGAAAGAATCAGATGTACCGTTTGCGTTTGTGTATATCCTTTTGAAATGATCTACAATCCAAGCATCATTTTTGACAATTGTATATGTTGCATTTTCAGAATTGTAATCGATTGTAATAATTTTTCCGTTAACAGTGTTTTGCTTGATTCCATTTTTCCAAATATCCCATTTTGCTGAAATGTTAGTGTTTATTATCAAAGTTCCAGATGAATTGTATAGTGAGAACTTGATATTGTCTTGCAGAACATGATATATTGTCAAAACTGTCGAATTGTCTTGAGAGTAGATTGTAAACGATATATTGTTTAAAGTTATCGTGCTGTTTTCTGAATCAAACGATAGATTTGATAGAACTTGAGGGTGAATAAAAGAAATAGTGGCGTTATTTAGTTCAAAAGAAACATTTGAGTCTATTACAACTGTTAAAGCGTTAGCTGAGATAGTACATAATATTGTTGCTATTAGTAGTAGTAATACATTAATTAAGATTTTAGGTGAGGTCATGGCTTTACATTCACCTTAACCAACTATTTCTGCTATCCATGCTATTTTTACATTGTTTGTTCCTGAAGCAGGAGCTGAAGCGAATTTGACTCTGATCTTGGTATTATCGTTCGGATCAACATAGCCAACGCACGGACTTGCATTAATAGCGTCTTGAGAGATAGGAGTTACCTTTACAACTATTCTGTTAGGATCTGTTACTACAAGTCCATGATCGCCGATGAGGAAGTCTTTGGTTGAACCATCTCCACTGAAAGTTTTAGTGTCTGAGTTTTTTGTAGGGTAGCCTTGATTTCCTTCAACCCTGTCTGTGCCTTGAAAAGTAAATCCAGTACAGTTTCTAAATATATTATCCTTTACTTCACAGTATCCATTCGTTATTATAGTTACTGTAGCAATTTCTTGAAACATATTGCCTTGTATAATCGCTCTAACTCCACACTGGTTTATTGCTTTATCCAAGCCAATAAATGTATTTCCCATAATCGTATTTAAAGCACTTGAAGTATCTAAATCAAGCCCAATTCCACGAGGAGAATTCACACTTCCAAGTAATTTATTACCAACTATTTCACAGCTATTTAGCAATCCTTTTATAAATACTGCTGATGTAGCATTGGTATAGTAAACCATTGTATTACCTATAAAGTTTCCATGTACACTTTCGTATGCATTAAAGAACCCTAAACCCTTGTTTATGATTACAGTATTATCATTAACTTTAACCTCTGCACCCTTGACATAATTGTATATACACCAATCATCTGTACTTTGTAAAAAGTCATTTACAATTCTTGTCGCTTGAGTACCCACATGGCTTGTAGGATATAGTTTGATACATATGTACTTAGTTGTTATTTTATGATTGTTAGCAATAATTGTTCCACATCCATGATCTTCGATTCCAACTTGATATGCTTCAATCCAATTTCCTTCAACACGGACAAACGTTATATTATCTCCGATGTATATTGCCAAAGCTGGTGGTGTCGTCCAATTCCCAGAAAAATCATTATTAATTATTCGAGCTCCATTTGGTTTATTAGCACCATTATTAGTAGTCGTTAGTTTGACAACATTATTGCAGTTTATTATGATATTGTTCTCAAATCTCGCTAGGAAACAACGTCCTGCAAACTCTACTACATTGTTTAAGTTTTGAATAAAACAGTCCTGAATAAAAGATTCTCTTGCAATCTCCTCGAAGTACGCTAACTTAGTGTTAGCATTATCTAAGTCACCTATGACTTTAAATCCATTTAATCCTGTTTTTTTACCTTCAGTATAAGTAGCCGCTCTGAACTCGAAAGCTACATCATCTAATTCTGTCAAATCTAAAGTAGCTCCTTCTGATTCAAAGACGACTCCTGCTGGACAAGTGATTTTTTGAGTAATTTTGTAGGTTCCTTTAGATATGAAGATTTTTCCTTCTCCGATTGTATTTACGGTAGCTTGTATTACTTTCGCATCTTCTATTCCTGCTTCTCCTTTGTCTATTAATTTGCCTCTCCAATTGATTGCATTAACCCTCGATTTATCAATATACGCCATTGCTGAAAACGGTAGAACAATTGGGAGATAAAATTCATCATCAAACGACATTTTGTCTTGATAAAACTTAACTTTTAGAGCATCAGCTTTTGAGCCAAGTAGAGATAGTATGCTTCCAATACCCATAGCCCCCAATCCAGATGCAAGTAAAGCTCTCCTTGCTAATCCGTTGTCAACCTCTTTTTTAAGTTCATCAACTATTTTTTCTCTGAATTTCTTATTGTTGAATATCCGTTCACTAAGCTTTAGTACCTCTTCCTCAGACAAATCTGTAATCGAAGCGTAATGTTCAGTTAGCTCTTTGTTTATCTTTGCAAGCTCTTTATACTCTTTTTCCTTATTAGCTTGTTTCCAGTCTTTGAATAATCGTTTTAATGTTAACATAATATCACACCTCTTTACTTTCCTTACTCAATTCTTCTTCCATTTTTCTCAACTCGATTTCGGCTTCTTTTTCAGCTTTCTTGAACTCGGCTTTAGCCTTTCCTAAGTTTCTTGCTATTTCGGGTATCTTGCTCGCTCCAAACAACAATGCTATTATAAGAAATATCACTACCCATTCCTGTCCACTAGGCATGAACATCATTTTAGATCATCTCCTTCTTTTTCTAACTCTTGCTAAATACTCTGCTTCTTTCTTTGTAAGTTTCTTCCCTTTCGAAACTTTACTCATTATTTTGCTGAGTTTCGATTTCCTAGCCAAGTTCATCACCTCCAATATCAATTTTGTTAGAACTCGTTAATATATTTTAGGGATGAATGCTAAGAATCGGCGTTAGAAATAAAAATGAACATAGGATTTTCATTCTCAAAACGTTAAAACATTTGATATTTTGTTAGATTTGTCTTAAGAACTATACGCTATCTTAATTTCATCAAAAAATAGGAGTTAAGAAAGTGCTAGACGAGACACCTATTCACAACCAATATATTGTTTCAGCAAGGATAAATAAACCATCGAAACAGTTAAATACATTAAATACATTATTCAATTGATGAAGGTAGGACATAGTGGAAGAAAAACATGCCAAAACAGATCAGGCACTACTTCAATAACGATAAAAACAAGTACTAAGTTAAAGCTTGAAGAGCTAAAATCTAAGATACAATTGGAATTAGGAAAATCACTTAGTTGGAATTCATTTTTTGAAGAAATAATAAAAAGGTTTGGAGGTGGTGAGAGTGAATAATAGAAATTCAAAACTGGTCGAAAATAGCGGCGTAGTAGTGATTAAGAAAGGAGAATACGGAAAAATTATACCACACAATGTGGAGAAGTTAAGAGGACATGAGTTGAAGGCGAATGTGGAAATCTCAAAATACGGTCATGATTCAAATATCGTTGCAATAGAACACATTTTACACAACAATGTTTTGATTATCTTAGTCTGCGATCCAGATCCATTGTCTCACAAAATCGTTCCAGCACCTTGCAACATTACAGTCTGTTGGAGCGTATACAATGATCCATTATATAAATAATTGAGAAGAACCTTAATGGAAACTAATGACGACACCTTTGCTGTTCAGTATGCTGTTAGTCAACTTAAAACTACTAGTAAGATTTGAACAATTGAATTAGATCTGTCTTAGGAGTCTCCTTAATTCTTCGTCTGCTTTTCTCTCAAGTTCTTCAAGTTCTCCTATCGATTTCCGAATGATCGCTATAATATTTCCTTCCATTATCTTTCTACCATTTTCAATTAGTTCTACTTTTTTCAAATCATCAAGACTAAATATATTCTTCCCGATCTTGATTTTTACGCCTCTCTTCTTTTTGCTCACCATTTTACCCCCCTCTTCGTGTATACAAGTAAAATAGCAATGTTGCAACGCTCACAACAGCAATCCAGAACACTACTAACTTGCCTAAAGCAGAAAGTAGTGAAAACATCACAGCTGACATCAATAACGCAATGAATGCCACAGCAGCTGGATTACCATTCGATTTGATATATGCCACTCCTACTGTCATCAAGATTATACAAAGAAAGCCGAAATCTCCTACTTGGCTAAGCAACCAGTAAACTGGTTTCAATATGCCCGGAAACGTAGTATTTGTCATGTTCTTCGCCCATTCTAATTGCATTGAGATGTTCAGCTCTGGTGTAATTGTAGCGTTACTTGCGTTGAACACTGGAAATTGAGGCGTTGATTTCGTGAGATTTGTAAAGTTGAGCAACCCCATTTTATCACCCCATCGATATACCTCTTATTTTTCTTATAACATCTGCAAAGAACATTGCGAATACTATTGTGTTCAGCGTTAAGAATATCGTTGCGATAACCGGTGGCAATCCGAAATAGCTAAACACCGTTGCAACTATAAAAGGCATTTTTACCATCAAGCTAACCGTAAAAACGAGTGTTTTCCATGTGAGCAAAGCTGAAGCCATAAAACCGTCCAAACTTGCTAAAGTACCATTCGTAAGATAATTTGACATCTCAGCATAGCTCGATGTTAGATCGTTGAGATCGATACCAGTACTTTTTACAAGAAGTTGATTCATTTCGGGATTCGTGAATGTAACGAAAGTTATCGCCAAATCTATACATACAAAAAAGAAGAATATCATCGTGTAGTTTACGAATCTCATAACCCGCTCACCCCTCTTTTCTGGATGAAAAAGCTTATAGCTGTTATTACAACCAACCCCCATATCAAGCTTGTCGGGAGCGTTGTCCACCCGTTCATCGTTGCGAATGCTAAAATTCCCGTTGCGATCATTAAACCAATTGGCAAACTGAATGCCGTTGACATCAGAACAACCAAAATAGCTAATCCAATAAAGAGAATGTTACCAATTGTTGGAGGAATCGATATTCCAATTTTCTTTGATGTTACAACCAGCAATTGCTTGAAATGTACAACTCCTAAGCTATTTACAGCATAAAACTCTATCCAGTAGTTCGTAGTGTTTGATAAGTTCAGAACTGTGTAAGCTCCATTTGGCTCTGTGGATTCCGCATAATAAACGACTCCTCCAGATTCATTGTAGATCGTAAGATTCGTATATGTTGTTACACCATCGATTGTGACATAATTGAAATAAAGCGTTTGATTCTTTGCATCGTAGGTATAATTGAATTGAACCACCCCACCGTATGAGACTGGGACAATTGTGAGGTTTCCAACGATGATTACTGCAGAAGTTGAAACAGTAGAAGAATAATATCCAACACTTCTCATCTCTGCACCATTTGAGACATACAGTTGATACAGTTCTCCGCTTACGAGGTTTACATAAGTCTGAAGCCCGCTATCGAAGTACTGAGATGCTATAATAGCTAAACCGTTAGGTAAAGCTTTTTTGACGATCAGTTTTGGTTTATTACTAAATCGATTCGTATAATCTCTCAAAGTAAATTGTATGGTTACCGTTTGCGATGAAGGAGGCAAATATATATTTATCTCATGCAATTCATAATTATCTGTAATAGTTACCGATATCGTTCTTCTTGCAAAATCATCTGATGAAGCTGTTATAAACCACTCTCCTTCCGTGATATTGCTGTAGAATACGACTGCAACCTTGTTAATTTCATCGAATTGGGGGGTTACTTGATAACTACTCTGAATAGTCAAACTTAACGGATAAATGATTTCAGTTAGGTTTATCTCGTTGTAGGCTTTAATTCTCATTGCTTCGTACATCTCTCGTATGTCAGATTGCGTTAGTTCTTTATTCCATAATCTGATTTCGTCAACTACTCCTTGTAAATCCTTGAACAAAATCAATTGTACCGTAGCTGGAATATAATCACAAATGTATTCTGATCCATCCCATTCTGCATCGATATATATTTTAACATATAATCTTTGATAATCTGGGTTGTATCTCCCCGTAATCGCCACAAAATGCCACTGATTTTTAGTTAACCGATCATCGCTGAAAGCTGATGATGCCGACGATGAGCCAGCGTAAGTTCTACCTTGTAAGCTTGAATAACTATAAAATATTGAGATTCCACAAGTATCGTTCTTTGCATAGAGAAGATACCAAACGTTGTTGCTAAAATTGACCCATGCGGTTATCGTAAAATTCGTGAGAGTGAAATTATCTTTCGTAGTTATATTACCGTTTCCATTAGATTTTAATCCGTATTGGTATCTCCCAGCTGTCCAGTTCATATTATGTATATCACCTATGTGGTTGTTCCCACTTTGATCGTCTACTTGAATCTTAAGAATTCGAATGTTATCGATATATGCTCGTATAGTATCTAATGAATCAGGAGCATACCATTCAAACTTTATTTCACTGTTTGGAGGAACGGTTAAGCTTTCATTTAAATGTTCACCAGACTCGTATGTCTTTACTACGTTGCCATTTATTAGCACTCTCAATTTTCCATTATTTGCCTTAGAAAGTATAAAAACATCGTATGTTACTACAATTTTAAAACTAAATGTTTCATATAATGCTGCGTTTCCGCCACTAACATCACCATACAAACTATACTGTCCATCTGTTTTCCAATCCGTTGAATAAGATAGCGAACCGTATGCATTCCAGTCTTCGCTATTATTATCGTCATATAATGTCTGTTCAAAACCGAAATGGTAATATGTGTAATCGTCAAAACTGTATCTCAGTATCAGATTCGATTTCTCTGGAATTGGTGGAGTTACTTTAGCCATCGCTATGTTCGCAAGAAACAATATTGTCAAAAAAATTATAGAAAACTTGAGTAGTTTCATTATCTCACCTCCGTTCAGTATAGCATTTGATGCTTTTCTTTTTGAACGATTCTAAAGAACAACCAGATGAATAAGTAGATTACGAAGATTACTGGAATAAATGCAAGCACTAATGAAATCAGATTAGCTAAATCGATTAATTCTTTCATTCCCCCCGCTTGTCCGAACCATATTAACCACGCCTTTATATAGTTATATACTGGATAAAAGCAGAATCCGTAAGCTACTGAAACAACGAACAAGGCTACAAATACTTCGATCCAGTCTTGAGCACCCATCTCAACCACCTAGTATTTTTCTTGTTATTTTATCTATTTCTTCAAGCGTTGCGATTGGCATAATCGTTATCCATTCCTCTGACTTTTTCTTACCTTTCTTTTTATGACCTATAGGTCTGCTTTCTTCAGTTTTTAGCCTTAGAGGTGGTCTTCTTGGTCTCAAAACTTCTCCTTCAGCCTCTCTCAGCCTCAACAACGTTTCATTTGCTTTTTGAGCTGTAATCTCTCTTGTAGATTCTTTTACTTTAGTTGCCTCTCTTGTTCTTGATTTTGAAATAGATATTGTCCCCAGTTTGCTCAAAGTTGCCGATGCAATCGAATCCAGTTCTCTCGCAATAGAATCAATTGACTCTACCGCTTGTTTGGCAATGTTTCTCTGCTTTTCAAGGTTATTAGTTTTCGTTTTCTCATTTTGCTTAGTTCTTTCTATTTCTTTAATTTTCGTTATCTCAATTTCTTTTACCTTAACCTCAGATTTATTTTGTATTGGCTTTACTTTCGGTTTCACAACGGTTTGTTCTATTGGCTGTGGTTTAATCGCCATAAACGCTTTGATTACCTCATTTTCAGATTTTACAAGCCCGGCTTGAGCTTTTTTGATACGATTCAACTCGTTAGCTATTTCTTTTGACATAAAAACAGTTTTTTCTTGCACCATTTGTTTAGCTGAAACTTGTTTAGCTTTTGAACTGGTTTCTACCTCTCCCCTGCCCCGCCTCGTTATACCCTTTTGCATTTTCATTACTTTTTCTTCTGCTTTCTTCATCGCCTCAATTGCATGACTCGCTTTTAGTTCTTTCTCTGTTTTCTCGATTTTGAGCACTTGTGTTGGCGTTATCTCTCCCTCTGCTTCTTCGTATTTCGTTTTAACTATTTTCGTTTCTCTTTTTCCAAGTCTCGGTTTAAATGAACTCAAAACTTCTGTTTCAGCTTGTTTTAATCTTATTAGTGTTTCTCTAACTCCTCTCAGCTTGCTCGTTTCTTTCAGATATGCTGTAACCTCAGACGATGAGGGTATAAGAATTTCTGGTTTTTGTTCCGTCTTTGCGAGTACTTTTATTTCCTTTCCCTTTATCTTAGTAGCTACGGTTGTAGACTTTATCTTTCTGAAAATAGCATCGATAGATGGTGTTTCAGCTGAAATAGGTTTTTCGATGTACAAGGCTTCAACTGGTTTAAATTTCGTAAGCTCTCCAATCTTTCCAGAAGCTCCTAATGCTACCGTTCCAAGTACTGCACCAGCTGAATACTCCATAGCCTCTATCGGGTGTTCTTTAGCCCATTTCAAAGCTTTCGCTATCGCTTCTCTTTCCCTCTTTCTTAGCATCTGCAGATATTCAGTATCTTGTTTCAGTAAAGCTGAAATTCCCTCTTTTTGAACATCTGTAACAGCTCTTTCAATCCCTGCCGTTGCCTCTGCGACAACAGAGCCAGCACCGCCAATTGTCCAATCATATATTCCAGTCAAAAACGGAGATATTTTTTCAGTATATTCTCTACCCTTCTCGATTGTTTCACTTATCTTTGTGCTTATTGGATGCCTTCTCTTTAGCTCTGAGATTATCTGTTTTAGTTTTTTCATTTTCTCGTTGAATTGTCTAACTTTTTCATTAAGTTTGTTCAAGGCTTTTTCTTTTTCTCTTTCCGGCAATTGAGTTATCTTTTTCTGTATCTCATTTAAGTTTCTCTTCTCTGTTTCAAGTTCTTCAACCATTTTGTATGCTTCTTTTTCAAGCTCGGTTGTCGATTTTGATTTGATGTCTTCTGTTCTGCTTTCGGGTTCTGGCTCAGGCAATGATGGTTTAGGTTTCTCAACAGTAGGCTCTACTTCGTGAACTTCAATATCTACACCGTATTTTTCTGAAACTTTCTTAATAGCCTCCTCTGGTTCGACTCCTTCAGAAAGCAACTTTCTTATCTCTTTTCCAATTTTCTCTTTCAGCTCTTTTTGTTTTTTCGCATTATTGGTAGATTCAGAAGAGTTAGAAGAAATAGGTTTGTATCCTTCAGGCGTATAAAGCCCGGGCTTTAAACCATCCCCACCACGAATGATTTTACCCATCTACATCACCCTTTTTACTTTATCGAAATTGGCGGTGTTCCTCCGTGATGAGGTGGTGTTATTACTGGCGGAGCTGTTCCACCATGGAATATGAACAAGTACGCTCCAATTATGACTAAGAACAGTATTATGATCAAAACGATGACTTTCGCCAATCCAGCCCATTCGTCTTTGAACGGTTTCATGATGTCGAGAATCATTTTTACAGAGGTTTTCGTTAATTGCTCAGCTTGGAAGAAGGCATTAGAACTAACTAAATATCTGTAAGCAAACATTGGATCTATTTTTCTGTAGAATTGATATTCGAAATACTTGTTTAATATATCCCTCGGAACAGGCGTACCATCGATCACTACGTAATTGTCATTTTCCTCCGTTTTCACTTCTGTTTCTTCTTTTTTACTTGTTTTCTTTAATTTTCCTAACATTTTCACCATTTAAATCCACCTCGCCAAAACCTTCAATATCCGCTGCTTCATTCAATAATTCGTTCTGGAACTCAAAAAACTCATCTAAATTCCTTATTTTCCTGCCTCTTTCGATTGCGAGCTTCATTATGGCTTTGAAATCGTTTGGATCGATTCCATACTCTTCCTCAAGCCAGTCAAAGAAACTGATTAGTTCAAAGTTTAACGCTTTGCCTACACCACGATACAAGAACATGACTGGCACTCCATCATAACTTACTACTGCATTCCAATCAATTGGGACTTTTGCGTTCAGCTTGGAATCGAGAACTGCCGCACCAGAATCAATCTTACATGGCAGAGGGTAAGCTTTCCTTGCCTCGTTCACGATAATTGGGCAGAATTTACCGCTCAGTTTTGCATCGAGGATTTTGAAACCGTTAGGAATCATTATTCTGATGAAGAGCAATAAGAATGGTGGAATTATTGAACAGATAATGAACAGTAGCGGATTCATTAGAAACACATTTGCAATTGCTAGAACCAGAAATATTACGATTAGAGCATCTATCAATATACCCATCTCAAACACCTCATTCTAACATTTCTAAACCTTTAACGTTCTTCTTACCGCCAAACATCGACAAAATCTTATCTTTTAAGCTTTCTTCACCTTTAGCAATTGGTTGAGTTTGGATTACTTGTCTTTCAACTACTTGTGGCGTTGCTCCCGCTATGTATTCCATTGCTTTGCCATACAGGGATTTTTGAAGCCTCTGAACAAGCAGATCTTTAATTGGGATTCTCGAATAGAGCAAGTCTGGGTTCATGTCGATTTCCTCTGGAGTCATATTGCTGAGTTCATAAGCTAAGTTAATGTCAACTGAAAGCATTTGCGAGATAACATTTCTTGGCACTACAATTGTCGATGTTGCGTCTTTGCCTAGTTGCGGGAATTTCTTCAAAACATCTGGTGGTAAATCCGCATAGCTGATGAATATTCTAGGGTCTTCAGCTGCTCTTCTCGCAGTAGCAAGCCTTGCCTCGACTTCAACTTGTTCTTTTTTTTGAGCATCGTTATCGAACTGTAAAACCAGCTTGGCAATCATTGCAGCTTTTCGGCATCTTTTCTTTTTTAAATTAATGTGTTCTATCACCCTCTTTCTTAGATTATTACAAGCCATATCTTCTCACCTTGATCATATCATATATTGCTGCCCATGACCTAAACAAACTGATTATAGCAAACATCACGAAAATCAAAGAGATTACGATGTCTGGATGAACTTCCGAAACTAATACTTTTTCTATTTCGCCACTTGAGTTGTTGAAATAAACATACAGCTTGTGGAACTCAACTGTCGGAGCTGAAGCAGCAACTGTCATGCAAAGTGTAAAACTAAGCAAGGCTAAAAGCAACGATATTGGTGTGTTCCTGCTTGAAATGTATGTTTCAAAGAGCATTGCAACAAAGAATAGTATTGCCAAGACAATCAAATAATTAAAAAAATATAAAAGCATTGTCGTTCACCTTCAGACTCCGCCGCCGCCTCCGCCTTTTATTTCTTTGAAATAGGCGATAAGAACTGCTGCCACCATTGCCAAAACTAGCAGAATTGCGAAATTGTACATGCTAAATCCAAAGGTTACCAGTTGAGATAGGAAATTATTTGTTTGGTCCTTTATCGTTGTATTAGTAATACTGTTTGTTAGATTCGAACCAACACCTACTACATAACCAAAGATAATCGCTGAAATTGCAATGACTATTAGTGCTGTTCCGATTGACATGATAGTATCAGTTGCTGCTTTTCTATCTTTTACAATTTTTGCGAACAATCTTACAGCCACCATTCCTCTATCTCACCTCCTTATAATTTTCTTCATTTATATACTATATATACATTACGTATAATCTTGAAGCAAAGTTTTATCAATTTGAACAATAATAAAATAATATATGAAAAGGATAGCTCGCCTCGATGAAGAAAGCTCATCACAACTTGAAAAGATGATGGGCGAAACGTTGTTCATGGCTATCCAAGCGAGTATGGATGATCCAGCGATTTTCTATGAAGCGGTTAAAACTGCTGAAAGCGTGTTCAAGGTTTTCGCAAATCAGAATGAGCTAAAAGCACTTGAAGCAATAGACATGGTTTACGATCTGCTATCGTCAGACATCGATGAGGAAAGTTCAGAAGTTGCCCAGATCGCTACAGAGTTGGGAGATACATTAGGTGTAGGAGCGTTGCTAAAACAGCATGACAATAAGCTACATGAGATAATAAAAGAACTCGGTAGAAAGAAGATAAGCGTTTTTATGCGGATATATTGGCGTCTGTTCTATTCTGAAGGTGTTAAGCAAAGGGTGCTAAGTGTTGGTACTGTTATGCGAGATCTTGAAAAAGTTGTTGGTAAAGAGATCATGAAAGACATTAAAAAACAAGTTAAATTAGAATTAGAAGATATAGAGGTGTGAATATGACAGTTCAAGCGGTCAGTGAAGATGTGTTCTCAAAAGCAGATTATCTGCAAGCAAGCAAGAAAAAGCATTTTCTGGATATTCTAATCTCGCAATACAAAGAGGCAATTTTTGACGATGGAGAAAGTGTTATGATCGCATGTGTAGGACCACCGGGGAGCGGTAAATCCACTTTGAGCATAAAAATCGCAATGGCGATAGATAAACATTTTTCAGTTAAACACAACATCACGTGGAGCGTTGAAGAACTTATAGAAAAAATCAGATCTGAAACTAAAAGAGCATTCGTTTTTGAGGAAGCTGGAGTCGAAATATATTCTCGTAATTTCATGTCTAAGTTGAACAGAGTTATGTCTTATATTGCCCAAACGCATAGATTTAGAAGGAATTTGATAATTTTCAATTTGCCGCATATTCGGCAGATAGATGTAGATATAAGAATCATGCTCAAGCATGTGTTGCTCGTGAAGAAATTTAAACAAAAAATAATGATAAATGGTACTCGCAAAATTGTCAAATGGCATGCGTTCTTCCCTTGGCGTTTCACAACGTTATGGATCGATGATGGAATTTATAGAGTTCCCGAAAAGGTTTATTATGACGATTGCGTTGTAGAAATGGGCTGGGTAGCGTTTGACCCCGTTCCAGAGGAGATTTATAAGGAATATGAGCAGAGGAAAATGGAATGGTTCGAAAAAGCCACAGAGGCTTGGATTAAGAAAGAACTTAGTGGCGGGTTAAAACCGCTTACGATGAATCAGTTCTGTGATGTTGCAAGGAAAGTAGGCATTCGTGCATCGGATGAAAAATTAAGAAATTTATATAAGATATTGTATCATAAATTTGGTGATGAAAACGCCACCGCCGTAGCAACCGCTTAATAACATCAATTCAATCGCCTTGATTGATTGTGGATTGCCAACTGAGTAATTATATCACTTTAATTATTTTTAGTATTAGATAAGATACCATTATAAATGTTATTATTCCAAAACCTTCAACTCCTAAGTATAGAATTGGGTTCTTTATGTGCAAATCCATTTTAGCATATTCAGATAATAATGTCCAATAGTGAACACTTAGCATTGACCAAAAATCAATAGAGAAATTAGAACTAAATCTTTTAGCAAATCTTTTAGCTTCACACAATACACCCCCTCTTTTCTTTTTCATCTACAAAACAGTTTCTTAAACGGATACGACAGCAAATATAAAATAAAAATAAACAAAAAGCATGATACCATCAACATTGCGTAAAGTGCTGAATCTATAGCCTTTAAAACCTTGTATCGAATTAGGTATACCCGATAGTTTATTATCTCTGTTTCAGGCTTTCTTTTCGTCATCTACAACACCTACAAAGTTCACATCTTTTATTATCCCTTTTCGCTTTAAAGAGCCGAGAAAATAAATAAGTTGTATTTCATGTAAAAATCCAAGCTCTTTTGCTGCTTCTTTTATCGTTTTCTTGTTTATTTTTGAAATTAAAGCTTTTACTTTATTTTCGTCTGCTAAATTTATATTTTGGGCTAAGTCAAACGAGCAATACATAGTTCTGCTCTCTTCATATCTTGCCATTAACTGGTTCTGGTGGCTCGATGAAATCCGAATGCCCAAGCAGTGCATGAGCATAAGGTTTCGTGACTGGTAATCCCTCAAGTTCTCTCCATTTGTGCCACAGATGAGCCAAGAACAATTTCACAGTTTTTCGTTTTGCCCTTGCATAGATATGAGCTTTTGTCATTCCGACTTTAAGTTCAGTATATCCTTTTTTCTTCAACTTGTCCACTTTTGCTTTTGTTAACGGCGAATCTCCAACGATTTCAATAATTTTCTCATCTTTTGGAATGTACCCTATGCATTTGTCAATCGGTCTGATTATTCCTTCTTCGCTTTTTCTCTCTTCTTCGGCTCTGAATCGTTCATAAGCTTGCCTATAATACCCTTTAGTCTTGACAAAACTTTCACCAAGCTTCCAGCACAGTGTTTTCATGAACGGATTCCAATCTACTTTAGCTCCTTTTCTCCTCGTTGGTGCTTCTCCATCTACAACATGCATGCCACAGTACTTCCACAACTTAGAGATATTACTGAACCGTGCTGGTGTTTTAATTCCCGCTATAAGCCCCGCTGCGAGAACATCTCCTACTCCTTTAACGTATTTAAGCCATTTTGTGTATATCGGAAATTCTTTGAGAATTGGTTTAATGTGCTTGAGAACCGTTTTTTCTATCTCTTCCGAGACATCATACACCTCTACAAGCTTTTGAGTGTACTCTGTTTGACCGTATTCCTTTACGATTGAAGTTACTCTATTTCCCATCGCAACTCTTACTTTTTGAATTCCATAGTACATTGCTACAAGCTGTTTTAGAACTGCTAATTTTTCCGACACGGTTTTATCCAACACTCCATAATCCGTTTTTAACCCCCCAACTACCAAACTCAACACCTCCTATTATATACATTATATATATTATACAATGAACGCACTAACAAACTGGGGTTCAAAACAAACTTGGCTCGCATTCCAAGCCAGGAGTTCAAAAAAATTGTGGCTCGCATCGCTCTCGTGGTTTTCACGAAGTCTATGGCTCGCATCATCGTTATGGGTTTCAAGACGAAGATGGCTCGCAAATAATCAGGGGAGTTCAGGACTTGTTTGGCTCGCAAAAAGTTCGTGGGATTCATACCGAAAGTGGCTCGCATGATCTTCATGGTTTTCACCGTGTTATTGGCTCGCAATTCCTCAGTGGAGTTCACAAAAACTCTGGCTTTAGCTAGCCCAACAAATCTTGCCATAATTTCCTCTCCTCTTTTATTTTTTCTTTTATATCTTTCTTACTGCCCTCATCGAGCCAAGATTTGAACTCGATTGCCCACTCCTTTATCGTTTTGCCTAAAATCTCTGTTGCTACTTTTTTGATTTCGGTGTTGAATTTTTCTTGAGAGCCGATATAATTGAATATCATGCTCGCTTTGACACTATTAAAACCATTTATATTCTTTACAAGATTCCAGAACCGAGAAAACGTCAGAATGTTGCCTATTGCATGTTCTTTCATTATTCTGTAAACTTCCCATTCGTTTTTTATCACAATTTCATCTACTTTGCGGTTAGCATGATGCCATTCAAGCTTTATCTCGCCATTTTGCTTGAAAACATGGATTTCACATTTCGGATTTGTTTTTGGATAGATTATAGCTGTCGGTTGAGGTTTCGCATCACTTACTTGGGATTCACTGACATCTTGGCTCGCATCGTTGCTGGAGGGTTCATACCATTCGTGGCTCGCAAACAACGAATGGGGTTCAAGGGGCGTATGGCTCGCATAACCACCTTGGGGTTCAATTGGGCGCAGGCTCGCATTAGTAGTTTGGAGTTCATGAACATGATGGCTTGCATTACGCTCGTGGGATACATATTTAAATTGGCTCGCAACACTACCATGGAGTTCACTTAAAAGATGGCTCTCTCTAAACTCTTCAAGAAATGTAACTACTTTCTTATATTCTTCATTTATCAACCCAATCTCGCATGCTTGCCTAAGAATTTCAATATTGTTCAAGATGTCTTCAAACTCTTCCAGAACTTTTTGAAGCTTTCTCAACCTATCTATATTAATTACCATTTATCCCACCTCCTCGATAAACCATACCTCCTAAGAGCTTTCCACACGCCAGAATATGAGACGGGTTTCTTTTTTTTCATTCTTCGCCGTTCATTCAAAATAGCGGTAATCGTAGCAATTGAAGCATTTGGATGATACTTAATAATGCTTTCAAGTTCTTCTTTTTTGATTTCTATTGGCCTGCCTCTTGTTTTTCCTCGCCTCCACGCTTCTTCTTGTCTCATCCGCATGAAATCTCGTTCAAGCTCTGCTACCATGAGTAAAGTGTAAATCATGACTTTTGATGTCGGATCGTTTAAGTCAGCTTTTATATTGTGGCGAATGAAATAAACATTGAACCCCTCATTGATTAATTGTTTTAGAGCTTCTACTGCTGTTATAAGAGATCTTCCAAGTCGTGTTAGATCATATATTAGTACATTATATATATTATAAGACTTGCAGTACTCATACATCTCCTTGAAAATAGGACGGTTGAATGGATTTGATGCTCCTGTTGTTGCTACATCTCTGAAAACTTTTACGAGTTCGATGTTGTTCTCTCTAGCATACTGCTCAATAGCTTTTACTTGATTCTCGATGTCTTCTTCTCTAACACTAACCCTTGCGTAACCGACAGCTTTAATCACTTGTATCTACCTCCTCCTTATCAATATCCAAGCTATTCAGAATCGCTAGAATAATTATATCTCCCACACCAAATGCTACTACTATCGAATATGTTAAGTACGTCCAAATTTCGTTTCCTTCTAACGCATAATATAGTGTTATTATAAAAATAGAACAAGCTATTATGAAAAATAGTGTTTCTAGAATTCTCAGCGTATTGACTATCTTTTTTAATATTTTGTTGCAATTATATTTATTTTCAGTATTCAAGTTAAACCACTCTCCTCAAAGTTCTGTGATACTAATTCTGTTTGCAAAAAGATAAATATTTTTCGATTAAGTTTGTTCAAGTGGAAATGTGGCAGAAAGGGGACTTATTCAAACACGATTGATAATGTTGATTAAGGAGATGTGATAATCGTGGATTTTAAAAATTCAACAAAATCCTCGTAAACTCTTTCATATTTGCGTCTCATGATGTAGCATTCGAAATTAGTTTTCAGCCATTCTTCAAGCTCGTTTGGTAACGGAATCTTGTCAAACGTTTCAAAAATGTATCTCAGATTTTTCAGTCTTGATTGTATTGTATCTATGTGTGTACTCTTGGATATAAGGTAATGCAAGTAGTGTAAAAGGATGTGATCCACCCAATCCATATCAGTTCTTTTTCGACTTTTTTATAATCTTTCAGATGTCAATCTCAACATTGGTAGTTATATATAAATAAAAAATGTATATTCCGAAGGTAGAAAGAGTAGAAAAGGTTGAATCGTATAGAGTGTGTGTTACTTTTTGATTTTCAAGTTGAAACCCCCATTCAACCTTTTCTACCTTTCTACCTTTTCAACCTTTTCTACCTTTTCTACCCCGATAGATAATGATAAAATAGAGTCAAAGGTTGAGTAATACTCCTTGACCAGTTATATGTTTGATTTTTGTTTATATAATAAATAATCTTTTGAAAAGGTAACACGGTAACACGGTAACATCGACTTTTGGGTTTTTGAGGTAACACGGTAACACGGTAACATCGACTTTTGGGTTTTTGATTTCAAAAGTTTAGTGTGTTTTGTATAGCGTGTTACCGTGTTACTTTATTCGACAAGATTATAAAAACCTCAATTCTCGAAAAAACCACTCAAAGTAATTATAACGTAACAAGTTAAAAAGGTAACACACATACTTATTATTCGTGTTACCTCAAAATCGCCATTTTTATCACGATTCTACATTCCTGATATGTAAAATTTGGATTTACTCGTTTTGATCAAAAAATATATATTCCAAATTGGCAAAATACCAATATGGCAAAAGTGTGTAAAATAGTGAGTATTGACAAGTATGGAAGGTTAGTTATACCTAAGAAAATCAGAGATAGAGTCTCAACGAATACTTTTATAATAGAATTGACTGAAGATGGTAAGATATTGCTTGATATGGCAGAGATGCGCAAGATTGTGAACATGGATAAGTCTGGCAGGTTAGTGATACCCAAAAATATCAGAGAAAAAGTCACAACTGATACCTTTGTAATCGAGCTAACTGAAGATGGCAAGATATTGCTTGATCCTCTACACTTGAACAGGTGATTTTATGTCTTTAGTAGACTGGGCTAAATTTTATTACGAAAAAGGGTTAAGCGTAATTCCACTAAAGTTCAAGGAGAAAATACCACTAATACCTTGGGAAAAATATCAACATGAAAGAGCAACAATCCAAGAAATAGAAGAATGGTTCAAAGAAGGTTGGAAAAACATAGGGGTCGTTTGTGGAAAAGTTAGTGGTAATCTTATTGTTATCGATTTTGATAGCCAAGAATTGTTTAATAATTTTGTATTAAAAATAAGCGAGTACCCTCTGAGTGAGAAATTCAAAAACACATGGATCATAAGAACTGGAAAAGGCTACCATTTCTATTTTAGAGTTGACGAAGATCTGACAACAACTCGCAGATTTAACGGAATCGAAATTAGAGGTGATGGATCTCAAGTAGTTGCACCGCCATCAATGCATCCTAGTGGTAAAGTGTACGAATTCGTCGAAGATCCACATGAGCGAGACATAATATATCTAAATAAAGATGAATATAATATAGTATTAAAAGTCATCGAGGAGCTCGTTGGAGTTCAAAAAACCGATAGAACTACCCAATCTACTCAACCGAAAACAGAATTCAAACAATTATCTGATAATGAAATTCTACGAATCGTAGAGCTACTAAAACCAGCATACAAACCGGGGAATAGAGAACTCTTGATAGGATTATATTTAGCAGCATGGTTCTACAGAAAAAAGATTGCAAAGGAATCTATTGTAAAAATAGCAGAACTATTGGCTAAGGAAGATAATTCTGCCGACACTGAACAAAAGCTCAAACGAATTCTTAAGCAAATTGATTACCATTATAGCGGGAGATATGAGAAATATGAGGAGGAAAAAGGTAAAGAGCTTAAAGGGAAGGGGGGAGTTCAAGAAATCCTCGAACAGACACTTGGCGAACAGAAAGCCTTAGAGATTATGGAAGAATTGCAGAAAATACTCGGTGCTTCGCCATACGCAACAGATGCAATTTTCAGCTTGATAGATATTTCCCGACAACTCTACTATATTGCGATTCCACGTAAAGGTTGGATAGTCAGAGCTCAGAAAAAGCTTAACATGGAAGAAATGAAGACAGAGATAGTTTACAAAGAGATAATAGCAGAGTGTTGTCCAACAAAAGTTGTCGTTTACGAAGACCCTCTTGGAGGCTTGCGAAAGTTCGAGATAGAGTTTATAGGCATGCTAAATAAGACTATAGGACCGGCAGAGCTTGACGTGATTGTTAACAGATTAAAAGCCGATGCGGTAGTTAAACATCAAAGATTGATCCATGATGCCCTAAGTAGCATAATCTTGGCTTTTATAAGACATGGTAAGGCAGAGATAAGAAGAGAGCTTGAGAAACCCGGGTTTTACTACATAGATGGCGAGATAAAATCTGTAAAATGGCAACTAAACGAGTATGAGAAAAAAGATTTAGCTAAATCATTAGAACTTTTAAACGAACTTAGATGCAAGTGGTACAGTAGAATTGGAGAAAAATTCACGACAATGATCAAGTGGGGTTTGATTGCACCGTTTGCATATTGCATTAAGCAGATCAGAAAGACAGTAGCTGTTCATTTTCCAGATATAGTTGCGTATGGTGCGAGAGATACGGGAAAAACGACAATAGGAGCACAGATCATTTTGTCGATCTGGAATCCACCAGAAGAGGCGAGAATCGTCAGAGGTGGTGGCGATGCTGACACGAAAGCAAAGCACGGCAGACTGAGAAGTCTAACGACATTTCCAGTAGTAATAAACGAGGTTGAAGGAATTTTCAACAATAAAGAGCTACTAGAAGACTACAAAAATGCAGTAGAAAACCGATTTGTGAGAGGCAGACACCAGCATGGAGTTTATGTCGAGTTTCCAGCCTTAGCTCCATTCTTCATGACAATGAACGCTCCTCTTCCTTTGGATGAAGCAATAAGAAAACGATTTATGGGTATTCATTTCTCTCTTGCAGATAAAATTACCAAAGAGGAGATGGAAAAATTCAAGGTTGAAATTTTACCAAGGCTAGGCGATCTTAGATACTTAGGCTATTTTGTATATGAAAACATAGCTAAAAATCCAGAATTGTTAAAAAAAGATTGGACTATTTTAGCTACTGAGTTGTTGAAAAAAGCGTTTGAGTTTTGCGACATGGACGTTCCAGAATGGGTGGACGAGCTTTACACAGGTGAAAGCGAGGAGGAAATAGCAGAGACTATCAACGAGGAAATAAGATCGAGATTGCTCGAAGACATAAATAACCGCTATTCACGATACATTTCAAGAGTTGAGGTAACTACTGAGGAAGATTCAGTAACGAGTCTTTACGTGAGATTTAAAGCATTACTTAACAACAGATTCTTACCTTGGGCATTGGCAAAAGGAGATAACCTAATAATCACATCTTCTGTGTTGCGAATTTTAAAAGATTGTGGCATTGATTCTTTAAAATCTTTAGCTGAACGGTTTGGATGGAAATACGCATTGTTCAAGCTTAATGGTAGGGTTATTAGAGGAGTTGAAGTTCCAATAGATGAATTAGTGGCATTTCTGGAAAAATCACCGCATCAGTCGCAATCATCAGATGATAAAGATTGGCTTGATGACATGCTTAAGGAGTGGTAAAAATGCACAAATCTTGGTGTCCTCTCCGTTTTGAAGATCGCAAGGAGCGAATAAAACCCTTCTTAGCGGTTTTCAAAACGTATCGGTTTAATTACGAGGCAAACGAGTTCGAACCAGTCGAGGCATTTGTGACATGCACCATTTGTGGAGCAATTTTAAAGCAAAAGAAAAGGTGATAAAATGGCAAAGATAGAAATCATTAGAGGAGATGCGTTTGAGCTAATACGTGAAGTTAAAGATAGTTCTATTGATCTCGTGTTTACTGATCCACCGTACAAAAAAGCAACGCAAGTTAAGCTTGAATCACTAACTGGAGAACAAATGAGAACAATGTCAAAAGAATTCGCAAGAGTTCTTAAGAGATCTGGAAACTTAGCATTGTTTTGTGGCATGTATGACAAGTGGATGTGGTATAACTATCTGACTGAGGCAGGGCTTAAGTATGTCATGGAATTGCTATGGGTTTACAGAAATCCATCGACAATTAGATTCCAAAAGCGTAAGTTTGTGCCAGCACACGACACGATCTTGTGGTTTAGCAAGAGTGAGGATTACTATTTCGACACAGATTTCCCTCTTGAGCTTAGCTGGTTCGAGCATAATGCTTTTTGTGGTTTTCAGAGAGGTCAGGAGCACGTACCATCCGAGAAATTGAACACAACTCTCAAACCGCTTAAAATAGCTTTAACAATCGTGAAAAGGCTTTGTCCACCAAACGGAATAGTTTTAGATCCTTTTGCGGGTTTAGGCACTTTTGGTATAGCTTGTAAATTGCTCGGAAGGAATTACTTAGGTTTTGAAATCAACGAGAAATACTACCGAATAGCTCTGGAGCGGTTAAGAAAATATAGCATAAGAAATGATTGGTTTGAATAATTTTAAAGCAAAAGAAAAAGCAAAGTTAATTAATAACGAAACATTTATTAAGTAATAATGCTATTATTTTACATGAACGAGAAAAGAAAGAGGAAGGTGTATACAATAAGATTTCCACCCGATCAAGGCGATGCAATCGAGGAGTTAGCCAAAGAATTGGGCATAACGAAATCCGAAGTTATAAGGAATGCTCTAAAGACTTATGCTATTCTAAAAATGGCTGAGAGAAAAGGCTGGGAAATTTTTCTTAAAGATGAGAACGGAGAAATTAAGCAACTGATTTTGCCGTAGGGGGATAAAAATGCTTAGACTGAGAAAGATTTACGCTGCGGTGGATTGCCCTATCAATGGCGAAGGATACCCAATCGATGAATGCAGGCTTTGCGAGTATTTTAGCGGGATAGATAAAGCAACAAATTCTGTTATTTGTGCTTTTGATGAGAAGGGTAATGAAAATGAACGCATTTGAGGTATTGGAATGGATGACTAATAACAGAACCTGTATTTGCGGAGGAACTCTGGAAGAAATTTCTGAGAACGAGCTTAGATGCGATAAATGTGGGTTGACAATTAGAATCTTGAAATATTAATTTTTAGGAGGTGGGAAATTGAAAGAGTTAACAGATTTTTTGATGAGGTTGAAGGAGTTGATAAGTAGAGGCATCAACAAGGAGGCAAACGAAGGGGGATGGTACAAGTATGCAATTTGCCTGAATTGTTTAGAACTGGTAAGATATGATATTGGGTTCAATGCACCAGATTATGACAATAAATTGATAAGAGAAATTAAAAATGAGGTTGAAAAAGATAAGATTAAACATAAAGGACACACTTTGATAGTTCTTAGTGATGAAGCATTCACTGAATGCAATAAACTTTGCGAATACTTGTTAAAAAAGCTTGAATCACTTGGAGAGGGAGATTCTGATGGCAATTAGATGCGAGATGCGAGATTGTAGGTTTAATAAAGAAGGATTTTGTCAAGCAGATAGCGTAGAAATAGACGAAGATGGACGTTGCTATAGTTATGTCGGAAAAAGAACAGTAACTACAGTATATGGTAAAGTGGATGGAGAATTCTTGACAATTGATGGAATTAAAACAGTTAACATACTTAATTTGCTGAAAGAGTTTGAAGGTAAAAAAATTTGGATAATTATTGTTGAAGAGGGTGATTCTAATGGTTGAATCACTACGAAATAAGATTGATGAATTATATTCAAAATTAAACATTTGGGAGGGAAGATGTAACTATGCTATATCAGATCTAGCAGATTTTCTCAGAGAAATAATTTCTGAGATTGAGAAATTGCATAAGAGAATTGATGAACTAGAACAAAAGCTTGAGGAGGTCGATCTCAATGATTGATCCAATTATACTTGAGAACTTGAGAAAAGCAAAGGAACTCCGCAAATGTGAAAGAGAGCAAGAGAAGAAAAAGAGGGAGAAGACAGAAAGGGAAGAAAAGGAGACAAAGAGCATGAGAAAAAAGAAAAGACAGAGAATCACGCAAGAAAAGATCGAGAAAATCATTGAAATGCTCGAAAACGGATACACATTTGACGAAATCTCAAAGCAACTTAATGTTAGCCATATTACAATTGTTAGAATCAAAAGGGCATACAATGTTCAAAAAGGCTACAGATTAAAGTTACAGAGCCGAAAACAAGGGCATATAGTAGTTACAATTCCGAAAGAATATTTGGAGAAATTCAACTTAAAGAAAGGAGATTATGTTTTTATGCGAATTGAGGAAATAAATGGCAAGCCTGCAATGGTTATAACTCCTTGGGGGGATTGTTATGAGAATCGAGATACTGGATGAAATAGTTTTTGCTTGCCCGATATGTAACCGGGTATTTGAAACGTTTTATGGCTTGAGAAACCATTTTCAACGAGCAGCTAAGAACTATTGTCCAATCTGTGGAAAAGTGTACAAGAATGTTGTAGGTCATTACTACCGCCAAAGCCTTAGAGACGAGGAACACGCTATTTTATTCGGACTAGTTCCAACAAAACAAGGTAAGACAAACGCTAATAAAGAGAAATACAAGCAATACAAGGAGAAATGCAAGTGGCTAGCTTATGAGAAATGTAAACGCAAGAGAGTCCAGTTGGTGCGAAATGGTAAGAGATACGATGTCCTTGAAGCTATAATCGTGGATGGAAATATAATCCTTCATTGCTACAAACGCTATGCTTACGCTCATTTGAGTCATAGGATTTTCAAGGTAAAAGCCGATAATGGGATAATCGAAGAATTAAAAAGAGCTGGAGTGAAGGTGTACAATGGCGAAAAAGAATTAGAGTTTTTGTAAAATTTAAATCTTGAATTCTTCTATTTCTAATTTTTTAACTTCTACAAGCTTTAGCAATTTTGCAACCTCTTCTTTGCTAAGTTCTTTACCTCTCGGAGCTTCTTTGAAAGTTACTAATACAAATCTTGCGTTTCTTTTATCCATTAGTTCTTTTATCATGTCTAACGGGAGATTTCCGAGGACTAAAGCACCTTCTGGAATTTCGTTGATGTCTTTGAGGTGTTCGATCACTTTTGCCTCTGGGAATTTGTCTTTGAGGAATTCAATAGTTCCTTCATGCCTTGAGACTATTACAACTTTCATGCTCTAACCTCGCTGGAGTTGCTATATAATATTTTCTTCGGATGAGCTGATTTTATTTCAGAAGGTTATGAAAATGTAGAGGTTGCTTATTATATAATAAAATAGGTAATTAATAATCTAATAAACCAGAATCAGAATAGAAAACTTTAAATATTGAATGTTGCATATTTAGTATTAGAGGTGATAAAAATGGGAGAAATAATAATTGAAGACTTAGAACAACTCGAAAATTACGCAAGAGAAACAATGAACTGGCGACTGATTAACGTTATACGCAAATTCAAAAATTCAGAGAATATCGATGAACGGATTTTAGCACTAGCTTCAATCATTAGGAGCTTGCGTAGAAAAGGTGTATTTTACACTGGACATTTTTTGAGACATTGCTTGTTATATTTGTTTGAGGAAAGGGGGTGGAGAAATGAGGTTGGACGAAATTAAGGTTAGGAAAGCGGTCATTGATCACAGAGGAACACTGAGAATCTACTACCGCAAAAATGGACAATCATGGATAGGCTACGTAAAAGGGAACATACAGAGATTCATCGAGGAGCTCGAAAGGAGAGGCATAAAAGTTGAGAGAGATGTCCAGATTCGAATTTAGGGGGGTGAGAGAATGGAGAAGGAAGACATTATATTAAGTTATTTAAAAACAAAAAAGCGAGCAACAATCAAAGAGTTATTTGATTATATCAATACCAAGATTTTTACACCAGCGGCAGAGCTCAGGTATATACTCTCAAACTTGATCAGAAAACAAAGAGTAAAGGTACAGCGAACTGGTAAATATCCAGAATGGCAAATTATTCTTCTTTCTTAATTTATTTTAGGGGGTGATAAAAATGACCGAGCTGAAAGGATTTGAGAAGGAGAATAAGTTTGAGAAAGAAAAGGGAGATAAGCTGAAACAATTTGCAGAGAGTATCAGAAACAAACTTGTAGTACTGTATGGAGCACCGTTTGCTGGAAAAACGACATTAGCACACGCTTTAACAAAATATTTCGATAGAACAGTTTATTTAAGAATCGACAGAAATTTCGATCCAAAAGAGTTTAAAAAGATAGCTAAAGACATTACTTACATTGACATCAATTCTCCGCAACACTTGAACTACCAGCTAAACGAATTTCTAAGATCTCCGCCAAACAGCGTATTCATTGTTGTAGACTCGGTAACGTCCCTCGATGCGTTTTTCATGCCAGCAGATCCTACCAAACAATCACCCTTGACTGATAAACTCAGAGCAAGATTCGCCGATTCAGTAATGCAGAGACTAGCTATAATAAAAGAAAAGAACAATACTGTCGTGGTCATCGCACACGAAAAGATAAAAGACTTTGAGAGCAATGAGATAGTTCCGAGATTTAATGTCGTTGCATTGAGACATTGTGATGCTGCATATCGCATAGTGAAATTGAACGGAAAACGCAAGATCGTGAGAGTACTAATACGTGAAACCGTAGAAAAGCCAGATTTCGAATTCTAATTTTTTATTTTTTGCGGGGTGAGGTTATGGAAGAGTTAGAAAAAATTAAGGAAGAATTGAAATTACTGAAACAACACATATACTATGGCGATCTACACCTCGCAACTTGGAGCATCGAGAAAATTGAGGAATATATCGAGGAGCTTGAGGAAGAACTTGAAGAACTTGAGTATCTTGCGAATAAGGCGTATAATTTGAGCATAAGGGAGTGATAGACATGGATGATTTTGACATATTAAAACAAATAATAATCGCTTTGAGGGACAAAGATATTGGTGAAAAGATCGAGGATCACATCGATGCTATCTTGTTCAGGAAAACAAAAAGTTCTGGGAATGGTTTAAAGAAGAGGAGGAGGTAGAAAACAATGGACAGTGAGAAAATGCAACGCTCAATTTCGGTAATACGATTAAGCGAGATCATTAGACAAAGAGCAGAAGAAATAGAGACTATTGTAACATTATTGAGCGAGGACATTCCAGCTACCGCAAGAAATAATTTACACCAAGCGGTAGAAGCAATGAAAAAAGCGATAAAGGTAATAGAAAAGATTATTTAACCTCTTTTTGCTCTAATTTTTTTAATTTCATATTTTACCTTTTTAATCAGTATTTCTCTCATGTTTTGATCATAAATCTTCGTAGTCATTCTATTTTTCTTATGCAATCCAAACTTTTTCGCATGGTAATACACAGCTTGTTGTGTAACTCCTAAAGCGGCTGCAAGGGAATATAAGGGATACTTGCCATAAAATCGCTCCAAAACAGTTTTTACGAGGGTTGGATCTACCTTGTTCATGTGCTTGATTTCGTTGTTATTTTAAAAATATGTTATACCGGTTATTCCTATTTTATTTTTTATAGTTACCTCCTTTCTTTACTAACCATAACCTTTATATATCTTGAGGTGCAATATTGTAATGGGGGTGAGAGAAATGGGTCGCGAGTTGATAATCTACAGAAAGGATTTTGAAAATATTGTTGTGAACAAAGTTTTGGAAGAGCTGAGCAGAGAAAAGGGATTCGGAGAAAAAAGACTAAAAATTGTAGAAAAGGCTGTCTTAAATGCGATTGATTATGCTCTAAAAGGAGGAGATTATATGTTTATAAAAGATGTTGAATAAAAGCGAGGCGATGAAAATGTATTTTGCGTACATTGGGTATGAATATGATTATGAAAATGAAGATGAAATCGTTTATAACATTTTCTCAGAGCTGTGCAGAAATCCTTATTTAGAAGGCGTCTACGAAAGAGACGATTACTACGACATCTATGGTTTCTTGAATCTCGAAACAGCTAAAGAGTTCATAAAGAGAGTTAGAGAGTTAATTCCACAAACCAAAATCCAAGAGGTCGGACTTATAAAGTGTTACTACTGTGAAGAAAACATAGCAACAAGATTCGTGAAATTCAGCGAAGTAAGAAAAGAATATCTGTGCGAAGAGTGCTATAATTCCTTTTAATCTTTTTTCCTCTTTTATTTTTTCCCATTTTTTATTTTGAGCTTTTGGATTCTTC
>Ga0190359_1000393_pt1 | contig 30413 bp, 23 predicted proteins | sample 48721823_MG_FD_161269 | JGI IMG/M metagenome (GOLD analysis project Ga0190359, IMG submission 161269) | Hydrothermal vent microbial mat bacterial communities from Southern Trench, Guaymas Basin, Mexico - 4872-18-2-3_MG | ecosystem: Environmental > Aquatic > Marine > Hydrothermal vents >... | reverse complement strand
TCGGTAGCTGGGCCTGCAGGTGTCCGCCGGCCAGGTACTCGGCGGCCAGTGCCTGGTTGAAGGTGCTGGTGTGCAGGTCGACGCCCTGCTTGGCCATTACCAGCCACTTTTGAATCACCTCGGGGGCGGTGCAGAAGCCAACTCGCAGGCCCGGTGCCAGTACCTTGGAGAAGGTGCCGGCATAGACAACAAGCTCCGGGGCCAGGGAGCAGATGGGTGGCAATGGCTCTCCGCTGAAACGCAGCGCCGAGTAAGGGTCGTCTTCCACGAGCAGGGTATTGTATTTTTTCAACAGCTCGGCCACCTGGTGGCGCCGTTGCAGGGTCAAGGTCCTGCCCGTGGGATTCTGGAAGGTGGGCACCAGGTAGATGAACTTGACCCGGTTGTCGGCCAGGATGGCCTCCAATGCCTCGGGGATGATACCCGCGGAGTCGGTCTCCACCTCCAGATACTCGGGACCATAGGGCGCGAATGCCTGGATGGCACCCAGGTAGGTGGGCGACTCGACCACCACCTTGTCGCCGGGGCTGATGAGGATCTTGCCGATGCCGTCGAGCAATCCCTGGGAGCCGCTGGTGATGAGAACCTGCTCCGGCGGAACGGTGACGCTCAGGCCCTCCAGGTAGATTGCCAGTTGTTCGCGCAGGGGGGCGAAACCCTCCGTGGTGCTGTATTGCAGGGCGCCGGAGCCGTACTTCTCCAGAACCATTGCCGACAACTCGCCGATCAATTCCAGGGGAAACGCCTCGGGGGCCGGCATGCCGCCGGCCAGGGAGATCATGCCCGGTTGGGAGAGTATCTTGAGAATCTCGCGGATGGCGCTATGGCCCATTCCCTGGCAGCGAGCGGCTAATATACTTTCGTCGATCATAGTGCCTCCTTTTCTCTACCGACCATGCTGTATCACACAGCCGCTGTCGACTGTCCAGGAATAACGAACATGGTACCATCGCCGTCCCGGCGTTCCGGCTGTTGAACCAGGCGTCCGAACGTGCTAGGAATCCGCCGGACGCTCGGGCAGGGCGGAGGCATGCAGATGGCAGGGCGAAAGGTGAAAGTAGCGGTCGTCGGGGCCGGTTACTTCGGCTCGGTTCACTGCCGTAAGATCTCCGCCATCCAGCAGGCCGAACTGTGCGCCGTGGTGGATCACGACGAAAGCCGGGCCCACCGGGCCACGGAAAACACCCGGGCTCGGCCCCTGGCCAGCCACCGGCAGCTGACCGGCCTGGCCGACGCGGCGGTGGTGGCCGTACCCACATCGCAGCACTACCAGGTGGCCCGGGACCTGGCCGAACTGGGTATCCACCTGCTGGTGGAAAAACCCCTGGCGGCCAGCACCAGCCAGGCTGACAGTCTATGCCGGCTGGCCGAGCAGCGCCGCATCATGCTCCAGGTCGGCCACCTGGAACGCTTCAATCCCCTGTGGCGGGAGTTGGTCAGACAGGCGAGCAAACCACGCCATATCAAGGTGGTTCGCTGCGGTCCTTATCCCGGTCGCGGTGGTGACGTGGACGTGGTTCGCGAGGTCATGGTCCACGACCTGGACATGGTTCTCAAGCTGGCCGGTGCCCCGCCAACATCCGTCAGTGCCAGCGGCCGCAGCCTGTGCACGCCGCACCTGGACCGGGTGGAGACCCGGATCTCCTTCGCCAGCGGATTGGAGGCCGAGTTGCTGGCTTCCCGGAACGAGGACCGGACCGTGCGCCGCGTGGAGATCGTCGATGATAGAGGTTCGCTGCTTCTCGACCTGGTTGAACGCCGCCTGACCAGGACCATCTCCTCGGGCACCAGCCACGAGATTGCCTGCAGTACCGACGAGGATCCTCTCTACCAACAGGACCTCTCCTTCGTACTGGCCCTCTGCGATGGTCGCCGACCGGCAGTCTCCGGCCGGGAGGCCACCCGGGCGGTGGACCTGGCCGAATGGGTTCACCGGGCGGCCAGCGGAGAGGAGCGTCATTGAGTTCCAGTCGCCCACTGTCTTTCCTGGCCGTGGCCGGGGAGGCATCGGGCGATAGACACGGGTCCGAGGTGCTGGCCAGATTGGGTCAACTGGAACCGCAGGCGAGTTTCTTCGGCCTGGGAATGGATTGCATGATCCACCAGGGGCTGGAACTCAGCGGTGACCCGTCCGTTCTCGGGGTGGTGGGACTGAGCGAGGCCGTGTCCGGCTTGCGCCGGGCCCACGAATTGCTGAGAAGGCTGCTCGAACAGGCCCGGAGCCGCCGGCCGGCTGCCGCCCTGCTCATAGACGTGCCGGATTTCAACCTGCCCCTGGCCCGGGGTCTGCAGCGGCTGGGCATTCCCGTGGTCTACTACATCGCCCCCCAGGCATGGGCCTGGCGCCGGGGCCGGGTGAAAAAGCTGCGCCGGCGCGTGTCGCGCCTGTGCGTGGTGTTTCCCTTCGAGAAGGATTTCTTTGCCGCTCACGGGATCGACGTCGAGTACGTGGGTCATCCCCTGGCCGGTCGGATACATCCGGCAGAGGAGGGGGATCCGGACCGGGTATTGTTGCTGCCGGGGAGTCGCCGGCGGGAGATCGACAGGTTGCTGCCGCCCATGTTGCAGGCGGCCCGCCTGCTGCAGCGGCACAATCCCCACCTGCACTTCGTGCTGGCTCCGGGCATCTCGCTGGAGCCGGGGTGGTTGGAGAAGCAGGTGCCGGAGGACGAGCTATGCCTGCGCCTGGAGGACCCGGGAGCGGCCACGCGGTTGCTGCCCGGTTCCCGGCTGGCCATCTGCGCCTCGGGAACGGTCACCCTGGAAGCCGCCCTGGCAGGGGTTCCCCAGGTGGTCATCTACAAGGTGTCGCGCTTGACCTACCTGCTGGCCAGCCTGCTGGTACGCATACCCTACGTTTGCATCGTAAACATCCTGGCCGGCAGGCAGCTGGTTCCGGAGTTGCTGCAGGGAAGGGCCCGGCCGGAATGCATAGCCGTCTCGGCACAGATGCTGCTCGACCGGGGTGCCGCGCGCCAGCGGGTATTGCAGGGTTACCGGCAGCTGCGGCAGCAGCTGCAGCACGCAGACCCGGCAGGACGGGTGGCCCGGGCCCTGCTGGAGGTGGCGGGTAGATGAACCAGGCGACCCGGACGGCATCCCGCAAAAGGGTATCCGACACCGTGGTGGTGATACCCACCTACCGCGAGGCGGGCAACATCGTGGAACTGCTCCAAGCGGTGCGGGCGGCGCTGGACTGCGACATCATCGTGGTCGACGACGACAGCCCGGACGGAACGGCCGAACTGGTGAACCGTCACTTCGGAGACGATCCCCGGCTGGAAGTGATCGTCAGGCGGGACCGCCCCCGGGGACTGGGCCCGGCCTATCGCCGGGGATTTTCCCGGGCACTCGAGCGCGGCCATGATTTCGTCATCCAGATGGATGCCGACTTCTCTCATCCACCACAGGCATTGCCGCAGTTGCGCCAAGCCGCGGAGCAGGCCGACGTGGTGATTGGCTCGCGATACGTTTCCGGGGGGCGCTGGGAAGGGCTGGGGGCACTGCGCTCCCTGCTCAGCCGTGCCGGCAGCGGCTATGCCCGCCTGGTACTGGGCCTGCCGATAAGGGATGTCACCGGTGGCTTCAAGTGCTGGCGGGCAGCGTCTTTGCTGAAAGTGGATGTGGGCAGTGTAACCGCGAATGGCTTCGCCTTCCAGATAGAGATGAATCACCGAGCCCACAGGCGGGGCCTGCGCCTGCTCGAGGTTCCCATTCGTTTCCACAAGCGCCGACACGGAGAATCGAAGATGTCGCTGGCCATAGTCGTCGAGGGGTTCACCGCCGTGTGGCGCTTGAGGGGGTCGAGGTGAGACGCGCACCGTGGCCGCTATCCTGGCCGGGTCGGCTAGCGCTGCTGCTGGCGGCAGTCACCGCGCTGCGCGTATGGTTCGCGGTCTCGGTCGACCTGTGTCCGGACGAGGCCTATTACTGGACCTGGTCACTGGTTCCCGACTGGGGCTACTATGATCATGGGCCGGTGGTGGCCTGGTTGATGTGGCTGGGCACGGCCCTGCTGGGAACCGGCGAACTGGGTGTGCGCCTGGGAGCGCTGGTGGCCAGCCTGATCACGGCCGTGTTCGTCTATCGCCTGGCTGCGGCTACCAGCGGCCGGCAGTCGACGGCCTTCTGGACGGTGGTGTTACTGGAGACGAGCCCCCTGTTTGCCACCGGGGCGGTGATTCACACTCCCGATGCCGCCCTGGCGGCGGCCTGGTCGGCGGCAGCCTGGTATGGGCTGTCGGCCCTGGAGAGAAGATCGATCTGGCCCTGGCTGGGCATGGGCCTGGCCGTGGGTGTGGCCATTATGGCCAAGGCGACGGGTTTCCTGTTCCTGGTGGGGCTGGGCGTGTTCCTGGTTGCCTGCCCGGCGGGGCGCCGCCGCCTGTTCACGCCCGGTCCCGTCTCCGCAGTGCTGGTGGCCCTGCTGGTGGCCGCGCCCCACATCGTCTGGAACGCCAGAACGTCAGGGGGGTCTTTTTCTTTCCAGTTGCAGCACCTGGCCGGCGGCTGGCGGTTTCGCCCCCGGGGATTGCTGGAGCTGTTGGGGGGGCAGGCCGGTGTACTTGGTCCACTGACCTTCCTGGGCCTGGTGGTCTTTGCCGTGGTGGGAGCCGGCCGGCGAGTCAGGCGCAGCAAGAGCGACGTGTTCTTGTTGTGGTGCCTGGCCGTTCCCTTGCTGGTGCTGTGCCTGTTGCTGTCGCTGCTTAGCAAGGTGGAGGCCAACTGGCCGGCGGTGGCCTACCTGACGTTGTTGCCCGGGGCGGCCTGGAGCTGGCGCGGCGGGCATTTTTATCCCCGCCGCGGCAAGATCTGGCTGGCGTTGGCGGTGGCCCTGGCCCTGGCGACGACAATCGTTGCCCACCTGCAGGCGCTACATCCCTTCCTGCCGCTCGAGCAACGCCACGATCCCACCCGGAGACTACGCGGCTGGGCCGAGTTGGCTCGCACGGCAGAGAGGCAGGCGGACGCCCAACGGGCCCGGCTGGCGGCCGAGGGGTACGGACCGGTCAGCGAGTTGCGCTTCTACACCGGTCGGGAGGTGGCCTACCAGCCCAGCCGGACCCGCCGCTCGCAGTACGATCTATGGCCGGCCGGGCAGACGTCGGGCCATGATATTCTCTTCCTGCAACCACGCGGCAGCCAGGAAGTACCGCGGTTGTGCAAGAGCCACGACGATCGCTGGCTGATCGAGGGCCTGGAGAAGTCCTCGGCCGGCAGGCGCGAAGGAGACTTCAACTGGTGGGTGTGCAAGAAGACCAGGAACCGCTGAAAGATTCCCAACCCGGCGGCGACGACCAGGCAGCGGCCGAGGAGTTTGCGGTTGCGGGTCGCTGGAGCGGCTCGATAGGAGCGGTAGCCGGACTGCTGGCTGGGCTGGTGATCACCCAGGCACTGGCGGTGTCGTGCCTGCGGCTGTTTTCCCGGAACCTGGCAGAGATGACGTGGGAGATCGGCTCACCCATTCTGGCCTTGCTGGGAGCACTGGGTGGATATCTGCTGTTCGTGCGCTGCTGCGGGCGTAACTGGACCTTGGCGCTGTTGCTGGCGCTGTTGCTGCTGGCCGCGGCCGCGGCGGCAGCCGCTGGCCTGGGCTTTCCCTGGATGAGCGAGACGCAGGTGCGCTAGTTACGTTGCTTTCCCCCGCAAGTCGTGTTGCCAAGAGGGCGCCTAGTTGCTATCTTCTTCACTGGTGGGGGTAGAGAGAGCGAGGGAGCATCATGGAAGAAATGAAAGAAAAGGTCCGCAAGATCCTGGAAGAGAAGATACGCCCCTACCTGGAGGCCGACGGCGGGGGAGTGGAACTGGTCGACGTGGACGAGTCCAGCGGTGAGGTCAGGGTTCGCCTGCAGGGGGCCTGTGCCGGTTGCCCCGGGGCACAGATGACGCTGTCCATGGGAGTGGAAGCCATTCTCAAGGAAGAATTGCCCGAGGTAACTCGGGTGGTGGCGGTCTAGGCTGCGGAAAAGCCGTTTTCCTCGTCAGGCCGGACGGATGGCACTGGCCACGCGGTTGCGCCCGGCATTCTTGGCCATGTACAGGTAGGAATCGGCGGCGGCGATGAATTCTTCCAGGTCGCGGAAGTTGGCGCGTTGCAAGGTGGCGATGCCCAGCGAGATGGTTACCTTGATACGGGTGTCCTGCCACATGAACTTGTGCACCTCGATGGTACGACGCAACCTTTCGGCCAGCACGTAGGCACGCTTGCCGTCTATCTGCCGCAGCACCACGGCGAACTCCTCGCCGCCCACCCGGGCAAACAGGTCTTCCGCACGCAAGCCCTCGCGGATCTTGGCCGCCAGGGTCTTGAGAACGAAGTCTCCGGCCTGGTGCCCGTAGGTATCGTTGATGCGCTTGAAGAAGTCGATATCGAACATGATCAAGCTGGTGACCTCGTTGTGGCGCAGGGCGTAGGCGAAGTCTTTTTCCAACTGCTCGGTGAAGTACTTCTTGTTGTAGATGCCGGTCAGTCCGTCCTTGGTGGCCGACTCGTACTGGTGCTGGTGAAAAGCCTCTTCCAGGGTATCCTGGTAGCTGAACTTGAGAATGGTGGTGGAACCGATCTGGATCTTATCTCCATCACGCAACTGGTGGCGGTTGATGCGAGTGCCGTTGAAATAGGTGCCGTTGGTGCTGTTGAGATCCTCGATGACCACCGAGCCGAACTCGTCTTTCTCGACACGGGCGTGCTGGCGGGAGATGCCATCGTCGGGTAGGCAGATCTCGCAATCGTTGGCCCGGCCGATGGTCATGACGTTGCCCAGCTTGTACATCTTGCCCACGGCCGAACCCGAGATGACTATCAGGTAGGCCTGGCGGCTGCTCAATGCCCGGGTGAGATCCTTGATGCCCTGGATAACCGTGCGGTCGGAATCCGCTTCTGTCATCTCCTCTTCGGGAAAAGAAATGATGTCCTTCTCTTTGCTCAAATTCGAGCCTCCGCGTGCTAATGCCACCTCTTTGATCGACAAAACATAGACCAGTGAGGACTTCTTTTCAAGCCAGAAATGTTGGCTCACCATGGTACCGGAAACGATGGCTTGTGCACCACGCGCATGCTGATCTAAGATGCCGCTCATGTCGCCTGACAGATTGTGGACTTCACATCCCCGGTTGGAGGTGCCATGAGAAGCGTGGTAATTGCTGCATGCGTGCTGGTGCTCGCCCTGCTGCTGGGTGCTTCTCCTCCCCAGGACAAGCCCCGCCCGCAGACGAGGACCATCCAGGTAAAGAGCGGGTCGCTGGTGTTCAAGGTCAGGCTGGTGCCCGGTGTACCCCATCCCGGCCAGGTGGTGGAGGCGGCCATGGAGGCAGCCGAGGTTCCCCCGGTTCCCGATCCGGTCTATGGTGAACGCATTCCCCTCAAGCAGGCGAAGATGACGGCTTTGGTAACTGATGCCGACGGGGAGGGCTACACCACTGGTTACCGGGTGCACCCCCTGGCCGACGCCGGTTCCTATGGTTTTCACTTCACCCCCTTGCGCCGGGAAATTTACCGGGTGGCCCTGACGGGAACTCACCGGGGCGTCGCCTTCAAGGCCGAGTTCAAGGTCCCCGTGGACATGTGGCCGTTCCCTCCCGGCATCGACGACGGCAGCGGTTCGGCATCCCCGGCGCCGGCCACGCGCATGCCGGCGCTGCCAGCCAGTATGAAGCAACCGGCGCAGCCGGCGACGGCCGGCGGCACGCCCGAAACCACCCGGCTGCCTCCCTTGCGCAGGGCCATGCACGACCTGGGCCTGGCCCTGGCCCGTGCCGGAGCGGCTCTGGAACTGGGACGGCGCCCGGACGTGGCCGAGGCCAGCCAGGCGTTGGGTGGTCTGGCGGGCCTGGTCGGGGCAGCACGCCAGGCAAGCGCCGAGCGCACGGAACTGGCAACTGGCATGGACCAGCTGCAGGTAAGAGCCAATGAGCTGTCGTCGCAACTCCAGGGCAAGCGGAGGGCGGCCGTGCGCAAGGCCTACCGAAGCCTGGTGCAAGGATGCACTGCTTGTCACCTGCAGCAGCGCTGGAAGCTGGGAGGCCAGGGGGAGCTGCCATGAAAACACCTGCGGACAACGGGGAGATGATAACCATGACCGCCAACAGGCGCCTGGGAAACGGATTCGTCCGGAGCTGCTTGCTGGGCAGCGGCTTGCTGCTGCTATCAGTGGTTGCCCTGGCCGAGGGAAGTGCGGGAGACGAGCAGTTGCCGCAGATCGGCGACGTGGCCAACGGCAAGCACCTGTACCGCCTGCACTGCGCCGTGTGCCACGGCTTCGACGGAGCCGGCGCCGGCCCGGCGGCTGCCTCGCTTTCCTCGGCCGCCGCCAATCATCGTGACGGCGGGCTCATGAACGCCCGCGACGACGACATGCTGAGAGCTGTCATAATGAACGGCTGCCGCGCGACTGGCTGTGCAGGCCCCATGCCGGCGTTCGCTGGTACCCTGGGAGTGCTTGATTCCTGGGACCTGGTGGCTTACCTGCGTACCCTGCACATTCCCCTGCGGCGTTTCTTCTCACGCATGGACGAGTACGTTGTCAAACGCTACACCATTGGCGGACAAGGGCCCCAGGAGTTCCGCCGGGGGCAGATGGAGCGGCTCAAGCGTATCTTGGGCCGGGTGGACAAGGCGGATCTCAGCCAGGTAGTATTCACCCTGTTTCGGGCCGATCGTTCCCTGGCGGTTCCTCGCCTGGTGCCCCAGCAGCCCATGAAGCTGGCTCAGCTGAAAAAGGGAAACAAGGTTGGCTACGTGCTGTTCATGACCTTGATCGATCCGCGCGGCCGCCGGGTACCGGTGGGTCTGGGCATGGACAAGAACTACACCATTACTGACCTTATTCCCGCCTGCCTGGATGCCGGGCTGGCCCAGCAGTTGCAGAAACGACTAGGGCGCTACGTTGGGTTGGGTAAGCGTGGCGACAGGCCAGACTTCAAGATCTCCCGCGACAAGGTCGGCCGCAAGCTCGACAGGGAAGTGACCCGCCTGTACGCCCTGGCAGTGGAAGCCGCCAACGTCTACGAAAACGAGGAAAACGAGCGCTCCTGGGCGGACGGGACGTTTTGACTACACAGGGGCTTTTCCGCTCCGGAGGACGATCACCTGTCCCACAGCGCTCGCGGCATGCCCTGGCGGCGAGCTTGTTGCTTGAGCTTCTCGTACTCCCGACGGGCCTGCTCGAGCTTCTTCTGGCAGATCCGCAACTGCTCCTCGGCGTCGCCGGCTTGCTTGTTGGCGCCGGGCTTGGCGAAGATCAGCGCCTGCCGCCGGGAAAGATCTCTTTGCTGCTGGTGGCGCTGGCACTCCTGTTCGAGCTTGCCGATACGGCTGCGGGCATCGCCGAGAATGCGTTTCCAGTTCTCGCGGGGATCGGGCAGGGGAGTCTGCTGGCCCCGGTCCAGCTCCAGGGTTTCCGTTGCCGGCAGCGGGTTGCCGTTATCGGCCGGTCCCGCCGGGAGCTTGCGCTGACCCGGGCGTGGTAGTGCTCTGCCTTGAGAAGAGCTATTCGCAGAGGAAGACTTCTTCTTGAACTGCGAGGCGTCGAGCTTGCGCAAGGCTTCCGAGCGCTGCGGCTCGGGTAGCTGCTCGGGATCGTCGGTGTAGTGGACCACTCCCCGCTTGTCGACCCAGCGATAGACGCGTCCCTGGGCGAAAGCCGGCATGCCGCTGAACAGAATCAGCATCGTCGTTATCGTCACCACAAGACGCATGGCCCACCTCCCATAACCGGGACAGCCCGGTATCTACAGGCTACGCCCGCCATGCACCCTCGTCAACCCGTTGCCAGATTGACAGCCTGCAGGCGGCGGGATACGCTTGCCGGTAACGAAGACACATACCCGGAGCGAGGTTGATAACATGCGATATTGCTGCCTGTCTGTCATGACTTTTATACTGAGTAGCACGTTATGCCTGACGGCCCGGGCCCAGAATACCGGTCCGACGAGGATTCTGGTACTCAACCCGGAGACCAAGTTGCTGTCGCAGGCCCGGCTCAAGAAACTGGGCCAGCAACTGCGCGACCTGGTAAGACGTTACCCTGATGTTAGCCTGGTGAAGGGCCCTGGACTGGACCTGCGCCTGCTGCGCATCCGGGCCCGTTGTCGTCACAGCCGGCCATCCTGCCTGGCCGCCATGGGGCGTCTGGCCCATGCCGACCGGGTGCTGCACACCAGCATCAACGCCTTGCCTGGTCGTTACCTGGTACACATGAAGCTGGTGGAGGTGGCCAGCCGGCGGCTGCTGGACAGCTCCCGGCAACCCTGCCGGCGCAAGTTGGAAGATGTGCGCAATGCCCTGTGGAAGGCCTGGGTGGCCATCCAGGGGCCTCTGGTGCGTTCGCAGCTGAAAGTGAGCGCCAACGTGACCGGGGCCGTGGTCATGCTGGATGGCCGGCCGGTGGGGCGCACCCCGCTGGTAGTCACCCGGGAACTGTCCAGGGGTGATCACGTGGTGGAGGTCAGGCACCCGGGCTGGGCCAGCGTCAGGAAGGTAGTTAGGGTAAAGGGCGGGGAGGGAATCACCCTGAACGTGGGACTGGCCAAGCTGGTGGCCGTGGAGAAGCCTCCCGAGGCGGTTGTCCAGAAACCGACCGCGGGCAAGAAGCTGGCCGGCGGCAAGGAAGAAGGAACACCAGAGGCAGTCGGCCGGCAATCGCCAGCACCGGCGGCTGCAGCGACCGGATCAACCGGCTCGACGGAGCCCGGGGTGCCACCGGCGCAGAAGCTGGCCCGGCGTCCCAGCCTGGTTCAGCGGCGGCCGCCCGGGAAGAGCGCGGCCGGGGAAAGAACCACCAAACCGGATAATTTCACCCCACCCCCGCCGGCCGGGAGGGTACAGGAAGTGCCCGTTGAAGAGCCCCCCGGTGGCCCCGCTCTGCCCGCTACTTCGCAAGCGCCAGGAAGTCGCTGGTACACCAGTTGGTGGTTCTGGAGCATAGTCGGCGCGGCCGTGGCGGCCGGAGCGACGACGGGAATAGTGCTGGGACTGGGGAGCGGAGAGTCGATACCGGCCGGAAAGGGACGGGTCACACTCACCTTTTGAAGGAGAGAGGTAAGCGCAGTGAAACCTAGAGCACAATGGTACTTATCGGTACTGGGCGGGATTCTGCTGCTTGCCGGCGGCTGCAGTGGCAGCGGCTCGGCGGGAATCTCGTTGTCTTTCGCCAGCCAGCAGCAGGCCTTGCCCGGCCAGGTGGGGCTGCCGGCCGATCTGGCCAGCCTGCAGGTGTCGGTTCGCGACGGGGACTTGCATGGTATCTTGCTGGGACAGTCGCAGTGCCTCGACGTAAGCAGCCAGGAGCAACGGCAATCCCTGACCGTGGATATCACCGCCGGTACCGGCCTGACCATCGTGGTCGAAGGCTATCAACAGGCTGGTTGCCCGGCCGGAAAGGCGCCGACGTGGATGGGGGCTACCACGGGCGTCGACATAGTGGCCGGACAGCACACCGAGGTGGCGGTGTTCGTCACCCGCCGGGGGGGCACCTTGAACTTCACTCGCGGGGAGCTGACACCGGCGCTGGCCTTCGCCAGCGCAACCGTGCTCGCCGATGGCCGGGTGCTCATCGCCGGTGGTTTCGAGCAGATCAGCGACGTCGCCGGTGGTGTCGAGCTGACGGCCTCCAGCCGGGCGTTCCTCTACGACCCGGCCACGGCCAGCTTCCTGCCCACCGGCAGCCTCTCCTCGGCCCGGGGCGGACACGATGCCGTGTTGCTGGTGGACGGTAGGGTACTGCTGGTTGGAGGTTGCCAGCAACTGGACATCCTCTACGACGGCAGCGGTTACTTCCGCCTCACACCCAGCTTGCTACCGGCCACGGCCGACATCTACGATCCCCAGTCCGGCGCTTTCTCCCCGGTGGGGCCCGATCCCTTGCTGGCCCGTTTCCAGCCGGCGGTGGTGGCATCCGCTGGCAACCAGGTCATTCTGGCCGGCGGGCGCACCGAGCTGGCGCGCAGCGACGAGGTGATAGTCGGTGTGGCCGATGGCAATGGCTTCGACTGGAGCCGCTTGTCGGAGGGGCTTTCTGAGAAACGTCGGGGGGCCCGGGCGGTGCTACTTGATGACGACATCGTGGTGGTGGGAGGCGGTGAGGCTGGCGGGGAGGGGGCGGAGGCAGCCACCGTCGACAGCTGGCGGTTCATGCCTCTGGAGCAACTGCTGCAGGACGACCTGGCCGTCACCGGACACGCCCTCATCACCTTGCCGGGACACCGGGCCATCTGGTCGGGAGGTTTGCCGGAGACACCGGGGATGCCGGCCAGGGACTACCTGTTGCAGCTGCAGGGGGGCAATCCGCCGCAGTTGTCGGCCAGTGTCGTGAAGATGACCCACGGCCGGGCCTATCACCTGGCGGCTTCTCTGGGTGATGGCCGGATTCTGCTGGCCGGAGGCCTGGGGGAGGATTTCCAACCCACGGGCGACCTGGAGATCTTCAACGACCAGGAACAATCCCTGCCGGTGGAGGGACAGCAACTGGCCTGCGGCTGGCTGGGGGCGGTCTCGGCCAACCTGCCCGACGGTTCCGTCCTCCTGGCCGGGGGACTATCCTGGCAGCAGGGTCGGCTGCTGTTGGAACGGAATTCACAGGTCTTTTCCCCCTGAGGGGCCCTTCCCGGGTGAGCTTACCTGTCAGTTGGCGGTTCCGGTGACGTCGGCCAGGTTGAGTGTCTGGGGCGTGGCCGAGTAAAGATCGTTGTCGGGGGCCGGGGTCCAGTTGACGGTGGTGTGCAGGGTCACCGACTCGGCCTGGGAGGGGTCGGCGTCGGCCAGGTCGATGGCATAATCGCGGTTTTCGTTGAAGGAGTTGGGCAGGATGCGGCCGTCCTTGAACTCCACTCCCATGTGGTTGGTCAGCATCAGCTCGCTGGTCTGCAGGTTGGCTCCACCGTCGATGGTAAACTCGATACTGTCGGAGGTGCCATTGGCGGCAATGGGATTGTGGTTGATGTCCATCAGGTACAGGTAGAGACGCTGGGAACCACCGGCCTCGATGCTGATGCCCGAGGGTTCGAAGCGGGTGGTGTCGGAGCCCTCGTGGGGAGGACCGGTGAACATGATGTGGGTGGTCGTCCACACGTAGACCTCTCCGTCCCAGCGGCCATTGGCATCGCTCCACTCGTTGTCGCCGTCGAGATCGACGAAGGGCTCGTTGTTGCCGTAATCGCCGTCGTCGTCGGCATCCACGAACGGCTCGGCGATGTCGCTGCCCAGGGTCACCTCCCCGGGATCGTACTGGCCGTTGTTGTTCTGGTCGTCGAAGAACTCCTCGCCGTCGACGTAGAAAACGATGGAGAAAAGCCCGTCACGGGGATTGTGGATGGTGCCGTTCTCCATGTGGCTGGGCTCTCCGGTAAGCGGCTCGACATCGAGAGGATCGCAGGAAGGATTGAGCATGAACACGAAGTGTTCCATCTCATCGTAAACTCGCTGCATCTTGCAATTGGCCTCCATGACCACGCTCAGACCCGGCGAGACCGTCACCTGGGTGGAATCGGTGACCGTGCGCGCATTGATGGTTTCGTAGGAGGCGGTGACCCGCCCTTCTCCGGAGCTGCCCGGGAAGGTGTAGAGGCGGGCCACGGCCTTGCCGGCGTGGGTCTCGACGTAGGTGTCCTGCAGCGGCTCGACGGTATCATCGCCGAAGGGAGCGAAGCTGCCCACGGTGGTGGTGAAGTGCACCTCGGAGCCGTCTTCCGGGGCGTGCCCCTGTTCCTGGACGACCGCCTCGATGGCGATGGAAGCGTCCTCGGTGATGGCGTTGCCCTCGCGGTCGCTCATCTGCACAACGCAGCGGATGCGCATGCCGTTACGCTCCTCGTTGGAGACGAAGACCGAAGCGTTGACGGTGTCACAGCTGGCGGAGATGCTGCCGCTGGCGGGCTTGCTGCCCACGTAGCGAACCCGGTTGCCATCTGGGAGGCCCAGCCTCAGGGAATCGCCACCGCATCCCGTCAGGCCGCCCAGCCCCAGCCCCAGCCCCAGCAGGGACACCGCCAATCCGTTGATAGTTGTTCGTGACATGTTAGCTCTCCTCCGGCTGCTTGGATGTTGTCTTCGACTCAATGTTAGGTAATTGCCCGGTAGACTGCAAGCATCGACGACCTGCTAGCCGGCAAGAGGTGATTTGAAAAAAAGACCGCCTTCTCCTACAATTCCCACGTTCACCCCAGCAAAGGAGATGAACGCATGGATTCGGGCTACCAGGTAGATATCGAGCGCGAGGCCATACTCTTTGATGGTGAATGGCTGACCACCCAGCAGCTCGCCAACAAGATCAAGAGCATGATCGACAGCCAGGATTTCCGTGTCGGGGCGGTGGGAGCTGCGCTGGAGCACCTGCAAAACAGCCTCAAGGATGTCAAGAGCTACACCTGCAAGCTGCTGGCCGAGGATGCCGCCCGGCTGGAGCGCCATGCCGGGCAGGCCGGCAAGAGCGCCGAGGCCTACATTCGCCAGGCGGTCCAGGCCTACCTGGCCGCCCAGCCGCCGCTGCAGGACGAGGCCGCCGGCCAGGACACCGGCGGCACCGTTCCCGCGCAGCTTACCACCATCACCACCGAGCCGGCCTCGGCGGAAGAAGCGCAGCAGGCCGTGGAACTGACGGCCAAGAAGAATGAGTCCCTGCCCAAGGTGCTGGTCGACCCTGCACTGTCGCAGAAGAAGGCGGAAGACACCGGCCAGGAACTGGAAGGCGGTTGGTTCAAGAAGAAGGACTAACCACCCCTACTCTCTATACCGTCTCCACGCAGACGGCCTTGCCCATGCCGCCACCCACGCACAGCGTGGCCAGGCCGCGGCGCGCCGAGCGGCGCTTCATCTCGTGCAGCAGCGATATCACCAGGCGCACCCCCGTGGCTCCCACCGGGTGGCCCAGGGCGATACCCGAACCGTTGACGTTGGTGATCTCGCGGTCCAGTTCCAGCAGCTTTTCGCAGGCCAGGTACTGGGCGGCGAAGGCCTCGTTCAACTCGATGACCTCAACGTCCTCCAGCTTCCAACCGGCACGGTCCAATGCCTTGCGGGTAGCCGGGACCGGCCCGTAGCCCATCAGTTCCGGCTCCACCCCGGCCACGGCGTGGGAAACCAGTCGGGCGGCCGGTTCGATACCGTGTCGCTTCACGGCGTCGGCCGAGGCCACCAGGCAGAAGGCGGCGGCGTCGTTGAGGCCGGAGGAGTTGCCAGCGGTGACGGTGCCGTCTTTCTTGAAGGTGGGACGCAGGGAGGCCAGTTCCTCCAGCGATATATCGGGACGCACGTGTTCGTCGCAGTCCACCAGCTGGCTCTGGCCGCGGCGCTGGGGAACCTCCACGGGTACTATCTCCGCTGCGAAACGTCCTTCTTTTATGGCCCGGGCGGCTCGCTGATGCGACTGGTAGGCGATCTCGTCCTGCTCGGCGCGGCTGATGGAGTACTTCTCGGCCAGGTTCTCGGCGGTCAGCCCCATGATCAGTCCCTTGACCGGGTCGGTGAGGCCTTCCCACAGGCCATCGGTCAGTTCTCCGTGGCGCAGGCGGTAGCCGAAGCGGGCCTTCTTGAGGATGTAGGGTACATGGGTCATGCTTTCCACACCGCCCACCAGCACCAGGTCGCATTCGCCCGTCTGTACCTGCTGGGCGGCGAAGACCAGCGCCTGCATGGAAGACGAGCACTGGCGCTGGATGGTGGCCGCCGGCACCGTGAACGGAATGCCCGCCTTCAGGGAGATGACCCGGGCGATATTGATCTCGTCGGAGACCATCATGCAGTTGCCCACCAGGACATCATCGATGTCCTCCGGGGACACCCCGGCTCGCCGCATGGCCTCGCGGGCGGCCACCACGCCCAGATCGGCGGCGCGCAGGGGCAGGAACACGCCCCCGAAGTTGCCGATGGGGGTACGGCAGCCCGCGGTGATGAATACCTCTCTCATGACGTCGCTCTCCTTTCGCCCGGTCCTGTGGCCCCGCCGCCCGTGGCAGTATAGAAAGTCGCTTCCCGGCGATCAACCCGCTCCTGCTTTGTTGCCGGCAAGTTGTGGCCTGGCGGGCGGGTGCGTGCTAACATCGCCGACTCGTGAAGAACTTGTTCGCCATGGTTGCCGTCATGTTGTTCCTGGCGGGCTGGGCCCGGGCCCAGCCCGCCGACCAGCGGGTCGTCTTTGGATTGCTACCCTGCGCCGGGGCGAACTTCGACCGCCCGGGCGGGATACGCCAGCTGGTATGGGAACTGGTCAAGCGCACCAGCGTCGAGGCCGATGCCGATGCCCGACCGGTGGATCCGGCGGATCCGCAACTGTTCCGGACCCCCTTCCTGCTGTGGAGTTGCCCGGGCCCGGTGGCCACGCTGTCGGAAAGACAGGTCGCCGGGTTGGCGGCCTTTCTGAAAAACGGCGGCTTTCTCTGGGCCGATGATCCCAGCGCCTCGGGTACGGGGCCTTTCGCCGACAGCCTGCGGCAGCAGCTGCAACGGGTGCTGCCGGGGCAGCAGTGGCGGAATGTCCCCGTCGAACACGTACTCTACAAGACCTTCTTTCTCATCAAGCGTCCCCTGGGCCGGCGCGCGGGAGCTCCACGCCAGGCACTCGTCATCGATGAGCGCCTGGTAGTGCTGTTTACCGGTGGCGACCTGCTGGGTGCCATGAGCCGCGATCTCACCGGCCAGTGGGACTTCAACTGCCAACCGGCCGGCGAGGTACAGCGGGAAGAGTCGTTCCGCCTGGCTATCAACATCGTCATGTATTCCCTGTGCCTCGACTACAAGAACGATCGCGTGCACCTGCCCTTCATAATGCGCCGGAGACGCCTGTGAACGCCGGCGAGGAAATCCGTCACGCCCTGGTGTTCGAGAATGCCAGCAGCGGCAGGGTGCTGTTGTTGTTGCTGGCGCTGATCCTGGCTTGGTGGTGGTATCGCCGGGGCCTGCTGCACAGCCGTTCGACCACCCGGCGCCTGCTGCTGATGTCGCTGCGGGGTGTGAACCTGCTGCTGTTGGCCGGCCTGCTGCTGGGGCCGGTACTGGAAAAACGCCAGCTGGCTCGACTGACCCCGCGCCTGGTGCTGCTGGTGGACGCCTCGGCCAGCATGAACATTGCCACCGGCCAGGGACCCAGCCGGCTGCAACGAGTGCAGGACTGGTTGCAGGAAAACCTGCAAACAGCCGCGGCTGGCTCCGGCCTTTCCTGGCAGCTGTACAGTTTTGATTCCCAGGTGGCCCCGGCCGGCAGCAAGTCATTGCGCCCGCCCGGCAACGGCCAGGGCAGCGACATCCTGGGAGCACTGGAAGAGGTGGTGCGGCAGGTGCCGGCCGGCGGAGGCGGTGAGCTGTCGGCCATCGTCCTGGTGAGCGACGGCGCCGATACCGGTGTCCTGGGCGGGATCACCGGCCACCAGGAGGTGCCCGAGTGGCTCACCAGGCGTTTGCACTCGCTGGGAGTGGTGGTTAATACCGTGGCCGTGGGAGCCGGTGAGGAGTTCGTCGACCTGTCTCTGGGAGATATCGAGTTCGATCCCTTCGCCTTCGTGCGCAATGCCGTGGAGATCGCCGTGACCGTCAGGGCGGTGGGCACGGGGAAGCTCACCGTGCCGGTAACTCTCACACGGCAAGGACGCGTGCTCGACACCAGCCAGGTCACCGTACGACCCGGCCGGAGCGGCCGGGCGGTGTTGCGTTTCGTTCCCGACGAGGTGGGCAAGTTCGTCTTCCGGGTGTCGCTGCCACAGGTGGCCGGCGACGCCATCCCCGGCAACAACGTGCGTTCCTTCGTCACCCGGGTGGTGCGCGACAAGACGCGGGTGTTGCACGTGGTGGGCCGGCCATCCTGGGATGTGCGCTTCCTGCGCGAGTTGCTGCGACGCGACCAGAGCATCGACCTGGTGTCCTTCTACATACTGCGCACCACCATTGACGCACCCGGGGTCGGCGAGGGCGAACTAAGCCTGATACCCTTTCCGGTAAGCAAGCTGTTCGGATCGGAACTCGACACTTTTGACCTGGTGATCCTGCAGAACTTCAACCACGGGCCGTACTCCGTGGGCCTGTACCTGGGGGAGATCGCCGACTACGTGCGCCGGGGAGGGGCCCTGTGCATGATCGGTGGAGATCTCTCCTTTGCCGCCGGCGGTTACTCCGGCACCGTGCTGGAGCAGGTACTGCCGGTGCGCCTGCAGGCCGGCAATGACCTGCGCCCGGAGGAGTTCCGGCCGGTTCCGCTGGCGGACAATGCCCTGCACCCGGTACTGGCGGTCGGCCGCGAGGATGCCTGGCAGCACCTGCCTTCTCTGGGTTCATACAACCGGGCAGCCGGGCTGGCCGACACGGCCACTTCCTTGCTGGTCCATCCCTTCGACCGGGTGGCGGGAGGACGGGCACCGCTGCTGGCCGTCAGGCAGGTGGACCGGGGCCGCAGCGCGGCGTTGTTGACCGATGGCAGCTGGCGCTGGCGGCTGGCAGCGGCCAGCAACCCGGACAGCGGGCGCGTCTACCAACGCTTCTGGAACAACCTCATACGCTGGTTGATTCGCGACCCGGCCATGGAACCGCTCTCGCTGCGAGCCGACACTCCCCAGGTTTCCGCCGGCCGGCCCATTCGCCTGCGCCTGGCAAGCTCCAGCCTGCGGGCGGGTCCCCTGGAGCTGCGCTTGCGCAACCTCGATGATGGCTCCCTCCGGGAGGCCAGTTCCCTGGAGGTATCCGGGGGACAGAGCGAGTTGTCGCTGCCGCCACAACCTCCCGGCGCCTACCTGGTCGAGGTGGTCAAGAAGCCGTCTGGTCGGGTACTGGCCCGCGAGGTCGTGGTGGTGGAGGCTGCGGACCTGGAACAACGCCATGCCGAGCCCAGGGCGGACCTGCTCGAGATGCTGGCTCGCCAGACAGGTGGCCGCTTCTCGTCGCTGGAGGATGCCCGGCTGGAGCCCGGCAGGCTGACCATGGTGCAACACACCCGCCTGGTGGCCCGGGTGGCGCATCCCTTGCTGGCCCGAGGCTGGTTGCTGGGCTTGCTCATCGCCCTGTGGGCGTTAGAATGGTTGCTGAGACGGCGCTGGGGGTACGCGTGAAAAGAACCTGTCTGCAGTTGCTGCTGTTGGTGTTGCTGCCGGCCATTGCCGGCGGCCGGGAGCGAGAGGCCTCCCTGCCAGGCTGGCCCCGGAAGGATGCCGGTAAGCTGACACGCTTGCTAGAGGGGGTGGACCTCAGGAAACCTCTCGGCGCCTGCCTGGGCAGGTACCGGCAAGCAGGTGGGCATCTTACCATGACCTTCGTCCTGCACCTCGCCGGTGGCGCCTCCGGCTATACCCTGTCCGGCAGCGACGGACAGACTACCAACCTGGCGGCTTGCCTGGTTCGCGTGGTCCAGGATGTCTTCGGAGACGGGCAGGCGACCAGCCCGGTGGTGCCGGCCCGGCTGGAGCTGACCATCCCGCTGGCCCGGTGGCAGGACTTTTCCTACCGGCTGGCGGTACCGCTGGCGGAAAGCCGGCCTGTCCAGCTGCCCGGTTTTACCTCCGCAGGTGCCTGGCGGCGGGACAGCTGCCCGGTGGGCCGGGCGCGCCTGCGCCTGGAGGCGACGGACCTGTTCCTGCCCGCGCTCGAGGAGCCCGAGCCGGAGGTTCCGGAGGCCCCCGCTGTCGCCGCCTGCTTGAAGATCCTGGACCAGCACGCCTCCGGCCGTTCCCGCCGGCGACATCCCCGGCGCCGGGCCTGCGCCTGTCTGGCAGCACGGCTGGAAAAGGCCCCGCTGGCGGAGATGGTGGCCGTCGCGGACATGCTGGTGAAGCTGCGCTGCCGCCGACAACGGCGCCGCCTTACGGCACAGCTGGAACAGCTGGCCGGCCGTCTAGACGCTCCCTGCAACGGCCAGGCCGGCGACCGGTTGCAGTCGAGGAGCGCAACCCTGCTGGAGTTGAGCGACCGTCATCTGCGTTTGCGCGGCTTTCTACCACTGCCGGTGGTGGAGACACTGGCCGAGAGGGGTTGCCCACGGGAGCGCCGGGCCTTGTTCAGCAGGATCTTTTCCCGGCGTCCTTACCTGTTCCGCAGGGTAGAGCACCTGCTGCTGGGTAACGGCAGCGTGGAGGTGCGCCTGCGTGCCGCCCAGAACAGCTGCCTGTTTTCCCGCAGCAACCTGCCGGAGGTGTTCACCGGCATGCTGGCCGACGGGCGGGCCGAAAACCGCGCCCTGGCCGTGCTCTATGCACCGGCCTGCCTGCACAACCTGCTGCAGAGACGGCCCAACCTGCTCGCCGGGGAGCATGACGACGTGGTCCTGGCACTGGCACTGAGGGCCGCCGGCCTGTCTCCCCGTGGCGAACTGCTGCAGCGGGCCAGGCGGCTGCTGGGCAACCGCTGTCCGGCGGTGCGCTTCCTGGGCGGCGAAGTGCTGGCGCGTGTACGAGACGTCGACGCCGAACTGCTGCAAGAGCAACTGCGCCGGGAAGGCGATCCCTGGCTGCGGCGGCGGCTAGAGGAGCTGCGTGCGGGCCGGCGGCCCCCCAGCCCGGCGGTGGTACGCCTGTGGCTGGAGTGGCCCGACGACCGGCAGGCTCAGATGGAACTGAACTCTTCCTCCCCGAACCGCTCCAGGTAATCCCGGCGAGCGCCCAGGCAGTGGTCCACCTGCGAGCAGCTCCGGCAGGCCGCCGTGCGGACCCCGCCTTCCATGGGAGAATCCTCGGCGGGGAAGGGGGTGCCGCCGGGGGTGGCCACCAGCAGGCGATAGCTGGAAGCGGGCCGGTAATAAGCTCGGTAACGCTCGGGCAGCAGGCAGGGTGGCGTGTGCAGGCTGGCCACCCGGACGCCGAGCTGCTCGGCCTTCCGGAAGGCATCAACCAGATAGTCGATACCCCGGCTGAAAGAGGGCATGAGCGCTACTTGCTCCTCCGTGGCGGGTAAGCCATGCAGCGAGGTCCACCAGAAGGTGAAGCCGTCGATCCCCCGGGAATGGAAACGCTCTATCAGCCGGGCCAGTTCGGGCAAGGATCTTTCCGTCACCAGCACGTCGGCTTCCAGCTTGAGCCCCAGCTGGCGGCAGTTGGCCAGTCCTTGCTGCAGCAGCTGGAAAGATCCCGGACGGCGGGTGAGGTGATCGTGGCTGGCGGCGCTGGCGCCCATGAGGGCAAACGACACCTCGGTAAGGCCTGCCACTTGCAGGGCCCGGGAAAAGGCCGGGTAGGCCAGTCGCAGGCCGTTGCTCTGCAGGCGCAGGCGGGTGAAGCCCATCAGCCGGGCCCGAGCCAGCAGCTGTGCCAGGTGGGGGTACAGGGTGGGCTCGCCGCCGCCGAACCAGACGCCGCCCGCCCCCCGGGCCCGGGCCAGTTCGAGCAGCCGCTCCACCTCGGCCGGTTCCATCCAGCCGGGCGGCTGGGAAGTCGAGGGACAGACCCGGCAACGACAGTTGCAGGTGAATCCGGGAACGATCTCGATCCAGTCGATGGCCGTGCTGTCGCCGGTGTCGTTCATGCAACTCGATGATAGTCCAACGCTCGCTTCAGTTCAAAACCTCCCCCGGCTGCGACAACGAGGCACAATTCGGGTACTGGAAAACAGGAAGAGGAAGATCCCGCATGAATTACGGTGTTTTTCCGGTGAGTCGTTTCAACGCACCCGGTCTTGATCTGAAGCGGGGTGTACACCTAGAATCCAACAGTTTCGCGTCAGCAAAGGAGAGCAGGCATGTACAAGTCGATTCGGATGATAGCACTTGCCAGCGTCGTGTCGCTGGCGCAGGCGGCGGTAGCCCGCGGCGCCGAGGACTTCGGCTACATCGACAGCCATGGCCGCCAGGTCTCCCTGCAACTGGCCGCCGATCGCCTGGTGGTGATTCCCGGCCCGGCCCTGCGAGCACGCCCGCAGGTGCCCGGTCTCGCCGCCGAGCAGCCTCGGCTGCGCGCGGCCGGGTTGTGGCAGTACCGCCTGACAGATGAGTTCCGGGGCCGGCAACTCGAGGTGGCCGAGCAGTTGGTGGCCCGGGGACTGGCCCTGCGCGCCGGGTTGGTGTTCGCCGTGCCCGGCCGGCCGGAGCTCACTTTCACACTGGACCGTCAGGTACTGGTGCACCTGCAGCGGGGAACCCCGGCCAATCTGGTGGCGGAGCTTTCGGGGCTTGAAGTGGTCGAGCCGCTTGATGCCCTGGGTACTGTATGGTTGTTCCGGGCAACGGATGCACGACAGGCGTTGCGTCTGGCCTCGCGGGCGGCACGGATGGCGGGTGTCAACTGGGCGCTTCCCGACTTCGGAGTGCCGGTTACCCTCTACCGGCAGAGCAATGACACTTACTATGCCAACCAATGGCACCTGTACCAGGCTTCCGATGCCGACATAGACGCCGACGAGGCCTGGGACGTCACCATGGGAGACAGCCAGGTCATCGTGGCGGTGGTAGACACCGGGGTGGAAACCACCCATCCCGACTTCGATCCCAGCCACCTGGTCACTGGTTACAATGCCGTTACCGACACCAACGACCCCACGCCGCTGTCGCTGAGCATCGACGCCCACGGCACCTGCTGCTCCGGCGCCATCGCCGCCTGGGCCGACAACGGCCAGGGCGTGGCTGGTATATGTCCGAATTGCTCGCTCATGCCTATCAAGATGATGGACGGTCAGGCCGACGATACCCAGTTGTCCAACGGTTACCGGGCCTTGACCTACGCCACCGAGCACGGCGCCTGGGTGATCTCCAACTCCTGGGGTATCGACGAGCAGTACATCGGGCAGATCGACATCGCTCCCTACTACGCGGCGGTGCGCGACGCGGTGAACAACGGTCGGGGAGGGGCCGGGGCGGTGGTGCTGTTCGCCTCGGGAAATGGCAACCAGTGGACCGGTCAGGGCGAGCCCATCGGTGAGCACGAGCTGCAGAACATGCCCGAAGTGATGGCCGTGGGCGGCAGCGGCTACGACGACACCGTGGTGACTTATTCCGACTACGGTCCCAACCTGTCGGTGGTGGCTCCCACCGGTGCCATCGACATGTCCAACACCCAGAACCCGTTTTCGGCACCGCAGATCGTCACCACCGATACCACCGGTGACCAGGGATTCTCCCGCGGTGGCTACTATTACATGTTCAACCCCTGGGGCGGCGGAGACCAGAAGACCGATTTTCCCGAGATCGACAGCAGCGGCGACTACACCCAGATGTTCAACGGCACGTCGGCCGCCTGCCCCATCGCCGCCGGGGTGGTAGCCCTGGTGCTGTCTGCCAATCCCTCCCTCAGCGGGGCCCAGGCACGCCTGATCATCGAGGCCACCGCCGACAAGATCGGCGGTGTTTCCTATGACGCCGAAGGTCACAACGACAACTACGGTCACGGCCGGGTAAACGCCGGCCGGGCGGTCAAGGCGGCCGTGCTGGGACTGGGCAATCCCGATGGTGCTGCCTGTGTCGACGATATCAACTGCCAGAGCGGTGCCTGTCACCTGCCGGCGGGTGCCGGACAGGGAAATTGCATCACTCCCTGTAGCACCAGCAGCGATTGCCCCGACGGTGGCTCCTGCCAGGACCTGGGCGACGGTACCAGGGCCTGCGTCTACACCTGCAGCGACGATTCCGAGTGCAGCCTGCCGGCCTTGTGCCTGCCCGACGGCGGCGAGAGTCGCTGCCAGGCCCTCGAGTGCCACGACGGCAGCGAATGCCCCTCCGGTACCAGCTGCCCCTTTGCCGGGGGGTTCTGCTCTCGCCCCTGTTCCGGCGATGGCGACTGCCAGCCGCCGGACATGTGCCTGGCAGGCAGCTCCGGGGACGTGTGCCAGACGATCGCTTGTGACGGCGAGGGCGATTGTCCGGCCGGTACCGCCTGCCCGCCAGGTGGCGGCACTTGCACCCGCACCTGCACCAGCGATCGCGACTGCGTGACACCACAGCTGTGCCTGCCGGCGGCCGGTGGCGATCTGTGCCAGGCCGTCTCCTGCAGCGGCGACGGCGACTGTCCCGGCGGCACCGCCTGCCCGCCCGGCGGCGGCACCTGCCGGCGCACCTGCGGCAGCGATAACGACTGCGCCTGGCCGGAGCTGTGCCTGCCGGCCGGGGGCGGTGAGCTGTGCCAGGCGATAGCCTGCAACGGCTCCGGCGATTGCCCCGACGGCACCGCCTGCCCGCCCTCGGGTGGTAACTGCCTGCGGACCTGCAGCAGCGACGACGAGTGCACCCCGCCGGCACTGTGCCTGGACAGTGGCGGTGGACCCCTGTGCCTGGAGGTGGCCTGCCAGCAGGACGCCGATTGCCCCCCGGGCACGGAGTGCGGGCCGGACGACATCTGCCAGAAGCCCTCGGGTGGCGGCTGCTCTTGTTCCACTTCCGGCCACCGCTACGGTGGACTGCTGTTGCTCCTGCTGGGGTTACTGCTGGCCGGGAGAAGGCACCAGGGCGCAAGGAGATGAACCGGCGCTGCTTTATAAAGGCCGGCGGCGCCCTGGTGGCGCTGGGCTCGGCGGCCGGGGCCTGTGCCCGGGAGAAGACCCGCCAGGTTGGCGCCCGGAGCAGACTTTCCAACTCGCGGGTTTCGCTGGCTCAACATCCCCAACTGCAGGCCGGCAAGTCCAGCGTTCCGGTCCTGGCCCAGACCCTGCGCCGGGCCCTGGCCGGCGCCGCCGGTACCGCCGGCGCCGTGGAGGCCCTCAAGGGCTGGTTCAGACCCGACGACGTCATCGGTGTCAAGCTGAACTGCCTGGCCGGGCAGCCGCTTTCTCCCCGGCCGGCACTGTGCGACGAACTGGTGCGCTTGCTGGGCCAATGCGGGGTAGGCCCGGAGCGGATCATCTTTTTCGAGCGGTCGGAACGCGATCTGCGCCATGGTGGATTCACACCGCGTCAGCGGGGAGGTCCCTTGTTTCTGGGCCACGATTCCCCGGGTGCCGGCTACGAGCGGGAAGTGGAGATATCGGGCCAGGTGGGTTCGCTGTTGAGCCGCATCGTGACCCGTCGCATAACCGCGCTGATATCGCTGGGAGTGGTCAAGGATCACAACCTGGCCGGGGTGGGTGGCGCCATGAAGAACTTCTTCGGGCTCATTCACAACCCCAACAAGTACCACGACAACAACTGCGATCCCTTCGTGGCCGACGTCTGGAGCTTCCCGGTGATCCGCCGCAAGTTCCGCCTGGCCATCCTGGACGGTGTGGTCGCCCAGTGCCACGGTGGGCCCGGCTACCTGCCCGCCTTCACCTGGAACCTGGGCGGTGTGCTGGCAGCCACCGACCCGGTGGCCCTGGACCGGGTGGCCTGGGACATCATCGAAAAGGAGCGCAGGAAAAGGGGCTTGCCCACCCTGGCCGGTGAAAAACGCGCCCCCCGCTGGCTGCACACGGCGGCCGGCCGAGGCCTGGGCCGCGACGACCCGGCTGCCATCAATCTGGTGAAAGTCTGACCCGCAGGGCTATGAGCGCCGCCGCCAGCACCATGGCCGCCAGCGCCAGGAAGGCCAGTGACTGACCCGCCGCCGGCAGCAACAGCAGCCCTCCCAGCAACGCCCCGCTCAAACCTCCCAGGTGATCGTGGGCATCGAGCGAACCGGCGGCCAGGCTCAAGGGCCGGCCCCGTGCCACCGCCAGGTGACCGGCCAGGGGGAACATGAATCCAACCGCCGCGGCAACGGAAAACATCGCCAGCAGAAGAACAATGCGCACCAGCCACAACGGCCAGTCGGCACCTACCCCGGCCAGAACCAGCGCCAGGGCGGCGCAGGTCCCCGCCAGCACTCCCAGTGCCAGGCGGAAGACCGTGATACTGCCTCCCCCGGCGGCGATACGCCGGTTGGCCGATTGGCTGCCGGCACTCAAGCCGGCCATGAAGGCGGCCAGTACCAGGCCCACCTCGCGATACAGGGAACCGAGATGCGCCTGGTAGGCATAGAGAATTATCAGTTCCGCGGCCATGCCTGCCGCCCCGGCGGCAAACACCGCGGCTGCCAGGGCAGCCCGGCCGGCATCCCGGCCGCGGCCGCCCAGCAGTACCAGCAACCACCAGGCCACCACCAGCAGCGGGCACAGCAACAGCCAGGCCCAGGCCGGCCAGGTGCTCAAATGCTCCAGCAATCCCCCGGCCCGGCTCCCGGTCAGGCGCGTCCAGCGCAGCAGCCCCAGCAGGTAGGTCACCGGTCGGGAGTCGCTGTTCGCTTGCCGGCGGCCGCGGACACGGATCTGTTGCAGAAAATCATCCGCCAGGTCCTCCTGTACCAGGGCCGAGAAATGGTAGGGAGTGAAGTCACGGTCGGTGGCGCCGCTGTTCGAGTAGCGGCGGCCCAGTGCCCGGGCATCGGCCAGCGGAGCGCCGGCATCGTCGCTGGCGGCCAGGAAGGTCTCCTGGCCGGCGATGAGTACCACCTTGTCGAACACTTCCTCCAGGGCTGCGCTGACCGTACCCAGCCAGCCGGCCGTCTGCCGGCTCAAGTAGTTGGGACCGGCCGACAGCCTGGTGACCAGCACTCCCCCGGGAGCCAGCCGTTTCCTGGCCAGGGAGAAGAACTCGCGGGTATAGAAGCGGTTCTGTGCCGCCGTGGTGGGATCGGCCACGTCGGTGAAGATTACATCCCATTGCTGGTGCTGCCGCTGCAGGAAGCGCCTCCCGTCGTCGCTGAGCAGCCGCACCCGGGGATCGTCCAGCGCCTGGCTGGTGCGCGCGTCCAGGTGCGGGCGCACCAGCTCTATCAGCCGCCGGTCCAGCACCACCACCTGGAGCAGTTGCAGCGGGTGGGTCAGCATGACCGGCAGCAGGTCGAAGGGAGCCTGCCCGATGAGCAGCACCCGGCCTGGTCGCGGGTGCTGGCACAACACCAGGTGGGCGCGCAGGCGCGCCCGGTAGGCATCGGGAAAGGTGGCCGTCACCTTGCCGTCGGCCAGCAGGGTGTACTGGTTGCCGCTGCGCCCCAGGTCCAGGTACTGGTACGGGGTGTCTGCTCCGTCCACGCGCTCCAGGCCCGTCTGCAACTGGGCAAAGCGCCGCCGGGTGCTCGACTCGTCGAGCCGATAAGCCAGCCACAGGCCCGTACCCGCCAGCAGCAGCAACAGGCCCCGGCGCCACCACTGGTGCCGTGACGGCCGCGGCAGCAGCGGCAGGGTGGCCAGCAGCGGCAGCGCCAACAACCACAGCGCCGGCAAGGTGGGAACGCGACCGGCCAGTACCAGGCAGGAGACAATCCCGCCGGCCGTGGCCCCGAGAGCTTCCGCCAGGTAGGCCCGGCCGATGGCCCGGTCGTCGTTTTCCTCGCCCAGCAGACGGCAGGCCAGGGGAAAGAACAGGCCGACGAAGAATCCCACCGGCAACACCGCCACCAGGGCCGCCAGGGACAGCTCCCCCAACCCGGGAAGCTCACCGGCTGCCAGTCCGGCCAGCGCCCGCCAGTTACGTACCAGCAGTACCGCGCCCAGGCAGGCCAGCACCAGGGCCACGGCGGCGCTGCTGGCAGCGGGTTTGCTGGCCCCCAGGCGCCGGGCCAGCCTGCCCCCCAGGGCGGCTCCCCAGACGATGCCCGCGAACCAGAAAGTGTAGATGATGCCCAGGCACAACTCGTTGCCGGCGAACAGCACCAGCATCTCCCGGACCAGGTACACCTGGGCCCCGGTGGCGAAGCAACCGGCCCCGAACAACAACACGGCCAGGACCGGCCAGCGGCGCCCGGCTTGCCGGGCGGATGTGGCGGCAGTGTTCATTTCCCTGCGGAGAATATACACCCAAAACTGCCCCGGGACAGCAGCCGGGGAGTTACTTGGCTAAATCCTTGTTGGGAAGTTCCAGCCCGTAGCCTTCCTTGTTGTCGGCCCACTTGAGCAGGAAGGCGAAAATCAGGCCGATGATGCCGAAAAGCACCAGCATGAGGATGGGATACTTGTAGTCATAGGTGACCTGGGTGCATAACCTCCGGCCCTGCTCGACCATCGTCCCGGTCTCCATGCTGCCGGCGTGCCGGCAGAAGTCACCCAGCCGGGTCACCTTGGCCGTGGGCTGGTCCCGTCCCGGCTGCCCCAGTTCCTCCAGGAACTGCTTGCAGGCCGGGGCTACGGCGGCGGCATTGCTCTGCTCGTGGTCCAGGGTGGCGCTATCACACAGGCGCTTGGCCTCGGCCACCCCCGGGTTGGCCATGCCCAGCACGATACCGATGAGCGCGGTGATGGCCATCAGCCCCAGGTTTTGGATGGTGAAGGTGAGCCCGTAGGCCGAGCCCAGTGCCTTTTCCTCGACGATCTTGGCCAGGCTGGGCCACATGACCGCCGGCACCAGGGAAAAGGAGATACCCAGGAACACCAGGGCCACCAGGGGGTTGAGATCGGTCAGCGACAGCAAGCTGTGGCCGATGACCATGAGCAGCGAGCCGACGATCATCAGGGTCGCTCCCTTGCCCTTGAAGTCGTAGAGCATGCCGAACAGCGGGGTGATCACCGCCATGGCCAGGGGCAAGGCCGAGACGATCATGCCGGCGGACTGCTTGGACATGAGGAACTTGTTCTGCATGAGATCGACGGCGTATTTCTGGAAGGGAAACACCCCGGCATAGAAGGTGACACACAGCAGCGCCACGAAGATGTAGGTGGGCTTGGTGAGCAGGCGGACGGCATCCATCAACTTGAAGGGTTCCTCGGGTTCCTGGTTCTGCTCGGCCAGCTGCCGCTCGTAGACGACGTCGAAGAACAGGTAAGCGATGAAGGCCAGGAAACCCGTCACCATGATGATCAGCCCCACCAGCACCGGCCGGTTCCATACCGGGTCGGCCAGCCAGGCGCCGATGGAGAAGGTCAGGGAAGAAGCCACCCGGGCGATGCCGACGTTTATTCCCAGGGCAGTGGCCATCTCCCGGCCGCGGAACCACTTGATGACGATCTTGCTGATTATCACCGCGCTGGTCTCGGCGCCCAGCCCGAACAGGAAAAAGCCGATGGCCATCATCTTGAAAGCCGGGGAGTGACCGCTCCAGAAGCTGTCGAGGAAAGCGTAACCGGGACCACCGGCGTTGAAGGTATCGGTGGTGCCGTAGTAGGTGAGGAAGGCCCCCACCACCATGGAACCGAAGAAGGTCACCCCGCTCAGGCGCACCCCCAGCTTGTCGCAGATCATGCCGCCGATGGCCGCCATCAGGAAGATGGCGTTGGGAATGGAGTAGGCGGCGATGATACCGCCGTACTCGGCTTCCGACAGGCCCAGCTTCTTGATGATCTCTTCCTGTATGGGGGAAAGCACGTCGTAGAAGTAGTAGTTCACCGCCATGGCAAAGCTCACCAACAGCAAGATGCCCCAGCGCATGCCGGCACTGTCGGCGATGGTTTTCCTGATGGCCTGCTTGGTCTCCTCGCTCATGGCTGCGTGCTCCCTGGCTAGAGATTGTCGATTGCCTCAGCCTCCCAGTACCTGCTCTACCTGCTGGTAGAAGACGTCCACTGCCCGGCCGGCCGCAGCCGGGTCACCGCCGCCGCCCTGGGCGAAGTCGGCGCGCCCGCCGCCGCGGCCCCCAGCCTCGGCGAAGACGGCCTGGAGCAGCTTGCCGGCGTGGAGCTGCTTGCTGAGATCCTTGCTCACCGAGCACACCGCCGCCAGCTTGCCGCGATCCACCCCCAGGGCCAGCACCGCCCCCCGGCCCAGCCGATCACGCAGCTTGTCGGCGAACTGGCGCATGGCCGCCAGCTCCAGGCCCTCGGTCTGCACCGCCAGTGCACCTACCTCGCCGAAGCGCCGGGCCTGGGCCAGGGGATCGCCTCCGCCGGACTCGGCCAGCTTCTGTTTGAGCTGCTCGAGCTGGCGCTGTGCCGCGGCTTCCTTCTGGCGCAGGCGCTCGATGGCGTCGGCCAGGCCGGCGGGCTCGCACTTGAGCATCTCCGCCAGCCGTTGCTCGCGCCGGGCCAGCCGCTGGAACAGCTCGACGGCGGCCCTCCCGGTGACGGCCTCAATGCGGCGTATACCGGCCTTGACCGATCCCTCGGAGAGAATCTTGAAGGTGCCGATGTCACCGGTGCGCTCGACGTGAGTACCGCCACACAGCTCCAGGCTGACCTGGCCCATCTTGACCAGGCGCACCCGCTCGGCGTACTTCTCCCCGAAAAGCATGGTGGCCCCCGCCCGGCGGGCCTGCTCCAGATCGGTCCAGGAGATCTCCACAGGCCAGTTGGCCCGGATCATCCCGTTCACCTGGCGCTCCACCTCGGCCAGCTGCTCGTGGCTGACCGCCGCGAAATGCGAGAAGTCGAAGCGGAATCGATCCGGGGCCACCAGCGAGCCCGACTGGTTGACGTGTCCGCCCAGCACGCGGCGCAGGGCCGCCTGCAGCAGGTGGGTGGCCGAGTGGTTGCGACGGATATCGTCACGACGTTCCCCGTCGACCTGGATCTCCACCTCGTCACCCACGCCCAGGCTGCCCGTGGTTATCTTCAGCCTGTGGACGATAAGGTCGGCCACGGGACGCACCGTGTCAACCACCCGGGCATCCAGGCCGGCACCGACCACGGTGCCGGTGTCGCCCACCTG
>Ga0190359_1000391_pt1 | contig 30568 bp, 32 predicted proteins | sample 48721823_MG_FD_161269 | JGI IMG/M metagenome (GOLD analysis project Ga0190359, IMG submission 161269) | Hydrothermal vent microbial mat bacterial communities from Southern Trench, Guaymas Basin, Mexico - 4872-18-2-3_MG | ecosystem: Environmental > Aquatic > Marine > Hydrothermal vents >... | reverse complement strand
GCGTTTCTCATCGCCGGCCTCAAACTGGCGGCCCCTCCGAACACATGAAATTCTCTGCCACTTTGCGCCGTCTCTTCGGTACCCAAACAATATGGTATTTACACTCCCATACCGTGTGTGCTAGGCTGTTTCTCCCTGTTAAGCTCCTTTCCCCTGTGGTCCGGGCCATCCCTAATCCCGTATCCTATGGAAAGGAGCTTTCTTTTTAAATACTACAGCATAGCTTTTTTCACTCTCCCCGGCGTAGCCGGGGGTTTAGCTTTGAAATTATTCGATTCTTAACCGGACACTACTGACTGGCGGTTGATATGCCTTGGCTGGCACTGACTACTGGGAAACACCCCGTGAATACGTACAAATGCTTTACCCCTGGCGCTTTGGTGATTATGACGCCGGCGCTCGCGGCTATCGAGAACGTGATGTTGCCCGCCGGGCTTCGCGGCGACGGTGTGGCGGCTGATCCCGTTTTCCCTCGAAGGCGTCGCCGTGGACCAGCGCTAAAACTTGGCTGACGGGATCCATCCCAGCGCGACCGGCTACCGGCGCATCGTCGAGCGCATCTAGCCGACGATCATCGAAGCCGTCACCGGGGTGGCCCGGCACGCCGGTTGCCGTCAACCTGCAAACGGGACTTGACTATTGGTATCTTGCTTGCTTTAAGAAACGGCGGCACAAGGCAACGGATTGATCCGACGCACCGGCGGATCAGCAATCGGGATCAACCCAATCACAAACGGACCACGGAGGAGAAAAAAATGAGTTTTCAAGTGGAAGTAGACAGTGAAAAGTGCATCGGCTGCGAGGAATGCGTGGATATCTGCCCGGAAGACGTCTACGAGATGCAGGATGAAAAATCGGTGCCGGTAAACGAGGAAAACTGCGTGGGCTGCGAAAGCTGCTTGGAAGTCTGCGAGCAGGACGCCATCACCATCACCGAAATGTAGCGCCGCCCAAGGCCTGCTTTTTTCCAAGGCCCATTTGTGCCAAACGCTCGAAGCCGATGCGGGCCGACCGGTTCACGGCGTCCCGTATCGGCACACCGACGCTTTTACAAAAACCGCCACCCCGCTGGCCCGTCGATGGGGCTGCCCCTTGACGCGGCGGAGGGAATTTCCTAAAAGAGGATTCGAGCACAAGATCATAACCGGCCGCGACATCGTTTCCCGCTGAAGCGGGAAAATGCCGTGGGGCTTTTCAAGAACCACGGAAGACGGCAAGTGATAGACGGCACGCCACCATTGCATGACGCGACGCCATTGCACCTCCGGCGAAGGAGGTGGGGTGGCGTTTTTTGTTTTTCAAACCAATGGTTGTCATGCACCTTATACTCCATCCATCAATCCGCTCAAGGAGGGCGAACCCATGGCCGTAGCTGAAGACATCATCGAGAAAAGCATCGATCCCACCGTCCACCAGATGCTGGCCCGGGCCCGGGACCTCGGGCTGGAAACCGTCTGGGACCGCTACGAAAAGATGCTGCCCGAATGCGGCTTCGGTGAGCTGGGGGTCTGCTGCCGCAACTGCAACATGGGCCCTTGCCGCATCAGCCCCTTCGAGGACCAGGGGCCGCAGCGCGGCATCTGCGGGGCCACCGCCGACATCATCGTGGCGCGCAACCTGATCCGCATGATCGCCGCCGGGGCCGCGGCCCACTCGGACCATGGCCGGGACCTGGCCCACACCCTGCTGCTGACCGCCGAAGGCAAGGGCGGCGGCTACGAAATCAAGGATGAAGCCAAGCTGGCCGCCCTGGCGGCCGAGTACGGCATCGCCACGGAAAACCGCTCCAAGGAGGAGATCGCCCTGGACCTGGCCAGGGCGGTGTACGCCGAGTTCGGCAAACAGGAAGGCTTCGTGCAGTTCACCCGCCGGGCACCGGCCAAGCGGGTGGCCCGGTGGCAGAAAATGGGCATCGACCCGCGGGGCATCGACCGGGAGATCGTGGAGATCATGCACCGCACCCACATCGGCGTGGACAACGATCCGGTCAACCTGATCCTCCAGGGCCTCAAGGCCTCCATCGCCGACGGCTGGGGTGGATCGATGATCGCCACCGAAATCTCCGACGTGCTCTTCGGCACCCCGGCGCCGGTACGCTCGACAGCCAACCTCGGGGTGCTCAAAAAGGACGAAGTGAACATCGTGGCCCACGGCCACGAGCCGGTGCTCTCCGAGATGATCCTGGCCGCGGCGTCCGACCCGGACCTGGTGGCCGAGGCCAAATCCCTGGGCGCCAAGGGGATCAACGTGGTGGGCATGTGCTGCACCGGCAACGAGATCATCATGCGCCACGGCATTCCCCTGGCCGGCAACTTCATGCAGCAGGAGCTGGCGGTGATCACCGGGGCCGTGGAGGCCATGATCGTGGACGTCCAGTGCATCATGCCGGCCCTGGGCAGCCTCTGCGAATGCTTTCACACCCGTTTCATCTCCACCTCCTACAAGGCGAAATTCCCCGGCGCCGTCCACATTCAGTTCAGCGAGGAAAAGGCCCTGGAGGTCGCCAAGCAGATCGTCAAGGTGGCGGTGGAAAACTACCCGCGCCGGGTAGCCGACAAGGTTTTCATTCCCGAGGAAAAAACCGAGTGCATGGTCGGGTTTTCCACCGAGGCGGTGGTCAAAGCCCTCGGCGGCACCCTCGACCCGCTGCTGGAGGCCATCAAATCCGGCGCCGTGCGCGGCATTGCCGGGGTGGTAGGCTGCAACAACCCCAAGATCAAGCACGACCACGGCCACGTGGCCCTTGTGCGCGAGCTGATAAAAAACAACGTTCTGGTGGTCACCACGGGTTGCAACGCCATCGCCTGCGCCAAGGCCGGCCTGATGCTCCCCGAGGCGGCCGACGAAGCCGGCGAGGGGTTGCGGGGCGTCTGCCAGGCGCTGGGCGTGCCGCCGGTGCTGCACATGGGATCTTGCGTGGATATCAGCCGCATCCTGGCCACCTGCGCTGCGGTGGCCAACGCCCTGGGGGTGGACATCTCGGATCTGCCCGTGGCCGGCGCGGCACCGGAATGGATGAGCGAAAAGGCGGTGAGCATCGGCGCCTACGTCGTCTCTTCGGGCATCTTCACCGTCCTGGGGACCGTGCCCCCGGTGCTGGGCGGCCCGGTGGTCACCGACGTGCTCACCCGGGGCGCCGAGGACGTGGTGGGCGCCGTGTTCGCCGTTGAGACCGATCCCGTACGGGGAGCGGGCCTCATGATCGCCCATATCGACAAGAAGCGCGCCGCCCTGGGTCTTTAACGCCTTGCCAAGACATCCCGCCCCGGCCGGACGGCCGGACGCTGGCGGGTTTGAGAAGGAGCCGGCTCATGACACAGCCCAAGGAAATATTCGCTATAACGGATCGGTGCGTCGGGTGCCGCACCTGCACCATCGCCTGCGCGGTGGCCCACTCCGCGTCCAAGACCCTCTTCGGCGCCGTGGCCGAAACGCCGCGCCCCAAAAGTCGCATCTACGTGGAATGGGCGCCCCCCGCCCACAAGATCCCCCTGGTGTGCCGTCACTGCGAGGACGCCCCCTGCATGCACGCGTGCATCAGCGGCGCCATCCGGCGCACCGACGACGGCGTGGTCGTCACCGATGCCGACAAGTGCATCGGCTGCTGGACCTGCGTGATGGTCTGCCCCTATGGCATGATCGGCCGGGACCTGGAGCGCCACAAGGCCTACCGCTGCGACCGTTGCCCGGACCGGGACATCCCGGCCTGCGTGGCCGCCTGCCCCACCGGCGCCCTGGTGTACCAGACCGTGCCGGCCTACGCGGCCGACGTGCGCCGGCACGCCTCCAGCGAAATGGTCAAGGGGAAAGGAAGCTGACGACATGGACAGCGCCCAAGCCTATGTCATCGTGGGCGGCAGCGCCGCGGGCATGGCCGCGGCCCAGGCCATCCGGCAACGCGACCCCGCCGCGGGAATCACCGTGCTCTCAGAGGAGGCGGATGCTCCGTATTTCCGGCCCCTGATTCCCTACCTGGTTTCGGGGCGCAAGCAGGCGGCGGACATGATGCTGGCCGGCAGCGGCCCCTACACCGGACAAAACATCCAGGTGTGGACCGACGCCCGGGTGGCGGCGGTGGACTGCAATGCGCAAACCGTGACCCTGGCCGACGGCCGGCAGCTCGGCTACGGCAAGATCCTGTTTGCCACCGGCAGCAGGCCCTTTCTGCCCCCGGAAATCCGGGGCACGGACATCGAGGGCGTCTTCGCCCTGCGCACCCTGGACGACGCCCGCCGCATGGCCAAACGGGCCGAGGTCACGCGCCGGGCGGTAATGCTCGGCGGCGGCCTGCTCAACCTCAAGGCGGCCTTCGCCCTGCTGGAACGCGGGATCAGGGTCACCCTGGTGGTCTTTTCGCCGGAAGTGCTCAGCCAGCTCATGGATCCCGATGACGCCCTGCTGATCCGCCGGGCCCTGGACCAGGCAGGCCTCGAAATCCGCACCGGTTCCGCGGCGCGGGAAATCATGAGGGATCAATCCGGCGTCTGCGCCGTGGGCCTGGACGACGGCAGCGAAATCGCCTGCCAGATGGTGTGCATCGGCAAGGGGGTCCGACCGAACGTGGATTTCCTGGCCGGCTCCGGGGTCCGCACCGGCGGGGGCATCGTGGCCGACCGTTTCACGGCCTGCAACCAGCCGAACACCTTCGCCGCCGGCGACGTGGCCGTGACCTACGAGCCGGTGAGCGGACGGCCCATCATGACCGCCCTGTGGACCAACGCGGTGGAGATGGGCCGCTGCGCCGGGCTGAACATGGCCGGAGTGCCCACGGTCTACAGCGGCACCTTCGGCATTCTCAATGCCACCCAGGTGGCCGATATGCCCTTTGTCGCCATGGGAACGGTACACACGAGGAACCTGGACGCCGAAATCCATCGTCACGCCTCGGCCGACGCCTACCGCAAGCTGGTCTTCGACGCCGAGGGCAGGCGCCTGGTGGGCGCTGTGCTGGTGGGTGACATCACCAACGCGGGGATCTACCGCTACCTGATCCGGGAAAAACGGGATATCACGGCCGTCAAACGGCAGATCGTCCGTCATCGACTGCACTACGGGCACCTGTTGGCCATTTGAATCGCGTAGGGGCGACCGGCCGGTGCCCCTACGCCGGATCGCCGCGAATCACCGACGAAAGCATTCACCCCTTGAAAACCTCCGTCCAGCGTGTCGCCGCCATCCACGACCTGTCCGGCTTCGGGCGGGCTTCGCTCACCGTGGTGATGCCGATCCTGTCCACCATGGGCATCCAGGTCTGCCCCCTGCCCACCGCGGTGCTCTCCACCCACAGTAAGTTTCCCGACTATTACTTCGTGGATCTCACCGACCACCTGGCGGGCATCATCGGCCACTGGAAGGCCCTGGAACTGGAATTCGACGCCATTTACAGCGGTTTTCTCGGCTCTCCCCGCCAGGTGGCCATCGTGGAAGACTTTATCGCCCATTTCCGGGCCGGGGCCCGGCTGGTGACAGTGGATCCGGTGCTCGGCGACGACGGAAGCCTCTACGGCCCCTTGCCGCGGGAAATGGTGGACGAAATGCGGCGGTTGATCCGGGCCGCCGACGTGATCACCCCCAACCTCACCGAGGCGGCCCTGCTCCTTGACCGCCCTTACCGCCCCGCCATGGCCACCGCCGAGATCAAGCAGTGGATCGTCGACTTGGCCGCCCGGGGGCCGCGCATTGTCATCGTTACCTCGGTGCCCGAGAAGGGCCAGGGGCACAAGACGGCGGTGATCGCCCACGACCGGGAGGATCGACGCTTCTGGAAGGTGGGCTGCGAATATCTGCCCACCAGCTACCCGGGCACCGGCGACGCCTTTGCCAGCGTGGTGGTGGGCAGCCTGCTCCAGGGCGACAGCCTGCCCATGGCCCTGGACCGGGCCGTGCAGTTCATCTCATTGGGGGTGCGGGCCACCTTCGGCTACGCCTACGACAGCCACCAGGGGATTCTGCTCGAGCGCATCCTGGGCAACCTGCGTGCCAGCGTCCCGCTTTCCAGTTACGAACTGCTCGATTGACTCGCCGGATACGGGGTGGCTTGATCCGGGTGACGGATTCAAGATCCGTCACCCGGCAGGGGGAAGTTTTTCGAATCAAGTCTTCGGACAAGCTACTGGATGGCGGCCTTGACTTTGGCAGCCACCTCGGCCGAAACCCACTGGGTCCAAAGCGATTCGTATTGCTTCAGAAACCAAATGGCGGCCGCTTCGGTGGTGGCCTTGTTGTCCTGCATGTACGCAAGAAACTTGTTGTTGATATCCAGCGTGGTTTCGTATTTTTTCAAAAAAGCCACCACGTCGGGCGCCTGTTGGGGAAGCTTTTTGTACACCAGGATATCGCACTTGACCGCCGGGTAGGCGCAGGCCTTGGTGGTATCCCAAACCTGCTTGTCGAAGGGCGGCTCTTCGAGCTGGTACATGTCAAGCTTGCCCAACACCCACGTGGGCGCCCAGTAGTAACCGAGCCACGGCTTGCCGCGCTTGTAAGCAGTTTCCATGGAAGCCGCCAAGGCCGGCCCGGAACCCGGCTGCATGATGTTGTAGTATTTTTTGATGCCGTAGGCTTCGAATTTCTTTTCATTGACCAGGGCGCACGACCAGCCCGGAATGCAGCTATAAAATCGCCCCTTGGTCGGGTCTTCCGGGTCTTTGAAGAGTTTCCAGTACTTGGGCAGATCAAAAACCGATTTCAAATCCGGCGCCATCGGCTTGATCCCCCGGGCCGGATCCCCCTCCACCACGTAGCGGGGCACGTACCATCCCTGGACGCTGTTGGGAAAGTTGGCGCCGAGGTTGACAAACCCTTCTTCGGAATTCGGGTCGTTTCCTTTGGCCAGCCCTTCATCGTAGAGCTCCTGCCAATTTTCGGTCCAGCTTTCCATGTTGACGTTGGGGGCCTCGCCGCCTTTGGCCTGGATCAATGCCGTGTTGAGCATGATCGTTTCGCCCTGGATAAACTTGATGGGGTATCCGAGGCCTTTTTCGATGATGATGCCGGCGATACGGTTGTGAACCTGGGCGCTGTCCCAGCCGAAGTCGGCAAAAATGATCTGGGTCTTGGCGGAAGCCGACGAGACGCCACCAAGCATGACAAATACCAAAAACATGGCGGCCGAGATCCAGTGCGAAGCTTTCTTTTTGTACATGACATACCCTCCTTTGCTTAATGTTGAACAACGGGGGAACAGTTGGCCGAGCTCAACTTTTTTTGCGGCTGGCCAAGGCATAAGTAATCCGATCGATGATGATAGCCATGAACACGATGCACAGGCCGGCCTCGAAACCCCGGCCGATCTCGATGCGGTTGATGGCCAGCAGCACCTCGAGACCGAGTCCCTTGGCACCGATCATCGAAGCGATGACCACCATGGCCAGGGCCATCATCGTCGTCTGGTTGATGCCCACCATGATGGTGGGGCGCGCCAGGGGGAGCTGCACCTTGAACAGAATCTGCCAGTAGTTGGAACCGAAGGCGTGAGCGGCTTCGATGACACTGGGCGACACCTCCCGGATGCCCACATTGGTGAGTCGGATCACCGGCGGCACCGCATAGATGATGGTGGCAAACAAAGCGGGCACCTTGCCCAGGCCAAACAGCATCAGCGCCGGAATGAGGTAAACGAAACTCGGCATGGTCTGCATGCCGTCCAGGATCGGCTTGAGAACGGATTCGAAACGATCACTGCTGGCCATGGCGATGCCCAGGGGAATCCCGATGGCCAGCGAAATGATCACCGACGCCGCCACCAACGAGAGCGTCATCATGCCCAGTTCCCAAAAACCGAGCGCCCCGATGAAAAAGAGCATGGCCGCCATCAGCAGCCCCGACCACCAGCGCCCCATGACCCGCCAGGCCAGGACGCCGACACCTGCCACCAGAACCGGCCAGGGGAGCCAGAGAAAAAATTTTTCGGTGTAAATCATAAAATACAGAATCGCGGTGCCCAACGTGTCGAAAAAGCCGCCGAAGGTGGCCAACACCCAGTCCATGGCGTGATCCACCCATCGGTCCAAAGGAATATCGATATTTTTGGGAAACTCCATCATCACCCTGCCTTTTTATGGATCTGACTGGCTTCGATCAATCCTGCCGCTCAGCCTTGCCGCCGTTTTCTCCTTGGTAAGTCTCGCCCAGCTTGGCGAGCAGCGACCCAACGACAATCACCCCGAGCAGGTGATCGTCTTCATTGACAACCGCCACCGGATAGTTTTTCGAACCGCCCAGCATCGCGAACAGCTCGGAGGCCTGCACGTCGGGCAGGACTTTTTGAATGTTTCGATCGACAATGGGGGCCAGCGATTTTTCACCGCGGTCGGCCGCCTTGCGGCAGTCGCGGGCCGTCACGATGCCCACCACCCGTCCATGGTCGCTGACGAATACCGATGAGATACCCGCCTTCTGCATCTTGCGCAGGGCCGCCTTGGGGCCGTCGGTACGAAGGTGGGCAATGGTTTCACTTTTTTTCATCACCGCCCCGGCGGTAATGACCTTGGCCAGGTCCACATCCTCGACAAACTTGGCCACGTAATCGTTGGCGGGGTTGGCAAGAATGTCTTCGGCCGTTCCCTGCTGGACGATCCGGCCGTCCTTCATCAAAGCGATCCGATCGCCGAGCTTGATGGCCTCGTCCAGGTCATGACTGATGAAAACGATGGTTTTTTTCACTTGTTCCTGAAGGTTGAGCAGCTCATCCTGCATGTCGCGGCGAATAAGAGGGTCGAGGGCCGAAAACGCCTCATCCATCAACATGATATCCGCCTCCAGCGCCAGGGCCCGGGCAAGCCCCACGCGCTGCTGCATGCCACCGGAAAGCTGGTCGGGCATCGAGTCTTCCCAGCCTTTGAGCCCCACTTGTTCCAGGGCCTGCATGGAGCGCTCCCGCCGCACAGCGACGCTGACGCCCTGGACCTCCAGGCCGTATTCCACGTTTCTCAAAACGGTGCGGTGCGGAAGAAGGGCAAAGTTCTGGAACACCATGCCGAAGTGCTTCTGGCGAAAACGGCGCAGCCCGCGCTTGTCCAGGCCGGTGACGTCCTCTCCGTCCACAAAGATCTTGCCGGCCGTCGGCTCGATCAGCCGGTTGATACACCGGACCAAGGTGGACTTGCCGCTACCCGAAAGCCCCATGATAACCAGGATTTCTCCCTGCTCGACGTGAAAACTGGCATCGGCCACCCCAACGCCGTGGCGCATTTTTTCCATGATCGCATCCTTGGAATAGCCTTCGCGCAGCATATCCATGGCCTTGTGGGGGTCCGGGCCGAAAATCTTGTAAAGTTTTTCAACAACGATTTTTCCCATGAATCGTCTCCCCTGAAGGAAAAGAGAGAAAAAGGCAGATCAGGGCGCGATCTGTTTTCAAACAAAGTTATACCCGCCGGAGGCAAATGACCTTCCGGAAGGCCCAACGCAAACCCCAAAACATTGAATTCAAACTGCTTTCAGGATCAACAAAGAATACAGGATACCACAAGCAGGGCGATTGGAAAACAAAAAAAATCACTCGCATACAAATTTCATGGCTGTTTGCTATCCGACGCCAAAATTGTTTACGGATAAGGCTTTCTTTTGCCAGGGGTTACCGGGGCAGAACGGTCCGACCGGCGTTTTGCCCCGCAATCCGTCCAAACACAAGACAATCGGTGATGGCGCAGCTTCCAAGGCGGCAGGCGCCATGGATGCCGCCGGCAACTTCACCGGCGGCGTACAACCCTTCAATCGGCGCCCGTTGGAGGTCAAGGACCCGCGCCCGGGTATCGATGAGAACCCCGCCCATGGTGTGATGAACCTTGGGAAAGGTGCGCATGGCGTAAAAGGGCGGGGTTTCCAGGGGCCCGGCGCCGGCCAGGATCGGCTTGCCGAAAAGGCCGTCCTCCCTCTTGGCCGCCCCCTGATTGAACGCTCGTACCGTGTCCAGGAACGCATCCCGCGGCATATCGTAATAGGCTGCCAGCGCTTCCAGGCTTTCAAAGGACTGAACGACCCCCCGCCTCAGGCAGTGACCGATTTCATGGCCGGAGTGCACAACGCCATTTTGGTCGGTCATGCTAATGCAAGGATGGCCGACAGCCAGAATGGCGTCCGCCCGGGTCTTGCGATCGGCCAATTCGTTGACGATCCGTCGCCCGGTGTCGGGGTTTACGAGGATACCGTAGGGGAAAGCAACATAGCTGGCAAAATCGGGCCCCACGCCGTACATCTTTTCATCCGGGCAAGCCCAGGGGCCGAGCTGGATCCAGGAAAGATGAACCGGCATGGCGCCGATACGCATGGCCTCCCTCAAGGCTTCGGCCGTAGTGCACGTCTTGTTGGTGCTGCCCACCGCTGCGCTCAAGCGTGGATCCTGAGCCGTCCTGAACGCGATGTCGTTGGCAAATCCGCCGGTAGCAAGCACCACGGCCCGCCGGGCCCGGATCCATACCCGTTCGCCGGGACCGGCATCGGAAGTGCTGCGCCCTTGGCGCACCGCCACCCCGCACACCCGGCCGTCAGTATCGCGCACGATGGTTTCCAGACAGGTACGGGTCCGTATGGCGGCCCCCAATTGAGCGGCCTTGTCGAGCATGGGCCGGATGTATTGGGAGCCGCTGCGCCGCAGAGGCGTATAGCAACGCGGCACCGAGTGACCGCCGAACTGGTCGACCCGCTTTTGGTAGGTCATGCCCAAAAAGTCGATGGTCCACCGGAATGCTTCCACGGACCGTTGCGCCACCGTGTGCACCAAATCCGCCTGGTTGAGCCCGAGGCCGGCCCGCCGCATGTCTTCAGCCATCCGGTCCGCGGAATCGACGATACCGGCTCTCCTTTGCAGCGCTGTGCCGGCGGCGGCCATCACGCCGTCGCTGATGGCCGAATTGCCGCCGTACCCTTTCATTTTTTCCAGCACCAGGACGTCGCTGCCAGCGATCCGGGCCTCAATGGCGGCCGCCAGGCCGGCTAAACCGCTGCCCACGACGACCACATCGGTTTGCCTGTCCCATCTTTTAACCGTTGTAACCCGCGTCATTGTTGCGCTCCGCTGAGATTGAGGCCCACCACCCCTGCAATAATCAGTAAGATGCTGATAAATTTTAGGGCTGTGGCCGTTTCCCGAAAAAAGAGGACGCCGATGGCGGCGATCAGCGCGGTACCGACGCCGGACCATACCGCGTAGGCGATGCTGACTTCAATTTTTTTCAACGCAAAGTTCAGCGCCGCGAAAGAACCGGCATAAAAGACAAACAACAATACGGACGGGAAAAGTTTCGTAAACCCTTGCGACAGTTTCATCGACGTCGTGCCCGCCACCTCAAGCGCGATGGCACCGGCGAGAAAAAACCAGGATTGCATCGAAGCCCTCCTTGCGTAATTTGGAGTGGAGCCGGTAGCGGAACCCGGGCGTATTCACGGCGCCACACATTGAACCTGACTCAGGCACGCCCGTTTCAACCCGCGGCGCTCAACCCTTTTTTCAGATCCGCGATGAGGTCCGCCGGGTCCTCGAGGCCGATGTTCAGGCGGATCACCGTCTTGCCGGCGTACCTGGAGCCGGCCGGCCGCCGGTACTGCCCGGCGGTGACCAGGCTCTTGAAACCGCCCCAGCTGAAGCCGATGCCGAAGAGATCCAGCGCATCGACAAAGGCCCCGATGCGCGCCGGGGTCCAATCTTTCTTGAAGGTGAAGGCAAACAGGCCGGAAGCGCCTGAAAAATCCCGCCGCCAGAGACGGTGCTGGGGATGGGACGGCAGGGCGGGATGCATCACCTCTTCCACGGCATCGCAGGTTTCCAGCCACCGGGCGATCTGCAGGGCGGACGCCTCGTGACGTTTGAGGCGCACCGGCAACGTCTTCAGCCCCCTCAGGGCGAGGTAGCAGTCGTTGGGAGACGCAAAGATTTCCAGGGTCTTGTAGTAATTGGCGAACGACTCGGCGCACCGCCGGTTAACGGTCACCGCCCCCAGCAGCACGTCCGAATGGCCGGAGATGTACTTGGTCACCGACTGGATGGAAACGTCCACCCCCAGGGCGAAAGGCTTCAGATACAACGGCGTGGCCCAGGTGTTGTCGATGACGGTGACGATGCCCTTTTCCCGGGCGATTTCTGCAATGGCGGGAATATCCTGGATCTCGAAGGTGTTGGAGCCGGGTGATTCGAGAAAGATCAACCGGGTCTCCGGTCGCATGAAATCCGTGATGTCGGCGCCCACGGCCGAGGGCACGTAGGTGGCCTGGACGTTGAACTTCGACAGGACCCGGTCGCAGAACCGGGCCGTGGGGCCGTAAACGTTCTCGCACACCAGGATGTGGTCCCCGCTGCGGGTGAACGCCATCAAGGTATGGGTGATGGCGCTGATGCCCGATTGGAACGCACGGGTGAGATGGCCGCCCTCGACGTCCCGGAGCGCTTCTTCGAAAGATCGCTGGGTCGGCAGGCGGTCGGTGCCGTAGGTGATACCGCCGTATTGGCCCGACTGCGCCCGCTGCATATCCTCCCAGCGTTCAAACAGCACCGTCGACCCCCGGTACACCGGTGGATTGACGGTTTTCAAAGGCTTGCCGTCGACGGCGGCGGGGCACTGCGCCGTATTGATCAGCCTAGTCGATTCCTTCATTCCAGCTCCTCGTGGGGCAACTTGCGGCCGTTGGCCAATCTTGAAAAAGGCGACGCCGCCTCGAAATCGGCCGAGGTGATCACCGTGCCAACGCCGATGTCGATGCAGCGCGGACCATAGGCTTCCTTGAAGCATCTTCGGGCCACCACCCCCGAGCAGTGGCAGGGGGCTGCGTAGCGCACCCCCAGCCGCTTGAAATCATCGACGATGCGACGGATCTGTCCCTCGCCGAAAGAAGACAGGTGAAAACCGCCCATCACCAGAAGGATCTTCGGCCCGATGAGCGCCCGAGCCCGCTCGACGATCTCAACGATCCCCGGGTGAGCGCAACCGGTTACCACCACGCCACCCTCGGTGGTGGCGATGTAGAGCACCTGCTCGTCGGGCCAGTATATGCCGCCGGACATCTTGCCCAGGGTGGCCGCCTGGCGACAGAGCGGTCGGGGGGTATCCGCCACCTCTTCCAGCAGGGCCCCGGCCTTGCGGATATACGCCTTTACTGGCGCGGAAAACGATGACAGCACCCACACCGCCAGGTTGGTGCGCGCCTGGAAAAAGGCCGGCAATCCGCCGATGTGGTCACCGTGCTCGTGGGAAAGCACCAGCAAATCGACCTGTTTCGGGGAAATTTTCAATTCTTCCATGTTGTTGGCGAAAATCGCCGCATCTAGCCCGGTGTCAAAGAGAATCGTTTGTTCCAGCCCCTCGACGAAGCAGGAAAACCCCCAGTCGGCCCGCAGTCTTTCGTTTCCGCCGAAGTTGTCGTAGATCACCGTTATGTGCAGCTTCTTGATATCCATCGGCTCGATCATCACGCTCCCCTTCGATTGGGCGGTCGTATCGATGCCGTGGCCGCTTGCCACCGGCAGCAACAGCAGGGCAATGCCAAAGCACGCCATCAGTCGCCCCATGCCGTTGTTTAGGCGTTTCAAGGCTCAATTGGCAAGCCCCAAAAGTCATCCGAAGGCCCGGGCTGCCTTCTTGATCGCCGCCGGCCGCCATGGTATGGGTTCAATTTTCATGGAATTTTGACCTCCAGCGCTCGGGGATGGTGAACCGGATGGCCGAACGCGGTCTGGAGCGCGTGCCTTTCACCCGACCCGCCAATCTCTGCGGCATCCAGTTCATCGGCCCCTTCGGCACCGGGGGCCGGTTCTTTCGCCTGGCGGTCCAGCTCGAAGCGGCCCGGCCCTGGTTTGCCCGCCGTCCGCCGGCGCTGAACCATGACCTGCGTTCCGGACTTCGGGCTCAAAAATGAAAAGGTATCTTTAATGAAAAACGATATCGATGTGCTGACCTTGGCCGATCAGATCAAGACCACCCCGGACAGGGCCGTCTACGACGTGCGGATGCGCGCCGACCTGCTGGCCAACCCACAACGGATTCCCGGGGCCCAGTGGCGCGACCCGGAACAGGTGGATCGCTGGGCCGCCGAGTTCAGCCGGGGCCAGGCGGTGGTGGTCTATGATCTGACCGGGGGACCGGTGAGCCAGACGGTGGCCCAACGCCTGCGTCAAAACGGCATTCAAGCCCGTTACCTGGCCGGGGGGCTGGCCGCCTGGCTCACCTGGGCCGCTTTCCAGGCCCGCCAGGGCTGAAACGGAAGGGTCGGCGCGATGGAGTGGACCGAAGAGGCCGAGGCGGCCATACGCAAGGTGCCATTTTTCGTGCGGGCCAAGGTCCGCGCCCGGGTGGAAGCCGAGGCCGCGGCGGCCGGCCGTCACCGGGTGTCCCTGGAAGAGGTGGAGGCCAGCCGGCGGCGCTTTGTCTCCGGCATGTCCCGGGAGGTCAAGGGATACCAGCTGGACGGGTGTTTTGCCGCCGGCGGATGCCTCAACCGCATCGGCGACGGCAGCCGGCTGCTGGAGCGCCTCGAGGCGGTCCTCCAGGAGGCGGACCTGCTGGCCTTCCTCAAGTCCGCCGTGGACGGGCCGCTGAAGTTTCACCACGAGTTTCGCGTCAGCCTGGCCGAATGCCCCAACAGCTGCAGCCAGGTGCAGATCAAGGACATCGGGATCCTGGCGGCCTGCGCGCCGCGGAGCACCGACGTCCCGTGCAGCGCCTGCGGCGCCTGCGTGGAGGCGTGCCCGGACGATGCCGTGTACCTCGACGACGAGGGGCCGCCCCGCATCGACCCGGCGCTGTGCCTGCGCTGCGGCCGCTGCATCAAGGCCTGTCCCACCGGCACCCTGGCCGAAGGTGAAAACGGCTACCGGGTCCAGCTCGGCGGTAAGCTGGGCCGCCACCCGCGCCTGGCCCGGGAGCTGCCGGGCTCTTACAGCGAGGACGATGTCATCGAGATCGTGAAGGCCTGCGTGGCCCTGTACAAGGAAAAAAGCCGGGGCGGCCGCCGCTTTGCCGAAGTGCTGGACGACGCGGCCTTCGAAAACCTGGCCCGGCGTTTCGCGCCGGATTTTTCCGGCCAAAGAAAGAGCAAAGCGTGACGGCAGGAATTTTCTGCGCCTTGATGTCCCTTGCGCCCTTTGGGTCCTTTTTGCCCCGGAAGCCCGCCATTCAAGCCCAGGTCAGCGGCTCGCCCTAATCCGTCCCCGCCAGCCGGTTGATGGAAAGCCCCCGGGGCCGGGCGAAATGCATGATCCGGGCCGGGTCGAATCCGCCGGCAAGATAGAAAGCGCGGAATTGATCGTCATCGAGCAATTCGAGGATGTAGCTCAGGTGTCCCGCGTAGCCGTTGGCATCCAGCCGCTGCAAGGCGGCCACCGTCTCACGGGCCAGGTGGGCGACTTGACGGTGCACCGTCGGGCCGGCCCCGGTGCATGGGGTGAGGGAATAGACCTGGCGGCAGGAAAAGGGGCGCACCGGGTAGATACGGCAGGTGTCGTTCTTCTGTAGAAATGGACAGCGCACGTATCCGGGTTTCCGCTTGAGCCGGCGGTTTCGTTCCAGGGCCTTGCCGATTTCCAACCGCTGGGGCCGCGGCAGAGAGTGAAGAAAGGCCCGGATGCGCATCCCTTCCAAGGTGGTGGCGTCCACGTTGCCCACCTCGATACAGCAGCGGGCGCAGCCGGGGCGGCAGACCGCCCCTTCGAGAAACGGGGCCGCCTGCCGCTGGAAATCCTGGTAGATCCGCTCGAGGCGTTCAGCGATGGCGGCATCTGCAGCCGTTTTCCGGGCAGTTTCGTCCTTCACGAGACCCTTTTTACGCCGCAGCGTATCGAGGCGCAACCCCAATGGAAAGCAAGCCTTGGCCAAAATCGGCCGATTGTGCTAAATCAGGATGAAAATCGACGACCATCAACCGTGCAACCATTGCCTGTGACTCTCGCTAACCGATCCAACGCCGATTCCAGCAGCCCCGACCTGCGCGTCAACGTGGGCGGCATCCGCATGGCCAACCCGGTGATGACCGCCTCGGGAACCTTCGGCTACGGCGCCGAATTCCAGGATTTCGTCGACCTGGACCGGCTCGGGGCGATCATCGTCAAGGGGTTATCACTAGCGCCGGCCCGGGGCAACCCGCCGCCGCGCATCGTGGAAACCCCCTGCGGCATGCTCAATGCCATCGGGTTGGAAAACGTCGGCCTGGAGGCGTTTCTCAGCGAGAAGATGCCCTTTTTGAGAACGCTGACCGTGCCGGTGATCGTCAACCTCTACGGCCGCAGTATCGACGAGTACGCTGAACTGGCCGCCCGACTGGACGACCAGGCGGACATCGCCGGACTGGAGATCAACATCTCCTGCCCCAACGTCAAGGCCGGCGGCGTGGCCTTCGGCGTCGACCCGGACGCCGCGGCACAGGTGGTGGCCGCAGTGCGCCGGAGCACGCGCCGGCCGGTGATGGTCAAGCTCTCGCCCAACGTCACCGACATCACCGCCATCGCCCGGCGGGTGGAGGACGCCGGCGCCGACGCCATCTCGCTGATCAACACCCTCACCGGCATGGCCGTGGACATCGCCAGCCGCCGGCCGCGCCTGGCCAACATCACCGGCGGGCTGTCCGGACCGGCCATCCGCCCGGTGGCCTTGCGCATGGTCTGGCAGGTGGCCAGCGCCGTCCGCATCCCGGTGGTGGGCATCGGCGGCATCATGAGCGCCGAGGATGCGCTGGAGTTCCTGATCGTAGGGGCCACCGCCGTCCAGGTGGGCACGGCCAATTTCGTCAACCCGTCGGCCACCGTTGCCATCATCGACGGCATCGCCGCTTACCTCGAGGAACAGAAAATGGCGGGCATCGAGGCGCTTATCGGCAGCCTGCGGCTCGATCCCCCGCCATCCTGAACCCGAATCCATCCTGCATAAATGCGCCCATGAATTTCAAAGACTACGCGGACATCCTTCAATTCGCCATCGAAAGGGAAAAAGAGACAACCGCCTTCTATAGCGAGTGCAGCCGGCAGGAGATTTTTTCCGGCATCCGCCAGATGCTGGCGGATTTCGCCGCTGAAGAACGCAAGCACAAGCTGGACCTGGAAATGATGTACGACGATTACACGGCCAAGATAGGGGACTGAGCGTCGGCCGGGTCACCGGGTTTTCCGACGACGATGCAACCGAGGAACTCAAACTTTGGAAGGAGGAAAAAACGAAATGAAGCGTGCATTGATCTGGTTGGCTCTGGCCGCGCTGATCGCCGCGACCCCGGCCGCGGCGGGAGAGCTCAAGGTGGGCATGAAGGCCTCGGACTGGTCGTTTCCGGACGCCGACGGCAATGAGTACACCATGGAAACCTGGGCCGGCAAGGTGTTGAGCATCAGCTACGTTGACCCGGACGAATCGGACTTGAACGAGCACTACACCGACGCGCTGAAAAAGGCCAAGGACGAGGGGCGGCTGAGCGACGAGCACTACCAGGGGTTCGGCATCGCCGACTGCGCCGCCACCTGGAAACCCAACTTCGCCATCAAAGCCATCGCCGGCAAAAAGGCCAAGAAGTACAACACCACCATCCTCTTCGACACCGACGCCACCCTGCGCAACGCCTGGGGCCTGGCCAAGGACACGAGCAATGTCATCATCCTGGACAAGGACCGCATCTGCCGGGCCATTGTCCGGGGCCGGGTGCCCGACGATCAGGTGGAATCCCTGGTCCAGCTGGTGGTGGACCTGCAGGGCAAGTAGAAACCGGAAACTTGAAACTGGATCGGTGAAGCAACAAGTCAGCTGCTTCCAGGAATAAAATCGGACCGGCCTGCTCCACCAGACAAGTCGGGCCGGTCCGACAGCCCGCACCGAGCAATACCGCCCGCAACCATGCAAATTTTCATCGCCCCGGGCGTCACCTTCGACGCCGACGAACTGCAGTTCCGTTTCGTGCGCGCTTCGGGACCGGGGGGGCAGAACGTCAACAAGGTCGCCACGGCGGTGCAGCTGCGCTTCGACGCGGCCAACTCCCCTTCCTTGAGCGAACCGGTGCGCCGGCGCCTCATGCGGCTGGCAGGAAAGCGCCTCACGGCCGAGGGAGAAATCGTCATCGAGGCCCGGCGCCACCGAACCCAGGAGCAAAACCGGCAGGATGCCCTCGACCGCCTGACGGCCCTGATCCGCCAGGCGCTATCACCCCCAAGACCCCGCCGCAAGACCCGCCCCACCCAGGCTTCCCGCGAACGGCGCCTGGCCGCCAAGCGCCGACGCGGGCGCGTCAAGCGGAACCGCGGCAGCGTCGATGCCGACGAATAAGGCAACCGCCGGCCTGGCCCCCACCGGCGCCCCGCAAGTCATCCTGGCGCCCCTGCGCGGGTTCACCGACGCCGTTTACCGCACGGTCCATGCCCGTCATTTCCCCGGGGTGGATTTGGCCGTGGCCCCTTTCGTGGTCGCTGCCGGCGGGCGGGCTTCATTGAAAGCCTTGGCCGACCTGCGGCCCGAGGCCAATTTGCTCATGCCGGTGATCCCCCAGGTGCTGGGCAACGATGCGGCCAGCTTCCTGGAATTGTGCCAGCGCCTGGGGGACTTGGGCTACGGCAGCGTCAACTGGAACCTCGGCTGCCCGTTTCCCATGGTGGCGCGCAAGCGGCGGGGAAGCGGCCTGCTGCCTCACCCGGAGCGCATCGCCGCTTTTCTCGACGAGGTCGCGCCCCGCCTTTCCCTGCAGCTGTCGGTCAAAGCCCGCCTGGGCTACGCCAATCCCGAGGAGATCTTCGCCCTGCTGCCAATCTTCGACCGTCACGGCCTTGAAGCCCTGGTGATTCACCCGCGCACCGGCGTTCAGCTCTACGACGGAACGGTTGACCTGGAGCGCTTTGCCGCCTGCCTGGCGGCGAGCCGCCAGCCGGTGGTTTACAACGGGGACATCGTCACCCGGGCCGATTTTCAGCGCCTTTCAAACCGGTTTCCCCGGGTGACCCAGTGGATGGTGGGACGGGGCGTGCTCATCGACCCGCTGCTGCCGGCGCGCATCAAGGGGCTGCCCCTGCCGGCCGATCCGGCCGGGGCCCTGCACCGCTTCTACGAGGACCTCGCCGACACCTACGCCCGACGGCTCAGCGGTCCCGGGCATCTGCTCGATCGCATGAAGGGATTTTGGCGCTATGCGTCCCAAGGATTTGAAGACGGAGAAACTGTTTGGCGCCAGATCCGCCGCACCAAGGACATAACCCGTTACCGCCGCCTGGCGGCCGCCGTCTTCGCCGATTGCCCCCTGAAAAAACTCCCGTCACAAACGGTTTAAGGCCTTGACGTAGGCGTCCCTGTGCTGAACCCCGATGATGCTGTGCACCGTCCGGCTGTTGCGGAAAAACATGACGCGGGGAATGCCGGTAATGCGGAAAACCCGCATGAGGTCGCCGTTTTTATCCACGTTGACCTTGTAGAAGGTGGCCTTGTCCGGGTAGGCCCGGGCAATCTCTTCCAGCATGGGCGACAACTGGCGGCACGGGGCGCACCAGTCGGCGTAAAAATCCACCACCACCAGCCCGGTGCCGGCGTCGGCCAGGGCCTGGCGAAACGCCTCCGCCCCATCGAGAGAGGCGATGGCCGATTTTCCGCCGGCGCGGCCCTGCGTTGTGTTCTCCGAACAGCCCACCGCCACTGGGCCGAAAGCCACCAGGAGACCGCCTATAATAAACAGAACTTTTCGTAATCTCATGTATTTTTCGTACTCCGCCGGGTTGAAGGGTTGCTCTGGGCGGCCGCCGACTCGGGGAGGCCGACGAAACGCTTCCCTCGATTTAGAACCCCACCGCTTGTCACGGTTACACGTTGCCGGTGTTTTTTTAACATCATTCCATCTTAAAAACTCCGCCCACCGCCGTCAATGACCCAACAGCGGCACCGCCTGAAACCGACCTCTCGCCTTCCCCTCCTGCCAGCCGCCGACGGGGACCCGTCGGCGGCTGGTCGAAAAAGGTTGACCCGGGCGCCCAACGGCGGTAGCCAACGCCCTTGGTCCGGATGCGCGGGCGATTCATTTTCAACCTTTTTTCCGAGGAAGGCGGATGTATACGGTACTGCTTGTCTATCTGGCGGTAGGGGCGGTAGCGGGGATCCTGGCGGGGCTGCTGGGCATCGGCGGCGGGCTGGTGATCGTTCCGATGCTGGTGTTCTGCTTCACCTGGCAAGGGCTGGATCCGGCCATCATCATGCACCTGGCCCTGGGCACCTCCATGGCCTCGATCCTTTTCACCTCGGTCTCCAGCTTCCGGGCCCACCACCAGCGCGGGGCCGTGCGCTGGGACGTGGTGCGGCGCATCGTGATCGGGATTTTCCTGGGAACGTTTCTCGGCGCCTGCCTGGCGGCCCGCCTGAGCACCGACTTTCTCAAGGGCTTTTTCGTCCTGTTCCTCTACTATGTGGCCCTCCAGATGCTCACGGGCAAAAAGCCCAAGCCTTCGCGCCGGCTGCCGGGCGCGGCGGGCATGTTCGGCGTGGGCAATGTCATCGGTGCCGTATCCAGCTTGGTGGGCATCGGCGGCGGCACCTTGTCGGTGCCCTTCATGGTCTGGTGCAACATCCCGGTGCATCATGCCATCGGCACCTCGGCGGCCATCGGCTTTCCCATCGCCATCGCCGGCACCATCGGCTATATCGCCAACGGCCTGGCCGCAACCCGCCTCGACCAGGCCATGCTCGGCTACATCTACCTGCCGGCACTGGCCGGGATCGTGGTGGCCAGCGTTCTCACCGCGCCCGTCGGCGTCCGCCTGGCCCACAGCCTGCCGGTGGATCGGCTGAAAAGAATCTTTGCCTTCCTGCTGCTGGCGGTGGCCACCCGGATGCTCTGGGGGGTCGTCAAGACCCAGGGATGGCTGTAGGCCGGCTCGACCAGACACCGGCGCTCCCGTGGGGCCGGCCGGCAAACAGACGCCCGTTGGCGGTTTCCAAAAACGCCGCCAAGGGAATCTCCTCCTGCTTGAGAAAGCCCCTTGACGGCAGGGCGCCGTTGCGCACCATCTCCACCACGGCGCAGGCGGAGGCGGCGGTGGTCCAGGAAATCGCGCGCCAGGTTTGCCCCGCGATATCCACCGGGTAGAAGGCCCGCACGTACTCGTCGCGGGAAAGGGTTTCCCCCTTCCATCCTTCCGCCGATGCGTGGATGTACACCACGTCGTCGGTCACCGGCGGCTTGGCGTTCACCAGAATCTCGCCGGCCCGCTGGCGGTCCTGGCGCATCAACAGCTCGTGGAAGAAGAAGTTCATCAGCTTGGCGTGGCCCGGGTAGCGAATCGTGCGGTAATCGAGGTTTTCCACCCGGCCGGCGTAGGTCTCGCACATCGTCCCCAACCCGCCGGAAGTGGTGAAGGCTTCCAGCTGGACGCCGTTGATGACGATGGTCTCCAGCCACTCCAAGGGCGAGACCCACTTGCGCTGGCCGTCTTCGATCACCTCGCAATCGTTCAGATACTCGTTGACCACGCCTTCCGGCGACCAGTTGAAGGCATACCCGAGCAGGCCGGTGGGATGTTGCGGCAGGGCTCCCACGCGTAGCCGGATGCTGCGGATGCGGTGGAACTGTTGCGCCAGGAAAGCCCCCACAATGGCGATAAACCCAGGCGCCAAACCACACTGGGGCGCCATGACGGCCTTGGCCTCGCGGCTCATCTCCTGGATCGCCCGGGTGGTGTACACGTCCTCGGTGAGATCGAAGTAGTGAATTCCCGCGGCGCAGGCGGCCGTGGCCACGCCGATGTTCAGGTGATAGGGAAGGCAGGAGACTACGGCGTCGAATCCTTCCAGTCCCTTGGCCAGTTCGCCCGGCCGGCCGGAGTCGACCTTGATCGTGGCAAAGGGAAACGCTTTCTGGATAACGATGTCGGCGCCGGTCACCTCAAAACCGCTGGCGTGAAGCAAGCCTGCCACCAGGGAGCCGACGTTGCCGAGCCCCAACACCAATACAGACTGGATCTTTGCCCCCATGGCTTCGAACCCTCCCCGTTGTTTTGCGGACGTTGCTTTGAACGGTGGTCCAACAGTGGGCTGACCGCCGGTCCACGATCGCCATCATATGTCATAAAATCGGCCCGGGCGCCAGTTGAGCAAGCCGGCGGAAAAAGGGATGCAGCATGAAAAGCCGCCCCCCGCCGGGGGACGCCCGGAACGTTGACGTCCCCCGGCGGCATTACAGCCACCAAATGGCAGCCAGCCATAGGCCGGCGCCGGCGGCAACGGCCAGCCAGTCCTTCGGTTGCATCCGGTAATCGCGGTAAAAGGTCCGCCCGGGGCGGGAAAAGCCACGGGCCTCCATGGCTTCGGCCAGCTCGTCGGCCAGGGTGAAAGCCTGGATCAACAGCGGTGCCAGGAACGCCGGCCAGTGGCGCAGGGCCGCCCATGCCGGCTCCAGGGCAATGCCCCGGCAGCGCTGGGCCTCGATCACGCACCTCGCCTTGCGGCCAATCACCGGGACGAACTGCAGGGCCGCGCTGAAGACAAACGCCGCGGAAAAGGGCAGCCCGGCGGCCACGAGGCTGTTTCCCAGGTCCTCGGGCGTCGTGGCCTCGAAGAAAAGGAAAAACACCGTGGTGAGGCCCAGCAGCTTGAGAGCGGCCGCCCCGCCCTGGGCCAGGGCGCCGGCCGCCCACCAACTCAGCGCGCCGAAAAACAGGGCCATGGGCACCACCAGGCGCAGCCAGCGCAGGTAGCTTCTCCCCCGACGCCAGGATCCGATCAAGATCAACAGCACCAGGTATTCACCGATCAGGGCCCAAGGCGTCCCGCTGGCCGCTACCGCTCCGGCCGCGCCGCAGGCCAATGCAAGACGGCTGCGCGGGTCAAGCATGGTCCGCCGCCTCCAGGCGCCTTTTCAGGCGAAAGGCATCGGTGGGCAACAAGCCACAGCGCTGCATCAGCGCCGCATCGGCCATGATTTGCTCCGGCGCTCCGTCCGCCGCGATGGTGCCGCCGCCGAGCACGAGCCAGCGCGCCGCGTAGCGCTCGGCAAAGGCCAGGTCGTGGGTGACCATCAGCACGGCGCGGCCCTCGTCGGCCAGGTCGAGAAGCAGATCACCCAAGGCCTGGCGAAAGAGCAGGTCCTGGCCGGCGGTGGGCTCATCGAGGACCAGCACCTCCGGACGCGTCGCCAGGGCCGAGGCCACCGCCACGCGCTTTTTTTCGCCCCCGCTCAAGCGAAACGGGGCCCGCTCCATCAAGCCCGTCAGCCCCAGCCTTCGGGCAAGCAGCGCCATCCAGTCTTCGGCCTCGATACCAAGGGCCCGGGGCGCCACCCGGATCTCGTCGGCCACTGTCAGCTTGAAAAACTGGCTGTCGGGATTCTGAAACACCAGAGCGACCAGGCGCGCCAAGCTCGAGGTGGAAGCCCGGCGGGTATCCCGCCCGCAGACCGCCACCCGTCCCTTGCCGGGTCGCATCAGCCCGTTGAGATGCCGCACCAGAGTGGTCTTGCCGGCCCCGTTGGCCCCCACCAGGGCCACGATTTCTCCCCGGCGAAGCTCAAAAGACACGTCCTTGAGCACCGGTCGCCGCCCATAGTGCGCGGAAACATGGTCCACCCCAAGCAGCACGTCGCCGCCGCCGGTCGCCGGCGGATTCGGCAAGAGATCGTCGAGACGCCGCCCGGCGTCCCCGCCCAGGGGCACCTTTCCCACGTCCAGGACTGCCGGCCGCAATCCCAGGCGAACGCTGGCGGCAGCCGCCAGCGGAGGGTCCAGGGCCCAGGAGCGAACATCGCCGGACAAGACGGCCGCCGGATTCCCGTCAGCCACGATGCGTCCGTCGCAAACAACGATCATGCGGTCGGCGTCCGGTGCGGTGAGCCCCAGGCGGTGCTCGCAAACGACGATCCGGGTGCGATTCCCTTCGTCGATGTCCGCCAGGACCCGGCGCAAGCGCGCCGTGGCCAGGGGGGCCAGGTTGGCAAAGGGCTCGTCGAGGATCAGCACCCGCGGGCGCAGGGCCAGGATCGCCGCCACGGCGGTGAGGTACTGCTCGCCCCCGGAGAGCTGATGGGGCGCGCGCTCGAGCAAATCTTCGATTCCCGCGGCGGCGGCGGCTTCCAGGATGCGCTGTCGAATCTCGACACGCGCCAGCCCCAGGCTCTCCAGGCCGAAGGCGATTTCCCGGCCCACGGTGCGGTTGAAAAGCTGGGCTTCTGGATTCTGGGACACCATTCCGACGCGATCGAAGAGGCGTCCAACGCTCAAGGTACGCGTGTCCAACCCGCCCACGAGCACTCGACCGGTGAACCGTCCGCCGTAAAAATGGGGAATCAAACCGTTGAAGGTACGGCAGAGGGTGGATTTGCCGGAACCGCTGGCCCCGGCGATGAGCAGGTACCGGTCATCCCCCGCCGCCAGGTCGATGCCCGCCAGCACGGGCTTCTGGCTTTCCTGCCGGTAGCTGAAGCCGAGCCGCGCAACCTCGATAAACGGCGAAGGGGAACTCAAGGACTTGGACCTGCCAGCTCAATGACGTCGGCCTGCTCGAGCAGTCGCAGGGCCAACACCCCCAGCACGGCTCCCGCCAGGGAGGACAGCAGAAAGGAGGGAACGAGGGCCAGCAGCGGAATGGCCCGCTCCATGAGCACCGGCGCCACAAGGAGGGCGCTGACCACCGGCGCGATCAGCCCCGTGCCTGCCACCTCGCCGATGGCCGCGGTGAAAGACCGGGGCCAATACCGGTAACAAAGGCCGGCCAGCAGGGCACCGATCATGCCGCCGGGGAAAGCCAGCAGCGTGCCCACACCCATGGCGTTGCGCAGCACCGCCACCACCCCGGCGATCCCCGCCGCCCACCAGGGCCCCAGGAGCACGGCGGCCAGCACGTTGATAAAGTGCTGGGTGGGGTTTATCTTGGCGATGCCCACCGGGATGGACGTGTAAGGGGCCAGGGCCACCCCCGTGGCTACCAGCACCACCGCGTAGGCGCTGCGTCGGGTCCGGGAGAGGGTGGCGGCGGTTGTCGTCTGTCGTTCCATTTCAATCGACTTTCAAACCGGCGGCGTCATACAGCGCGTAAAAATGCTGCACCGGCCCATGGCCCTGCCCGATCCCCGGTGCCCTGGCAATCGCCTCGGTAATGTACTGCTTGGCCCGGTCCACCGCCTCGAAGAAATTCTTTCCCAACGCCAGGTTGGCTGCCACGGCGGAGGAAAAGGTGCACCCGGTGCCGTGGGTATGCCGGCTGTCCACCCGCTGGCGGCTTAACTCCTTGAAATCACGGCCGTCGTAGAGCACGTCGGTGGCCGCGGCGTCCCCCAGGTGCCCCCCCTTGACCACCACCTTGGCCGCCCCCAAGTCCCGGATTTCAGTAGCCGCCTGCCGCATCTCGGCCACGGTCTGGATGGGCCGGCCCACCAGGACCTGGGTCTCGTGGATGTTGGGCGTGACCACCTCGGCCAAGGGGAAAAGTCGGGCGATCATCGCCTGGCATGCCTCGGGAGCCAGCAGCGGATAACCGCTCTTGGAGATCATCACCGGGTCGAGCACCACCGGCGGCCGCGCCACCTGTTCGAGGGCCTCGGCCACCGCTTCGATGAGACCGATGCTGGACACCATGCCGATCTTGACCGCATGAATCTGCAGGTCCTCAAAGAGGCAAAGAATCTGATCGCGCACGATCGCCGGCTCAAGCTCCTGCACCGCCGCCACGCGCCGGGTGTTCTGGACGGTGACGGCGGTGATGGCGCTGGTACCGAAAACACCGTGGGCCTGGAAGGTTTTCAGGTCCGCCTGGATGCCGGCGCCACCGGATGAGTCGGAGCCGGCGATGGTCAGGGCCACACGCATGGTTTTCCCCTCGGCAAAGGTCCGGCCGCAGCGTATCACCGGCCGCGGCAAAGCAACATACCCGGGCATCAATCGACTGATCCGAACAGGGGAAGAAGGTGGTAGGAAGGAGCCTTGCGGCCTTTGCGGCAAACGGACCGCGTGACGATTCCGAACTCCCTACGACAGTGTGAACTGTATCAGGTTCCAAGGGTATGATCTCAGTTCCGGATGTCTCCCCGGAACACCCCTGCTCGGACAGCAGTATTTCTATTAGCACCGGGTCGATTTCGAGGCAAGTCCTATCCGCGGGGAAAATTCCCCGCGATGGCCCGACGGCAGGACGTGGAGGAGACGGTAGCCGGCCAATCGACCGGCAGCGGGGGGTCAAGCCGAAGCCCCGGTGGCTCGTCGCAGGGCCGCCAGGTTTTCCTGGACCCGCTGATACAGGGTCCCGGCCGGGTAGGCGCCTTCGGCGTCGGGGCGGCCGGCCGGCATCCCGGTGAGAATCTCGATGCCCTGCTCCACGGTCTCCACGGCCCAGACATGAAACTGTTTCTGGCGCACCGCCTCGACCACCTCGGCGTTGAGCATCAGGTTGGCGACATTGGCCCGGGGGATGATCACCCCCTGGCCCCCGGTAAGCCCCTTGGAGCGGCAGACCTCGAAGTAGCCCTCGATCTTCTCGTTGACCCCGCCGATGGCCTGAATCTGCCCTTTCTGATTGACGGAGCCGGTAGCGGCGATCCCCTGCCGGATCGGCACCTGGGCCAGGCTGGAAAGCACGGCATACAGCTCGCTGGACGAGGCGCTGTCGCCGTCGATGCCGCTGTAGTTCTGCTCGAAGGTGATGCTGATGGACAGGTTGAGAGGATGATTCCGGGCGAAGGTCCGCCCCAGCCAGCCGGAGAGGATCATCACCCCCTTGTCATGGCTGGATCCGGACAAATCGGCCTCGCGCTCCACGTTGAGCACGCCGGCCTCGCCCGCGTACACCTCGGCGGTGATGCGCGTCGGCCGGCCGAAGGCCAATTCGCCGATCTGGTAGACGGCCAGGGCGTTGACCTGGCCGATCACCGCACCGTCCACGTCGATGAGAATCGTTCCATCCAGGTAGGCCTGGTGGATCTTTTCCTCGGTGAGGTTGTGCCGGAAGCGATGCTGCGCCACAGCGCGCCCCACGTGGGCCGCCTCGACGGTGGCGGACCGGTCCTGGCGGGCCCAGTAGTCGGCCTCCTTGAGCAGCCCCACGATGAATCCCAGGCGCAGTGACAACTTGCGCTGGTCTCCGGTGAGCACCTGGCCGTATTCCACCACCGCGGCCACCGCCGCGGCGCTGAACGGCCGCAGGCCCTCCTCGCGGCACACCCGGGACACGAAGCGGGCGTACTGGCGGACGTTGGCCGCGCGGCGGGCCACCTCGTCGTCAAAGTCGGCCCGCACCCGGAAGAGCTTGTTGAACCGCGAATCATAGTTTTGCAGCAAGTAGAACGGCTCCCAGCCGCCCAGCAGGACCACTTTCACTTCCAGATCGATGGGAGCGGGCCGCAGGGCCGATGCGCCCAGGCCGGCGGCACCGTCATCTTCGATGACAAGGCGGCCGTTGGCCAACGCGCGCTTGAGAGGCTCCCAGACCGAGTCAGCGGTGAGCACCGACTCGATCTCCAGGATGAGGTATCCGCCGTTGGCTTCCAGCAGCGCCCCGCCCTGGACGAGCAGGTGGTCGGTTTCCACCGCACCTTCGGTGCGCCGTCGCTCGATGCGCCCGAAGATGTTGGCATGGGTCGGATTTGGCTCGAAGACCACCGGAGCCCCGACAAGAGACCGCCGATCGGCGAGGAGGTTGACCCGGTAGCGCCTGAAAAAATCGGCATCGGGGGTCTCGCCGTCCTCTTCGCCCGAAAATTCCGGATCGATGAAGGGATTCAGGCGGCGGCACAGGTCCGCCTCGGCCGCCTCGATGAAGACGGCCGCCGGTTTCAGCTTGGCAAAGGCGGCTGCCAGCGGCTTGATGCGTTCGCGCACCAGCTTGCAGACCGTCTCGGTGCGCAGCCGCTCCAGGGCCGTGCTCATCTTCTGGCCGGCCCGGTCGGCCTTGCGGTCCGCGGCGGCAATGGTCCGGTGGACCTGCCGGATGCTGCGCTGGATGCGCTCACGCTGGGCCCTGGGAAGGGCCTGGAACTTCTCTTGCGTCATGGGGGCCCCGTCAGCGAGTACCACCGGCACGACCCCCTCGTTGGTGCGGCTGATGCCGAGACCCAGGGCTGCGGCCTTGCGTTCGATCTCCTCGAGCAGGGCCTCGGTCTTTTGCCGGTATTCCTTTTCGATGGCGGCACGCCGCTGCTGGTAGGCCCGGGTGTTCACCGTCCGCGGCAGCCGTTGGCGCAGGTCATCGACCAACCGGTCCATTTGCTCGGCCAGGGCCGCCCCCTGGCCGGCCGGCAGGCGGAGGGCCACAGGCCGATGGGGATCGGTGAAGTTGTGCACCAAACACCAGTCGTCGGGGGCCGGCCGGCGACGGGCGTGGCGCCGGACCAGGTCGCCCACGATGGTCGTCTTGCCGGTGGCCTCGGGGCCGGTAGCGAAAATGTGGTAGCCGGGACCGGCAAGGTTGAGGCCGAAGGCGATGGACTTGACGGCCCGCTGCTGGCCGATCACGTTGTTGAGCGGGGGCAGGTCTTCGGTGGTGGCAAAGGAAAAAAATTTCGGATCGCAGGTGCGCCGCAGCGCCTCCGGCTTGAGCGGATGGACGGCGGCCATCTCAAACCCTTTCCGGGGTTTCCCCCGAAATCCGGGTTTCGTCGGCCACCCAGTCGAGAAAAGGCTGGTGGCCGCCGCTCACCGGCAAGGTCACGATGCACGGCACGGCGTAGCTGTGCAGGCGGCGCACCGTCTCGACCAGTTGCGGCACCTTCCAGGCGACGGTCTTGGCGATCAGCACCACCTCGCTCTCCTCCTGAAGCGCCCCTTCCCACATGTAGATGGCGGTCATCGGTTCGATGATGTTGACGCAGGCCGCCAACCGTCCGGCCACCAGGGCGCGGCCGATGGTGCGCGCCTCTTCCATGCTGCCCGCTGTCATGTAAACCAACTGGACGTTCATTTTCATCCTTCCTTTGCCGGAATCGTGGCCGAAAAGATCGACATCCGGTTTTTTTCTAACAGCTCCCAGAGGGCTTGTCCACCGGGAAGCCGGCATTGTTTGACTTCGCGCGGCGGTTTGGATAAGAGTCCTCTTTTCAGCGTCGCGGCGGCCAACCCATTGGCATCGGGTTCGCGTGCTTACCGGGCGAAGGTCGCACCGGGAACGCCTGAAGCGCTGTGGCAACCCGTTGCAACCTTGCGTGACGACCCGGCTGGCCGGGGCCTGAAAGACGGACAAAGAGACAGTTCTGCCTCATGGAGCGATTGAAGGATCAAGAGGCGGGACAAGGAAGGCTAAAGAATGAGCAATCGCGCTTCTCATAAACTCGCGTCCCTGTTTTTTTTGGGATGTGCCTTGATACTGGCCGGCTTCGTTTATCTACTGGTCAGCAGCGGCCTGGCGGCCCACGCCGGCCCCGGTCCGGATACGGCCCAGGCCCGGATTCCAGATCCGGTGATCCGGGTGGAGGCTCCCGGCTCCCTTGTCTCCATCCAGGTGGACCAGGCGGCGCTCATCGGAAGCAGTCGCATCGTTTACCGCGGCATTACCGACCATCGGGTCCACTTCGACCACTACCTGCTCGACTTCAACCCGCATTATGCCTTCAAGTATGCCGTACCGGTGGACAAGGCCAAGGATGGCTTTGCCATCGGCAAACACCGGCTGCGGGTGACCCACGCCGGCGGCAACTGGATTCATTTCAAACTAACCTCGCCGCCTCCCCTCCAAGGGTAGTTTTCGCCGCCCGCGGCTAGCCGGAAAACCGGTTTCCCAGCACCAGGCGCTTCAACCCCCTGGTGATCCAGCGGGCCGCCCCGCCGCTGGCGGCCCAACCAATGGCGGTGATCATCACGCAGACCACGGCCCTGGCCGCAGGGCTCATTTCCGGACTGAAGAGCATCGGCCCCAGCCAGAGGGCCGCCGCCACGCCGATGGCCAGGCGCCAGGTGTCCGGCGCGAAGATCAGGTAGAAAACATAGTAGGTGGGGCCTTTTTTCGTCATGGGTTCGACTCCCGTTTGGAATTTGCAGGAACGCGAATTTGGCGCAAACGCGTACACAGCAGGGCTTTGCCACAATGAACGAGATTCGGCGTGTGTACGTTTTTCGCCCGGTTTCAGGCCTGATTTTCCAGTGAAAGAACTTGCGCCGGAGGGCTTATCTTTAATGCTTTCAATATGTTATTTGTCCGGGCGGGCAGCTCGTTACGCATAGGCACACGGTGATTTAAATTGAAAAATTCTGTCACCTGCAACTTGTCCAGCGCCTGGCGGATCTGGTGCCAGGCGCTGGCCGCAGTCGAGCTCCGCCACCCGTTCGATCATCAGCGCCAGGACACAGATCTTCACATGCGCCTCGATGCCCAGTGATACATCGGCATCATATAGTATCGTCGTTGGTCGAAAGGGCCCACTTGCCATCGTACTCGGCCGGCGCCCGGATCGCCGCCCGGCCGATGCGCACCAGCTTGCCCTTGGTGACGCGCAGGTAGCGCTTGAAGCGGGGCGAGGCCAGCAGTTCAATTGCCCACTGGGCCGTGGCCGATCGGTCCCGATGGCGATCGAGTTCGGCTTCGGGCATCGCAACGATCATCTTGCTGTGGCCGCAGACCCGGGCGATGCTGCGGCACAGGCGAACGAGCTGGTTTCTGTCTACAAATCCCAAACGGGAGTTCAGCAGACGCCGAACGGAACGTGATGCCCACGCCCGGCGAGAAGG
>Ga0190359_1000389_pt1 | contig 30613 bp, 26 predicted proteins | sample 48721823_MG_FD_161269 | JGI IMG/M metagenome (GOLD analysis project Ga0190359, IMG submission 161269) | Hydrothermal vent microbial mat bacterial communities from Southern Trench, Guaymas Basin, Mexico - 4872-18-2-3_MG | ecosystem: Environmental > Aquatic > Marine > Hydrothermal vents >... | reverse complement strand
TTCAGAGCATCGTGGATGCCGGATCAAGTCCTGCATGACAGTTTCGGGACTTTTCGTGGGTCTATCATCTTTTTTGATGCACAAAAAAACGCAGGCAACTAGGATTAAACCAATTGCCTGCGCCCCGTTTTTCAATTAGCTGCTAAAGCTCAGCTTACCTTTATGACCATTGCACCTGCGGTATCTCCTGCCGCACATCCTCCCCACACAAAGTAGCCACCGCCAAGCATGACGGTTTCCTCTATTCCTTCAATGATACAACGACCTGCTGTGGGGCCCTGGGGATGCCCAAATATAATGGAAGAGCCATAATTATTGATGTTTTTCCAATCAATGCCGAATTGTTTGCACATGTAAAGGTCATTTACTGCAAAAGGATTGTGGGTCTTTATTACCTTTGCATCGTTAATGGAGATCCCGGCATTATCAAGTGCCATCTTGACTGCAGGAACTACCGCCATAGCCATGTGCGCCTTTTTTGTCCTCGCATATCCATAGGATACGATCTGAATTTCTATGGACGGGTCGGCGCTAAGCTCCTTGGCCTTCTCTCTGGTGGTCACCAAAACACCGCAGTTACCATCTGCCGGATGTGTTTGGGACCCAAAGGTGTGAACACCACCAGGGATGACAGGTTTCAAGGCTGCCAATCCCTCGGCAGTTGTTGGATAAATACCTTCATCTTCTTCTACGAGAAGGGTCTTCTTCTTGGACACCTTTACCTCTGCGGGAAACATGTAACGTTTCTGAAATTCCCTGTCATTTTCCAAAGACATCTTGTATTGCTCATAACGTCTCAGCGTCAGCTCATCACATTCTTCCCTGGTGATTCCGGCCTCTTTTGCCACGTTTTCTGCCGTTTGGATCATGGCCGTTCCACCCCAGGGATCAAGATTAAAATTGTCCATCATCCAATTTTCTGAATCTACCTCGCCACCTGGGCCCATGGGATTGGGCCAAACCGTATGAGGGCCATTAGAGCACCTGTCAGTGGCAAGAACGAAGGGCAATTCATACATCCCTGTCTCAATACCTACGGCAGCATTGTAAAGGCAGGTTGTAGAAGTGGTGCATGCCTGGCTAATGGTCACTCCAGGTATATGGTCAGCGCCCATCATAGCGGCTGCCCAAGGGCTTGCGTAAAAGATATGGTGTTGTCCTATGGTAATGCCTACGATGAGATATTCGATCATCTTGGGATCCCAACCCTTTTCCTTGAACCACCTTGCAGCCGTGTTTGCACCCAGCACAATCGAATTCTCATTTGCCAAACTTCCCTGCCAACGAGAAAACGGGGTACAGTAGTAACCTTTGTACGGAATAAATGCCTTGTTCAACATATCAACCTCCTCCCACTATTAAAATTTAGCCTCAAAGGCTATCTTTCTGCCAAAATTACAGGCTTTACCTTGCCTCACTCCACTTACCATATCTTTCTCTCAATACCCTGTGCAAGATTTTCCCAGTTGGTGTCCTGGGCATTTCCTCATCCCTGATAAAATCTATGCTCTTTGGCCTTTTGTATCCGGCCAGCTTGCCCTTTGTCCACTCCAGAATCTCCTTCTCCAGCTCCGCACTGGCCTCATAGCCCTCGTGCAGTACTGCAACTGCCTTTACCGCCTCACCCCACTTCTCGTCTGGCACACCTATTACGGCGATATCCTTTATGGCAGGGTGGGCTCCCACAACCCCCTCCACTTCAGAGGGATAAACATTCTCTCCACCTGTAATAATCATATTTGCCTTGCGGTCCACCAGTACATAATAGCCATCTTCATCACGCCTCACCATGTCGCCGGCAGAGGACCACTCGCCAAAAAAGGCCTCTTTGGTCTTCTCAGGCTCCTTAAGGTATTCTTTGAAAAGCATGGGAGTCCTGTAAAAAAGCTCTCCCACCTCACCATCCGGCACTTCGTTGCGATTTTCGTCCAGGACCTTAATCCTGTCAGTACCAAAGATCTCTTTTCCAATGGAGCCCAATTTCTTGAACTGGTCTTCTGGCCTCAGTAATGTCACGAGGCCACCCTCCGTGCTACCGTATGCCTCCCATAGCTCCGCATTCTTGAAATAGTCCATGATAGCCAGTTTGAGATCCTTCCTGGCTGGTGCAGAAGAAATAAGCAACTGCCTTATGGAGGACACATCGTACTTACTTTTCACCTCATCGGGAAGAGCAAGCATCATGATATAATGAGTTGGCACTAAGGACGTAAAAGTAATCTTGTATTTCTCTATTGTTCGCAACAGGTCCTCGGGATCAAAGCTTTTCATGTTGTAAACAAACACGGGGGCCGTAACCAATGTGTATGGGAAAGAGTAAAAGATTGAATTTACATGGCACATGGGCATGACGAGCATTACCTTATCCGTGGGCAGTACCCCCATGTTTACGTTATTCAGAAAGTACTGGGCCATATAACTCTCATGGGTTCTCACCACCCCTTTGGGTCTGCCCGTGGTCCCAGATGTATACATAATGGTCCAGGTGTCAGCAGCATCCACCATAAGGTCAGGTTCATCAGGTGAAGATTTCCCCAGGAGCTCTTCATACCCGATGTAGCCCTCTGGAACCGGCCCGTCACCCAGATAGATATAACCATTCTCTGGCACAGGCAGCTTATCCCGGATACTGTTAATCAGGTCCACAAAAGGGGCCTCAACGATGAATCCCTTACACTCTGAGTGGTTAACAATATATTCAATTTCAGGCCCGGCAAGCCTGAACATCACCGGAACCACTATCTGGCCACCCTTACCACACGATGCATAGATATCCATCCACTCGCCACGGTTATATGCGATTACTGCAAAAGTATCCTTGTACCCCACACCAAGGTCCTTTAAACCATTGGCCAGCCGGCATGCCCTTTCGTTCCAATCCTTGAAGTTATACTCCCTTATCTTGTCCTGCCATCCCAGCTTTTCTGGATAGTTGATGGCATTCATTTTTAATACGGTCCCCATGTGCATCCATTTACTTTCTAGCATCTTAAAAGACCTCCCTTTTTCATAACTTTTTGACTTTTCATAAGGCACCCCTATGCAGCCGCGGCCTCAGCCACCTCTTCCATGCCATATAGCGCTGCTCCTATTGCGCCGGTCAACTGGGGACGTTCCGGGACCATAATTTCCAGCCCTGTTCGCTCCCTCATCATCACTACCAAGTATGGATTATACTCCACCACCCCTCCCGTCATTACCACCCGCTCTGTCAGGCTATCCATCTCCAGGACGCGCTTGATGACCGAAAGAAATAGGCCCTTGACTATGTCAGGTACCTTTTTCCCTTGCCTGATCTTTTCCAGCACCTCGGTCGCTGAAAAAACCGTGCAGAAGCTACCCAACTCCACCGTCTCCACTGCTTGTCTGGCTAGCCCCTCCATCTCCTCCAAGGGGATATCCAGCCTCATTGCCATTTCTTCCAGAAACGCACCAGTGCCTGCAGCACATTTGCGATTCATCTTGAAACTCAGGCGGCGGCCTCTTTCGTCAAGCTTGATTATCTTGTTATCCTGCCCCCCGATATCAATGACAGTGATAGCCATAGGGAAAAAATGAAAAGCTCCCTTTGCATGACATCCTATCTCTGTCCTTGTATCGTCAGCATATATGACATTCTTTCTCCCATAGCCAGTAGCCACTGAGAAGGTTATGTCCTCTTTTCGGACCCCGGCCATCTCCAAAGCCTCACCCAGCGCTAGCTCGGATGTCCTGGCAAAATCAGTGCCAGATTTTCTCACGGCACAGCCCAAGACTTCTTTGTCCTTGTTCAGGAGTGCCACCTTTGTCCTGGAGGCTCCCACATCCACACCAGCGAAAACTTCCTCAGCCATCAGTTCTCTTCCAGTTGTTCGATAAAGGCCTCAACATTGGTCTTAGCCTGTTCTTCAGAATAGCATCTCAAGTCGTTCAAATCACCATTAATAGTGAGGGTGGGGATTCCCATCTTTTTGCTTAACCGCTCTGGCATTCCGTAGCGATTATTGGAGTTGTTGGGACAAGTCTTGGCGTCATGGAAAATGATACCGTGGAATTTGAAAAACTCGTGGCAATTTTTTATGTACTGTTCCTTGTACGCCTCGTCCCTGACGATAAACAGCTCCGTGTAAGCCCTGGCCATACTCTCAAATGGTTCCTCAGGGTCAAGCTGATCAAAAATCCAGCTGTTGCAATAGGTGGAAGCAACAATGCATGTTTTCAGTGAAATAAACAGTTCAGAAAGTGGCCTCAGCTTGCCCCATATAGGCATTCCCTCCCAGTAAAGCCGGTACTTCTCCCCCTCTACTGCGGCTATACCCGACTCTATTCTTTGATTTAGTTCCTCAAGCAAAAGCTCATAGTAATCTACAGCCTCTTTTGTACCCCGTGCAACCACCGCTGGCCCCATATGGATCGTGTGATCAAAAAAGGTCCAGGGCGAGGGAATCGCCGCTGCAGTCTCCAGGCATGTACGCCACAAGACCGAACATTGCCTGGACAGCTCCACAGCCTCCCTGAAACGATCCATATCAAATTTCTGGCCGCTGACCTCCTCCAGAGGGGGAACTAGATCTTCGATTTGCTTGGCAATGTCCTTTATCTGATAGTCCCTTATCTGGCCTATGTCACGGTGTGTATGGACCCCTATAACCGGGACCCCGAACTCCCTCCCATACCATGAAAACCAGTCCTGAACGTCCCTGCATTGGTTGGTGTTAAAGACCAAAACGTCGGGTCTTGGCACTGACTTGATGTTGTAAGCCTTGGTAAGAGGCGTCTTCTTTGCCAAATACGAGCCAATGTCACTGGTCAGATAAGAGCAGATATCAGGTGAATATCCTATGGCATTGGCATGAGGGATCAATTCGGTTGCCATTCTAGTGGCACCCAGCATTGCACCGTGGTTCTCCGGAAAGTAGACCAAAAAACCCATTCCCCGCAAAAGCTCTGCAGGGCCAACGCTGGTGCACCAGGCGATCTTTTTTGAACCAGTCCTTGCTGCCTCGTCCAGATCATAGAAATGGTTTGCCATTATCTTCTTGAGAGTCTTGGTGGCAGCAATTTCTTTCCTAGGGCTTTCCTTCTTTGCAAGCATATAAACTCCATTAATCCAATAGCTAAGGTCCTTCTACCTCAGGAATACGAGTGCATTTTAACCCATGGCGCTGGCCACTATTTCAGTGATATCCATTATCTTTATCTTCCCCCGTTCTTGCTTTGGGATGGCCTTGGCGCCTTTTCTTAAATTGTCCTTGCAGGCTGCACAACCTGACACTATCACCTCAGCTCCCACTGCCAGGGCATCACGTACCCTTTCTGCTGCCATTTGCACCGCCAGATCAGGGTCATTGGCCTGGACCCCACCGCCACCTCCACAGCACCTGGCCTGGAGCCTATTGCGGGCCATCTCCACAAATTCTACACCAGGCACCGCCTTTATGATATTGCGGGGCTCTTCAAAGATCTTAAAGGTTCTCCCAAGGTCGCACGGGTCATGGTAGGTGACCCTCTTTGAAAATTCCTTGCTGAATTTCAAGCGTCCTTCCTGGATCAGCTTATCCAAATAATGGACGCTATGATAAACCTCCATGCCCAGGTCCCCTACATTCGGGTAAATCTTCCTGAATGTCTTGTAGCACCCCGCGCACGGAGTGACTAACTCCTTCGCCCCCGTTGCCTTTAGCGCCTCGATTATCTTCTGGGCGTGAGGTTCAAAGTCCTTGGACCCCATCAGGAAAAGGGGGAAACCGCAACAGCTCTCATCCATGGCAAGGGTTGTGTAATCCACCTGGGCTTGATCCAGTGGCTTTATTAGACTGGGGACCATTTTCATATCAAGATAGCTTGGGACACAACCCATAAAAAGCAGTGTCTCGGCCCTGGCCTTTAATTCTCCCTTTTTGGCCTTCTCTTTTAGAGATGGAGGATAAATGTCTATCCTGCTCTCGCGAGCACTGGCAAATACGTTCCCAGTCTTTTGTATATTGTCCCGAACACCCAAGATAGGTTCAGGTGTGTAGCCCGCTTCATATAGATACTTGCGGACGCCTTCCACAATCTCATCCACCTTTATTTGCGCTGGGCAAAAATAGGTACACGCCTGGCATGTAGTACATGTGTAAAATGCCTGGGCAAGTTCCTTGGACGGCTCAATAGTACCGTTGAAGAAATAGAATGCCAGTGCGTTTCTGCCCCGCGCATTTCTTGATTCGCGTTGGGTCACACTAAATGTAGGGCATCCAAGTCTGCAAAAGCCACAATGAATACACGCAAGTAATTCATCGTCTACCTCTTTGCCAAATGACCGCACACCTTCGGGGTGTTCTAGCAGCGGTTGAAAGGCAAAGTAGTCATAGATATCGGCCTTCTTACCAGTGGGCTCCAATCCCATCTTGCCCGGGTTAAGGATATTATCAGGATCCAAGGCCTGCTTGACCCTTCTCATCACATCAATAGCAGGGCCCAGTTGCCTTTCTATATGGGGCACCCGCGTTAATCCTGTGCCATGTTCAGCACTTAGCGTGCCATTCATGTGAAGGGCCGTGTCTACTAATTCCTCCACCGCCGGCTTCAAACGGTTCCAATCATCTCTGCTCCTCATATCCGAGACAAAGGTGGTATGAACATTGCCATCTCCCACATGACCGAAGGTGGCAATGATAACATTGTATTTCTCGGCTATTTCTTGGGCGCGACGAATTGTTTCCGGAATCTTGGTAGATGGCACACCAAAATCTTCGGCTATGGGAACAAGCCGACTGCCGGGTTTTATCCTTGAAAGCGTGGGTACAAGTCCCCCCCGGGCCCTCATCATTTCCTCTCTTTTTGCCGGATCGTCAGACCACTGGAACTCCTGGACTCCGTATCTCTTACATATCTCACCTATCCTTTCCATGTCGCGGACGACTACTCCCTTTGCCCCATCGGCCTCCATGATCAGCATGGCCTCTATCTTGCTCACATCCTTTTGCAGGACATCTTCAACTATCTTTAGGCTAAACTTGTCCAGGATCTCGCATCCTGCCAGCTTAATCCCTGAGGTTATCACCTCTGTAACTGCGTCACCAGCAGCATTTAGATCCCCAAATATGGCCAGCGCCAATGCTCCGTACTCGGGCCTAGGTTCAAGTTTTACAATAATCTCGGTAATGATACCCAGTGTTCCTTCGGCCGCAGAAAAAAGGTGCGTTAGGTCATAACCAAGGGAACTCTTTGGCGCGGTGGTACCCGTATGAATTACTGTGCCGTCAGCAAGAACTACGGTTAAACCCTTTATGTAGTCTCGTGTGGTACCATATTTCACTGCCCTGTGGCCGCTCGCATTTGTTGAGACCATGCCGCCAATACTTGCAATGGCCTCACTGCCAGGATTGGGGGGAAACATTAGTCCATATTTAGCCAGCATGCTATTTAGCTGCATACAGATTACGCCAGGCTCTACCCTAGCATAGAAGTCTTTTTTGTTTATCTCGACTATATTGTTCATCTGGTGCAAATCCAGAAGTATTCCTCCCCGCACAGGTAGCACTGCGCCTGTCACGCTCGTACCACTCCCCCTTGCGGTTACTGGGATCTTCTCCCGGTGGGCTATCTTCATAATCGCCGATACCTGGTCTGTTGTCCTTGCAAACACCAATGCATCAGGGACACCTTGGTGAACAGACATGTCCCTTGAGCATGCCAAGCACTCCACCTGATCGCTAAATACATTCTCAGGGCCAACTATCTCTGATACCTCAGCAAGTATTTTCTCCATATCAAAACTCCTTTGGCGTTCAATGACCCGCCCCGCACGAGGGCAAATGTGGCTACTATTTAGCTACAAAGTAACTATACCGGAAGGGTGAAAAAATTGTCAAGGCAAAATGGGTTAGGCCCTGCTCTCCTATCTTCCAAAAAAGCTCCTTATTTCTAGACGTTCCAGCCACTTGAAACTACGTCTGATCTGGGTTATCCAACTGGGGCTATAGATGTAATTGACCATAATACTGCAGGACTCTTTAAGCCCCTTGGCTGAGGTGTTGGCAAGGAAATTTACACATTTCTCGGTGACAGTAGCCCCATTGCCCAGGTGGAAACCAGCCACAGGATTCAAGGGCTTACCCTTAAGATTCCTCTCCTTGGAAATGTAATGGTAGGCCATTTTCACCATGGGGCCTTTTAGATGCCTTTTAAGATCGGAGTCATTTACCCATTCTGTCCCAGAGAACACGTGCTGAAGGGCCTTGCAAAACCCTTCAACACTATCATCTGAAGATTCAGCAAATTGGAGAATTTTTCCGCGAGCTTTTCTGGAGAAGAATCCAGGTATATCCTCTTTTTTCAATAAAAACGGCTCATCATTTCCCTCCAGAATCGGTCGTAGATATTGTTCCCAGAATCCTGGTATTGGACTCAAGGTCGCAAAGGTCTTGATCCTTTCATTTTCAGATCGGAGGAAATCCACAACTCTCACTATGAGCATCTTGCCCATTCCAAGGCCTGCCAATCCGTTCTGCGTGTTATTGATGGAGTAAAATATTGCTGTATCCAGGTCCTTATCCCTTATCTCTCTTTCAGCTGCCCCTACAATATCAGAGATATTTCTCACCAGTCCCTGAGTAAGGGCCACTTCGATGAAAACGATGGGCTCAAGCGGCAAGAGACGATGATAAAGGGCAAAACAACGCCGGTCCTTTCCCAGCCGTTTTCCCATTTCCTCAAGACTGGTCATGGGGTGGACCATATCCCTGTCTTTTATTATCTCAATCTGGCTGTAAGGGGAGTCAAGCGTGATTTCCTCAAGATACAGGAAACCCTCCTGAAACAACATCTCCAGCAAAAAGGCCAAATCTGCATCCAGGGCGGCAAAATCCAGGTCTGCAGTCCTTTTGGAGTTCATGAGATCCTCCCGGAAATCCAGCAAGAACCGGATGCCTCCCGGATTTTTCGCAATCCGCTGGAAAATTGCCAGCCTAGGAGACCTCACTCTTGACCTTAACCTTTGCAAGCGAACCGGCCACAGCGTGCTGTCTTCAGTGGTTTCCGCAATTTCATTTAAGATAGGGGTAAGCTCGTCTTTTCGTATTTCCAACTTGTTGTCTAGGAGAAAAAATAAGGCCTCTTTTTCTTTGCGATCAAGGCCCTTGTATTTCTTCTGAAGCTTATTGATCACCTCTTCAATGCCTTTATCATCACGGAGGCCTTGAAAGACCTCAAAAACCTTCCTGACTTCCTTTGGGGGTTTCAACTCGTCGCCTTTCTCACTCATAATATCCCTCCGAGCCCTTTCTGATCCACTATCCAAATGACAAAAGCCTCATCTCTTTTCCCTCAAGCTCCTTGATCCTGTCCCTCAGCCGCGCGGCCTCTTCAAAATCCAGCCTGGCAGCAGCTTCCTTCATCCTGGCGGTAAGTTTCTTGATATAGTTATCCAGTTCCTCGGAAGAGCCATATTCAAGCTCTTCCTCCCTTATCTCAGGAATAGTCACATAATCTGCCTCATAAACAGACTCAAGCACGTTTTCTATATTCTTCTGTATTGTAACCGGCGTAATGCCGTGTGTACTGTTATACTCCAGTTGTATCTTGCGTCTTCGGTTACTTTCCTCAATGGCGCGCCGGATGGCTTCGGTCATGTGGTCTGCGTATATCAAGACAGTACCATTGACATTTCTCGCAGCTCTCCCGCATGTCTGGATGAGGGAGCGCTCGGACCTTAGAAAGCCTTCCTTGTCTGCATCCAGGATTGCGACAAGGGATACCTCGGGTAAATCCAGGCCCTCCCGCAGCAAGTTTATCCCCACCAATACGTCAAATACCCCTAGCCTCAGGTCCCGTATTATTGCCATCCTTTCTATGGTCTTGATGTCTGAGTGCATGTAACGGACCCGGATCCCCAATTCTGAATAGTATTCCGTCAAATCCTCAGCCATATTCTTGGTAAGGGTAGTCACCAGAACCCTCTCATTTCTCTGAATCCTATCTCGAATCCATCCCAACAGATCATCCACCTGATTTTTTGCTGGCCGCACAATTATCTCTGGGTCCACAAGACCAGTGGGTCTGATAATCTGTTCAGTTACCCTCTGCGCCCTACTTAGCTCGTAAGGCCCAGGGGTAGCAGAAACATAAATAACTTGATTCACCCTTTCCTCGAATTCCTCGAACGTCAGAGGCCTATTGTCAAGGGCCGAGGGGAGCCTGAACCCGAATTCCACCAATGTTTGCTTGCGCGAGCGGTCCCCTCGAAACATCCCATTTAACTGGGGGATGGTTATATGGCTTTCATCTATAATGGTAAGAAAGTCTTTTGGAAAATAATCCAGAAGGGTTGGCGGAGGCTCTCCCGGAGCCCTTCCTGTGAGGTGGCGAGAATAGTTTTCGATGCCATGGCAGTAGCCCATTTCCATCATCATCTCAATGTCAAACCGAGTGCGTTCTTCTATCCTTTGCGCCTCAAGCAGTCTTTCCCGCTCCCTGAAATAGGAGATGCGTTCCTCCAATTCCTCCTTTATCGCCTCGATGGCCCGCTCTCTTACCTCGGCCGTGGTCACATAATGGCTAGCAGGATAGATGGTCACACGATTCAGGCGTTGAAGTCGTCTGCCGGTAAGGGGATCTATTAATTGGATATCTTCCACCTCGTCACCGAAAAATACGATCCGAACCGCCCTGTCCTCCTCATGGGCGGGATACACATCGAGGACGTCCCCCCTTACCCTGAACCTCCCCCTGAAAAAATCATAATCGCCCCTTTCATAATGTATCTCCACCAGCTTCCTGATGGCATCCTCTACCGATAGCTCTTTTCCATTCTCGACATAGAGAAGCATGCCATGGTAGGCCTCTGGTGAGCCCAGGCCGTAAATGCAGGAGACACTGGCCACAATGATCACATCATCACGATCCAGCAGTGACCTTGTGGCAGAGTGGCGCATCTTGTCAATCTGTTCATTAATATGGGCATCTTTTTGGATGTACGTGTCTGTTTGAGGGATGTATGCTTCTGGCTGATAGTAGTCGTAGTAACTCACAAAGTATTCCACGGCATTGTTCGGGAAAAACCCCTTTAGCTCACCGTAGAGCTGAGCAGCAAGGGTCTTGTTAGGGGCTATCACGAGGGTAGGCTTCTGCGCCCTAGCGATCACCTGGGCCATGGTAAAGGTCTTGCCCGAGCCTGTGACACCCAGGAGCACCTGGTGCTTGAACCCCCTCTTAAGGCCGTCCGCAAGATCTTCAATGGCCTTGGGCTGATCACCGCATGGTTCGAGGTCGGTAACCAGTTCAAACATCCAGCCTCCAGGTGGTCCCTTTGGGACCATCTTCCAGGACAATCCCCTTGGCCTTGAGCTGGTCTCGAATCTTGTCAGCCGTTGCCCAATCCTTGCATGCCCTGGCCTCTGCCCTTTGAGAGATTAGCTTTTCAATTTGTGACGGATCTATCTCCACCTTTTTCTGTGGTATTTCCTCAAAGAATTGTTTTGGAGTCCTTTGCAAGATCCCGAGTACCGTAGCCGCCCTAAACAGCTCTTTGCGCTGCTCTGCCAGGGCCCCTTTGACATCGCCTTGGCCGGTTGTTACCCCGTCCAAGGCCTTGTTGATCTCCCTGACCTTTTCGAACATAAGACCCACCGCGCCTGCGGTATTGAGATCCTCATCCAACACTTCCACAAATCTGCCGAGAAATGGACTTAGCCCCTCACCTGACAAAAACGGTTCAGAAACCTCGGCCTGTGCCGTTTCGGATGACCCAAGCACCTCTTCAAGCCTCTCGAGGGTCCTATAGATTCGCACAAAACCAGAGTGCGTGGCACTTACCGCTTCTTGAGAATAATCTATGGGGCTGCGGTAGTGCTTGCTAAGGAGGAACAACCGCAAGACCTCAGGATGGCATTGCTCCAAGGCATCACGGATGGTGACAAAGTTCCCAAGCGACTTTGACATCTTTTCTGATTCAACAGTAACAAACCCATTGTGGATCCAATAGCGCGCAAATTCACCTCCATTGGCCGCTATGGACTGTGCCCTTTCATTTTCATGGTGAGGGAAAAGAAGATCCCTTCCTCCTCCGTGTATATCAAAGGTACGGCCCAGATAGTAATTACTCATGACTGAGCATTCTATGTGCCATCCCGGCCGACCTGGTCCCCAAGGGCTTTCCCATTGAGGCTCCCCAGGTTTTGCAGCCTTCCAGAGTGCAAAATCCATGGGGTGCCTTTTCTTCTCGTCTATGGCTATGCGGCTGCCTGCGTGCATGTCCTCCAGCTTTCTACCAGAGAGCTTCCCATAGTCCGGAAACTTTTCCACTGAAAAGTAAACATCTCCATTCACAATATATGCATAGCCATTGTTGATCAGCGCTTGAACCATTTCTATCATGTGGCCTATGTGTTCGGTGGCTTTTGGCTCAAAATCGGCCTTCAAGACACCCAGCCGATCCATGTCTTCGTAAAATGCCCTGATATACTCCTCGGCAATCTCTGTCGTGTCCTTTCCAATCTCGTTTGCCTTGTTAATGATCTTGTCATCCACATCCGTGAAGTTCCTTACATACGTAACATTAAATCCCCTTGCCCTCAGGTACCTCACAAGAACGTCAAAGACAATAGCAGACCGAGCATGCCCTATGTGGCACAGGTCATAGACCGTAACACCACACACATACATCCCGACCTTTCCTTCTTCCAGGGGTATAAACTCCTCTTTCCGCCTTGATGCGGTATTGTAGAATATCAGAGACAATGTAATTATTCCTCCAGCGTAAAAATTTCTCCGCTTCTTACCATGATTCTTAAGTCTTACGCCTCACGCATATGCCGCTGTCCGTCCACGACGAACAAGCCCCCTTCCCTGAATCACAAATATCGAACTACCAATTTTGAACTTCGGACTTCATGATTCAACATTCAATATTCTGCTGTTTCGTTTTGCCCTGTGCCTTGTGCCTTACGCCTTCTTTATCGTTACCACCGCATATGCAGCAATTCCCTCCTCTCTGCCACAAAACCCCAGGCCCTCTGTGGTAGTGGCCTTCAGGTTGATGTCCGAGACATTTACCCCGAGCACCTTGGCCAAGTTGCCCCTCATCTGGGGAAAATACTTTGATAGTTTTGGTGCCTGGGCAACAATGGATGCATCCAGATTAGTTATCCTGTATCCTTCCTCGTGCATCCATCCCACAACCTTCTCCATCAGGGATAAGCTATTTGCCCCCCTGTATTGTTCATCAGTGTCAGGGAAATGTTGACCAATGTCGCCCTTGCCCAATGCACCCAGCATTGCATCCATTATGGCATGAGCAAGCACATCAGCATCCGAGTGGCCGTGCAATCCCATGTGCCACTCGATCTCCACCCCCCCGATTATCAGGCGTTTTCCCCTCACCAGCCTGTGCACATCGTAGCCAAACCCTACTCTTGTCACTGCTTCCTCTATCAATGACACGTGGAGCAGTTTCCACCTGCACAGGAAGCACACCCCCCGGAGCCCGCAGAAGGCGTAAACTCCCCACTGCTCTTAAACCCACAGGACGACATAAGCCTCTTCAATTTACTGCTGCTACACTTGGGACATTCGATGTCGTTTCCAGACCCAAAAACAAGCGTCTCGAATTCTTCATCGCATTCCATACACCTAAATTCATATATTGGCATAAGGATCACCTCTTTATTCGTGGAATCTCACGCGAGCCGCTCTATCACCGCGGCTGCGAGTAAAGGTAGCATTATCTCGTGGTGCCCAACCAAGCTGTAACCCTTTCCGCCTTCTTGTGTTGGGCGATGTACAACATTGGTCATTGGCCTGTAATGCCTGATGAAATCCATATTCACAGTCGTAAATTCCTTCACGTTGAAACCCAGATTTCTCACTACACTCACTGCCTTCAAAAAGACCTCTGGCAATATTACCGCAGAGCCCAGGTTTATGAATACCCCGCCTTCCAGTTCCTTTACCAGGCCTGCAAATACCTTAAAATCATGATGCGAGACCTTACCCGCCGCCGCCCCATCAAAGGATGGGTGGCAATGAATTATGTCAGTACCAATGGCTACATGCACTGTTACCGGGATATCCAGCTCATTTGCCTTAGCCAGTATGCTCATTTTATTATAGGGAAAATTTTTCCGAATCAAAAGCTTACCCACAGCCTCTCCTAGGCCTATGCCCGAGGCCCACCCCTCTGCTATAGCCTGGTTTAGGGTCTCTGCCGTTTCCTTGGCCATTCCAAACCTGCCTTCTCCCAGCTCGCTTGCCACGTCCTCCGACGTGTGCCCAACCATAGCCACCTCGCAATCATGAATTATGCAGGCACCATTCATGGCTATGGCACTGAGAATCCCCCTTTCCATCAAATCTATGATAATTGGGCTCAGTCCCACCTTGATAGGGTGGGCTCCCATTCCAAGGATAACCTTCCTTTCAGAGGATACCGCTATAACTATACGGTCCACAATCTCATTAAGATCCTTGGCTGCCAAGATTTGAGGAAGTCTGTCAAGCCACGCTGCAAGGCTTCCTCCCTCGCTCCACGGCCGTGAGAAGTCCTCTGCCCTGACTTTGCTCTGCCGCTCGCCAAGTGGGTAGGTCTTAACTTTCTCCAATGATATGGGCTCAATCTTGGCCATTTTCCTTTTTCTCCCGGCCTAACTCTCTCTGCGTCATAGTGAACTCCCCTACCAGGGTATCATCTTTATTCTTCTGTGGATCCAATGGGAGCCCGGAAAAGTATATAATCAACCAAGTGGCACAAAATATGCCCGCCAAGGATATGGGCCTCCTGAATCCTTGGTGTACTCTTGGACCTAGCAATTAAAGATAAATCCGCAATCTTTCCCAACGCTCCCCCGTCCTGGCCTAAAAATGCGGCTGTATAAATATGGAGATCTCTTGCGTCCTTAACGGCCTTAACAACGTTTTCCGAGTTCCCGCTCGTGCTTATCGCAAGCAGAACATCGCCGTCAAGCCCCATTGCCTTGATCTGTTTGGAAAAAATTTCTTTGAAAGAATAGTCATTGCCGATACTGGTAAGGACAGAGGTATCGGTGGTCAATGCTATGGCAGGCAAGGAAGGCCGTTCCATTTCATAGCGATTCACAAACTCAGCCGCTATATGTTGCGCATCAGCAGCACTGCCACCATTTCCACAAATCATTAGCTTCTTGTTGTTTGTAAAGGCCTGGGCAATCCTTTCAGAAAGAAATATAAGTTTCTCGATATTCTCCCTGATAAATTGATCCTTTACTGAAAGGCTATCTTTAAGTATGTGTTCGATCATCTTGCGCAAAGCCAGACCCTCCTTATCCTTATCAGTGCCATACAGCAGACCTGTTACCCATGCTTTTATTGAACTTATAGCGTCACCCCTGATTTGTCAACTTCGCCAGCCTCAAGGATTTTTGCTCAAAGCGCGACGCTTTTTTTGATCCTGCGCTAAATAAAGCCTCATGGGCACTCTTTTTTGTTGAAAATACCTAATCGCTATGCTAAAGAAATATCCGCTTCAAATAGGTCCACCTTTATTTACCGCAAACCAAGAGGCTTTCGCGCAACCCTTGCGCTGACAATATTTTGAACTGAACTCGACTTACCTCTAAGGCCGTATGTAGCCGGGGGAATCTTAAATAAATCACCATAGAAAGGGGGGAAGATTATTCGTTCCGATCGCCTAAGGGTATGGCCACGTTATTCTTAAACAATCTAACAAAAGGGGGGAAGAAATGACTAAAGCCGAATTGATCAGTGAAATTGCCAAGGCAAGTGACTTATCAAAGGCAGATGCGGAAAGATGTCTTAACTCATTTATTAACCTGGCAAAAAAGACCCTAAAAAAGGAAGGGAAATTAGCACTGGCAGGTTTTGGTTCTTTCACAGTGGTTAAGAGAAAGGCTAGGAAGGGAAGAAATCCTCAGACAGGCGAAGTGATAAAAATCAAGGCCAGCAAGACAGTACGGTTCCGCCCTGGAAAGGCCCTCAAGGAAAGTATCTAACAGTCCCGAATTCAAAAAGATGCCCCTTGCGGCCAGATCATCTGCAAGGGGCGTCTTTTTCTAAGCCAAAGACAATTCCTGCCAGAGCCTTTGAGACTCAGACAGTGGGTTGTTCATACGGCTGCCATTTCTCTTACAGCCCTTGCAACGACACTAAGCTCATCATCCAGGATTGTCCTCACATCGAGGACCAACTCCTCCTTTTCCACCCTGCAGATTATGGGCGGATCATATGCCCTCAGCCATTGCTCCATGCCGTGAGCGCCCATCTTTCCAGGCCTCAGGCAGACCAGCCTAGTGGGAAGTTCGACAAGGGGTAAAGCTCCACCCCCCACCTTGGAACTTCCCTCTGCGCTATGGACGATAAAGTTAGCACTCTCCAAACTCCCTATTCGCCGCAAGAGGCGTTGAGCCTTCCGCCGTAATTCCTGATATGGTTGGATGATCATTCTTAAGGTGGGAATCTCTTGCAAGGCTGTTTGTTCATCCCTGTACAGCCTCAGAGTGTGTTCAAGGGCCAGCAGCGTTAACTTGTCAATCCTCAGAGCCCTGTTCAATTGATTCTTCCTCACTGCATCCACCAGTTGCTTTGTGCCCAGTATGATCCCGGCCTGAGGCCCTCCTAAGAGCTTGTCACCACTGAAACTAACCAAATCCACACCTTCGGAAAGCACCTCTTGGACCGTGGGCTCCTTTGCGAGACCATATTTTGACAAGTCAACAAAACACCCACTTCCCAGATCCTCCATTACTGGAATACCATATCGCCTGCCCAGTTCCACCAGATCCTTCGTGTCAACGTCTTCAGTGAATCCCACGATCTGGAAATTACTCCTATGAATCTTCATCAACAGAGCAGTCTCAGGGCCTATGACTTCCTCGTAGTCCCGCAGATGGGTCTTGTTGGTTGTACCCACCTCCACCATCTTGGCGCCACTTTTTTTCATGACCTCTGGTATTCTGAAGGAACCGCCAATTTCCACCAGTTGTCCTCGCGATACCACTACTTCTCTCCCGCGCGCAAGGGTATCCAGGCAGATCAACACCGCAGCCGCATTGTTGTTTACCACCATCGCATCCTCGGCCCCAGTAAGCTCCTTGAGAATCTCCTGCACGTGCACATATCGGCTTCCCCTTCTTCCTTCTTTGAGATCATACTCCAGGTTGGTATATCTTCCGCTAAGGGGGCCGAACATCTCAAGGACACGCCTGGCCATCAGGGAGCGGCCTAAATTTGTATGGACCACCACCCCCGTGGCATTTATGACTGAACGCAGACTGGGCCTGTCTAACTCCCTTATCCTATTTACAACAAGGCTGGTCACGGGATTCGGGGACAGTTGTGACTCCTCGGACAGAAGTCCGCATTCTATTTCCTCCCTGAGATTGTCAAGCACCTCATGAATAGCCTTCATCACAAGGGTCCTCGGATAGGTCTCAAGTGCACGGCGAACTTCATCAGTTTCCAGCAACCGGTCCACCTTAGGAATCTTCTGGAAAAGTTGTGAGCGTCGGTCCATTGATCTCTCCTTTGACGTATGGTGCATTTTTCTAAGCAGTAGGTACAAGATCTCTCTGAGGGATCGCAAGATCTAATGGATGTTAATCACAAAATCCACAAAACGTCAAATAAGCCGACGACGCTCACAACAGCCTGCAATCACGTTGATGAATGCCCCACCCTTCCCTGTTTGTCAAAAGCACGTGCTCATTTACCCGCCTCGGATGAGATTGAGAAAACAGCTTGATATGGAGAACCGATTTTGTTACGATAAATTTTAATGGTGGGTGTAGCTCAATAGGTAGAGCACTGGGTTGTGGCCCCAGCGGTCGTGGGTTCAAATCCCATCACTCACCCCATAAGAAAATCAAGGGGTTACATTAATCCGTAACCCCTTATTTTTTCGACCACAAAAGTCATTCCCAACAGTATTCCCAACATGCGACCTAAAAAATGGCCGCTTAGGCCAGTTGGTCGAGCCACGTCATCCAGCGCCTTTGATCCCATACCGGAACGTTGTTAAGCCCACACAACCTTATTGTGTGCCCTGTTCCTCCGCTGTCCGGCTTTCTTGGATCAACATAAAAAATCCCTGCTGTAGCAGGGGCAACGGATAATGCCCGTGAACCAAGAACTTTCAAAGCGTCCCTTATGAGGTACAGGGCCTTCACCGTGGACCTGTTCTTTACACGCAGCTTCATGTATAGCTTAATGAGGCCAGCAATCCCAGGTGTTGCCTCAATGGCCTGCCGGCAAGCCTCTTCCAATTCAGAATCGCGAATTGCATCAAGGGGGTAAACTTGCGAATAGGGATCAATCCTCTTCTTTGCGTGGGTCTCATAAGGTAAAACAAACTGCAGTCTGGATGGGTCAACACTCCTCACCCCTTCAGCAAATGCCTCGTCGGCCCCCAGGGCATTGCCGATACGAAACATGACCTGTGGTAGGAGGCGTGCAAGCTCTTTTGCAAATTCCACCAGCCTGGGCCTATCTCTGGTGGGGAGGTTGCGGGTTCCTTCCACCAGAACAACCTGTTTTCTTACAGTACTGTCCTGGCGTAGAAGATGAAAGAATTCAGTTTTGGATAAAATTCTCCTATCGTCACTCATTGACTCAGTGAGACAGCCCGGAACGTCCCCTTTGCGTCTCTTTTTTGTCTAGAATAGCTTGACTTTTAACAATAAATGTCGATAGTTTTAATAAATGACTAAAGCTTCCGCCCTGCGCGGAGGCGAATGGGCCTTGCAGTAGCAGGGCCTTCTTTTTATGTCCCTATTTTTGGGAATTCTCTCCGAGCTGATTACCACTCATAACGTAGCCACTCCATCCTTCTTAATCTCCCGGTATATAGGAAAGGCTGTAAATATTCCTTGTTCATAGTCCGCTTCGGTTGTATCAAGGATGCTGAATATAACATCATATCTCATACCTAGATCGAAGAGTGCATGGATGATCGACTGGTGTTCCCTCCAATTGATAGGTCTTATGGTTAGTAAAAGCAGGTCGATATCAGATTCCGGGTTATCATCACCCCGGGCCTTGGAGCCAAAAAGGATAACCTTCTTTACAGGAAATTTTTCTTTGAGCATTCGAGTGGCTTCCCGTATGGCTTCTCTTTCATTATCTTTGAGTCCAAGGTCATCCAAGGTTCTCACAGCAATCTCCTGAGGTCCACTAAGGTTAAAACCGCCCTTTCTGTGCCCATTTGAAGTAATTTTCCTATGATCGTTGTTCCTTTTTACCAGAACAGGACAAATTAATAAAGGTGCAGGAATTCCGTCAAATATGCCCAAGAGTGGGTGGACTCCCATGTCAACGTTACATTGCTTTCCAAATATAAAAGGGATCAGTTACCCACAAATGGTTTGACATAAAATCGGTAATCTATTCGCCATTTATCAGCGTAAGTTTTTGAATTCTAGGTTAAGAATTGGTATAGGCGCAGAATTCCTACTACATATAGATTCACCCACGGAAAACTCGGAAGGACCACAAAATGGTATCTTTTGTTAAGTATGGAACCAGAAGATAAAACGGGCAGGCATTTGGGGTACTTTTCATATGGTCCTCATGCCTTTGCTAGCCATAGGGGCCTTTTGGATTTCCATATTACTGGTAAACGTCAGAAGAAATATCTGACATATCCCAAATAAGCCCCTCCCAACCACAAACCACACCCTCATCTCCACATACGGGACACCGCCAGAATATTCGGTTCGTGGAGGTGTCAAGGCTTATATCAAGAGTCCCCGCACATGGCTTCCTTCCCGGCCGCCGCCAGCATTTTGGGGCAGAATCTGTATCGACGCCACATTCCCTTGAGGTAGCGTAGGCAATAATTTCACCCAACTTTTTCACCTTCAATCTCAGGCGAGGAACCGCTGGCCCAGACATTGTCTCATTAAGCCAATGCCGTATGTCAATTACCCACATTTCCTTTCTCTCCTTGTTCCCTTTAATCAATCTCTCCCTCGGCAATAGCCGCAAAGACTTCATCAAGGTCTTCCCTGACGATTTCTATCCATTCCATCACGTCGCGCGGAGCCTTTGCTTGTGCAGCTATATTCTGAATTACAAGCAGGGTCTTACGCATATGTTCAAGGTTTCTGACACTCTCCCAGCTCATCGCTTCATCAATATGAAATAGAAGCCTCTCCCACTCCGGGAATGGTATTGCATCGACTACTTCATTTCGAAGGTTCTGCCAAGCACCCTGAAGGTCTGACAGAGCAGTTTTTCCATATATCTCGGGCTCTTTGTAAAAGGGCATCTGATCTCCTCTTGTTTCCTAAATCCAAGAATAACCGCTAGACTAATTTAATTCCAGCCTTTCCGGTAATGCAGGCAGAGTGTTGAGCTTTAAGGTTTGGGCCTTGAGTGTTATCATTCGTCACTTCCCGGCATCCCTTTGTCTTTGGACAGAAACTCGCAGGCCGCCGATGATGCGGGAAATTCTTCAGCCTAAAGAATATCATGGCATAGAAAGATAAATGGCATGGATTTTTCTTGATGAATGACCGCAATATCCATTCTAGTCAAGTATCCTATAAGATCATCTAATGTATATAACCCATAATTCTTCACAAATGGTGAAAGTATTCTTTTGAGAAAAGGCGTGTAGCAAAAATCAGAAAAAACAAAGATGCCTTTCGGTTTTAGAACCCTGTTGACCTCATTCAATACGGTTTCCCATTTGCTAATGTGATGTAGGACCTTAAAAGATAAGACCATATCAAAGGCTGAATTATCAAAAGGGAGATCAGTGGCTGATTCGACTGCGAATGAAAGCTTATTATTGCCTGTGAGGAATTTTATCCCTATCTCAATTTGCTCAGCATCTACATCTATGTCAACAACCTTCATATCATAGCTTCTGGAAAGATAATCAGAGAGCATTCCAATCCCGCATCCAATCTCCAAGACATTATTAATTCCTTTCAGATCAAGGTAGGGAAACAAGCGTTCTATGACTTTCACATTTGCTTGTGCATGTCTTTTTGAATTGACAAATCTTTTTTCAAGGTTTCCCATTTTCATTTAAGAGTATCCTCCAACACACGAATTATGTAGGAAAGTCCTGGCTCATCGGGCCTTTCCTCTACCCGGGATTTCCCGCCCTCAATGCTTCTCATCAAGACAACCAAAAACCAAGAAAGACTGTCCCGGCAGGAAATTGAACGACTCGTACAAGACGTATCCTGCGGATTCCATGGTTTCTCGGATCTTCTCGACAGGGGTGAAGTGCCTGAACATCTTCACGAAAGACAAGCCGCGCTCAGGCGTGTGATCTATGATTGCAACCCTCCCTCCGGGCTTCAGTGCAGCCCTAAGGTTGCCGAAGTATCTTGCGGGCTCGGGTAAGTGATGAAACACGTTCCTTGCGAAGATAAGATCCACAGAAGATGCCGGCAACCTGACTCCGCCGCTCTCAGCCAGTATGAACTCTATATTGTCCAGGCCCGCCCGTTCCGATTGACGCCTGATGAAATCCAGATACTTTCGTTTGCTGTCCACGGCAAATACTCGGCCGCTCACCCCGACCCGCCGCGCGAACTCCAGAGTGAAGTAACCCCCTCCTGACCCTATGTCCGCTATGGTCTGGCCCTCTGTTATTCGAAGGCTGTCTAAGATCCGCACGGCCCCTCGTCCTGGGGACGATGCTTCACGGTTGAGCATCTTGAGAAAAAAATCGGTGAGCATCTTGTATCTCCTTATTTCAGGCCTTCACCAGCGCTCCTGTCCCGCAAAACCTGAAGGAAGCAATCTCTGAGTTCCCGCAGCACCGACAAGGCGAGCAGCAACTCCTTCCCACTTGCAACCCTCTTCATAACCACTCTCCACCGCCAGCATATCACCTAACTCGTTGATACACAACACACCTGCCTGTGCCGCTGCCGCAGGCGCGGCGGCAGGTGTGTTGATGCGGATTCCCCCTATAGTTCCAACCTTTCCGCCACATCTTCATAATCAGGGACCTCGGCGTAGACCCGCCTGCCGCGGGCAGGGCTTTTCAAGCTCAGAGCGGGCACGTTTGTGCTGGCCCATTTCCTCGTGGACCAGGAGCTCTTCTTCATCCGGTGTGATGAGCCTCTTGAAAAAGCCCAAGGTTAGGCGATCTTCGGGCCGAACGGTCGGCACATAATCGCTAGAATTTCTTTTTCTAGGCTTTGTCCGTTTCTTGGATGGAAATGTGGAGGTATAGAAAAGCCCTGTGCCTGGCAAACCAATTGTCGCCCTCTTTCCTCGGGATCCTATGGTGAATTTGGCTCCTCGTGGACCGAACGAGAGAGAACCGCCAGACTTGCTCAGGTTCAGAGTTATCCCTGGTGCAATCTTGATTCGTCTCCAAAAGCGGAAGCTCATTTCCCGCCCCTTCAATTGCCCAGGATGTTGTGGTAATCAATGATTATTAATGCCCATTCAGCTATAATACTGTAGCAATATTTCATAACACTTGTTACTCAAAATTTATCCTGAATAAACTTGACCATTTATGTAGCAAGATTCTTTTCAATTGCCTCTAAAAATTTTTTGACATTTGTTATGCAAAGTTCCGCCCCCTTCTTCCACTTTTCTAGTGACCAATCTTCTCTTCTCGGAAAATATCCCTCAAGCTCACATTCAAGGAAAGTTGCCCTTGATAGGATCCGCATTGCATCTTGAGACAAAGCTTTTGGGGCAATTTCAAAAAATTGCAATTTCATAGAATTCCAGCCGTTGCCGAAGTTTGGCTTAATCCCCCGCTGCAGTAACCAGCCCTCCATTGCCCATAAAACCGAGGTTGCTATCTCATCAGGAATCCAATTTATCGCCTCTTCGGTCTCCAGCCAGCGCCTAGCATTGCTCAAGGACCTTTTAGATGACTCTTTCTTTCTAAGCCACTCCCTTTGATCCATATTCGATAATCGATTCTTCAGACCGACTCCTTGCCTTTTATTTCCCTGAATATGATACAATATACAAAACTTAGGGGATTTATACGCCCTATGAGACTTAGGGGCCAAAGAAGGTCATGAGATCCCCAGATCAAAATTTCTATGTACCCATAATAATTCTAATGTAATCGTATTCCTTACCTTTTTCAGGAAACAAGATGTGGGCTTGGGCAAAACGCTTTTTATCCCACGTGCCCTCAGCGTATTTCGTTCGCAGGTCTTCGTAGGATGTCGCCGAAACTATGTAGGAATCCAACATCACGTTCTTAAGCCCTGTTCGACCCCCAATCGCCTTGGCCAGTTGCGGTAAGCATTCGTGTAGGCGCGCCTTGTCATCGTATTGGTATGCCTCGGCGTAAATCATGCCGTGCGGCTCAATAAAGATAATCCTCTGTGTAGAAGCGTCTTTGATCCACAGAATGAAGTCCGGATAAAAGCCCCTCTTATTGAAAAAGCTAATGCCTTTGCCTCGGCTGAGATTGCGCAACAGATAGACTTCCTTATCCACCACAGACTTGCCCTTTTCGGCACGACAGTACGCCCGTATATCTTCTACGAATTGCCGCTCACTAACTTTCAAGCCAGGTGGGTAACTTTTGACTCTGTCCCCTCGCTCAACAAGCAGTGGTTGATACAAGTGGCGATCAAAATAGATATTAGGCAATTCATGCACTTCCTGTTTATAAATACGCTCACCTTTATCAATAAGTTTCCGAATTACCTCAATTAGTTCATCGTCATCACGGGAAATCTTGACGGTATAGTCCTGGAAATTCGGGTCTCTGTGGTCGAGTACCTTATAATCCATGATCCTCGTATTCCAACTTTCTTCCTGTATGCGATAAAACTTGTCCGCGTACTTCCGAAGGATGGTTTCCACCGCTTCTTGCAATAGTGCAGTGGCAGCGAAGGAATTCGGCTTGACTACTGTTTCATCTGCAATCAGCGTGTAGAGCCTAGTCGGTTCAGTGGTTGTCAAAATCTTCTTCGGTGCATTCGGTGGAATAGCAAGGTTGACCAATCCTTTCCGCTCCTTGTATTCCAGCAGGTCGATATAAGCCCTTTCCCAGTCAACAAGCTCAAGGCTTGCGGAAGGAATGGGACGCTCCCGACCGGTGCGTACAGCGGCAGACGTAACCCCCTCGGTGCCGCTTTCAAAGGCCTGAATCTTGAGCGACATGTCAACCCGCACCCGCACCTCTGGGTCGGGTTCCAGTATGATGTCAGCCTCATCCGCGAAGCTTCGATCCTCCGGCACACGCGGCACAACCAGGCCTTTGTCCAAGAAGTCTTTATTCGGCCTGATCGCAAGCGGTAATTCGATGTCGCCTTCAGTCTCGACGCCTTCTTTCTCCAGGTACTCCCTAAACTGTGACATGTAATTGGCACGTACCGCAAAGATGTTCAGCGTCTCAAGCAGGCTGATATATTTTGGATGTTCTCCGTCGAGATCCGAACTGCGTTTGAGCGAAAAGTGCTTTCCCCGCAATCGCACACCGCGTCCGAAGAGCTGAATGATCTCCGAACCCTCACTCCGGCCGATGTTAAGCAAGCCCATATTGGAAACTCGCCAGGAATTCCAGCCCTCCATAAACTTCTTCGCCCCGATCAAGATGTTAATAGTAGTGTCGGGTTCGTTGATGCCGGCAAATAGCGAATCAGTAACGACATCCTCTTCCAGAACTATCCCCGTATCATCGCTCTCAACCAACTTCTTGAAGGCCCTCGTGTCCCCAATATATATGAGGCCGAAGTACTCCTGCGAGCCACTGGTTCTCAACCCCAACTCGCCCGGATGACCGCGCATGTCACAGATGTGCAACCCGCCGCCGGTTGGGGCATAGAGCACCTTCGACAAGATATCCCGATAGAGATCATCGGCATCAAGGCCGGCATCGCGCAGCCAAGCGAACTTATCCGCAAATATGTCCTGCCCACCCGGGGTGACTAGACCGCTTTTGCCAGTAAGAATCCTGTGAATTGCGTTGACAACCCAGCCTCGCTTGTTCTCAAGCAAATGATGGAAAAAGCGGGCCACGGTCAGCACATCGGAGCGCTTCTGTCTGTTCTCGCTGTAGACCGCGTTTACACTGCTTCCGACAAAAATCCAAAGTGGCTTCTCCAGGTTATACGGGCGCAACTCGTCCGTCCGTTCCTCAAATACGCGTTGCTGTTCGTAAAACGAAAGGAGATTGCCCAGGAGGAGGATCTCGGTCTTGTCCTCCGTAGTTTCCTCCCTCAGGTTGAGAATGCGGAAGTCCTTTCCATATCCGTCGCCGTGGAAGTAGCGGTAGGAATAATCGAAAATGATGGCCTTGCCGTATTCGGCAGTGAGTTGGTCGTTTCGGGCGGCTGTCAGCGCCTGGCCGAACGTGGCGCTGTATTCAAACGTGAACCCCGTCTCGCCCAACGCGTCCCTAAACTTGCGCCATGCCTCGCCGCCGGAGCCCTTGTGCCCCTCGTCAACGAAAATCAGGTTGTTTCCCTCGAACGCCTCCACCGGTACGCTCAGCCCACCGCCGCGTTTTTCCTCCACCAGTTTCGTGATTTCGATGACCCGAACCACGTCCTTTTCGGCGTATCCCAAAACGCTCTCATTCAGCTCGAACCGTCGGCAGGGGATGTTCGATGCCGCCATTTCGGCCATGTGCTGCTCGCTGAGGCCTTCGTTCGGCGTTATGAGAAGAATGTTATCCAGCGGCCTGCCTGCGCCGGAGCTTCGGCAGGCAGGCAGGTTGTTATAGTGCAGGAACTGCCGGTAATTGATGTGCATGATGAGCGTCTTGCCGCTTCCCGTGGCCATCCAGAAGGCCAGCTTAGTCAGGTCGTGTTCGCTGAACTTCGAATCCCTCGGTTCTCCCGGCGGTTTCGTGGCGTTGCGCTTTTCGACGAAAGCGTTCAATGACCGCAACAACTCCCCCCGGCGGTTGAAGTACCGATCCAGGAAAATCTCCGTGTAGAGCACAGCCAGGTGCTGGAAATAGCGGAATGTGATCGGCTCCGCCCTGTGGGCATTAATCGCCCGCAGATGCTCGCGGATGTTGTCATCGTAACGAGCAAGATCGGCCAACGGAATCTTTACCTTGCTGCCTCGTGCCTCCAAGCGGTGGTAGATGTAACTGCGCCCCGAAGAGTCAAAGCCCTCGGCCGCCTCTTTGCAGTCCCGCAGCAAGTCGCGGTTGCTTTGAAACCCAAACAAGTCATTCAGCCAGGCCAGCAGTACCAGGCGCTGCTCAAGTTTTTGGAATGATGAATGATGAGTGCGGAGTGATGAAGGTCGGCTCATGACTTCCTCCGCGCTTTGACGGTCTTTACGCTAGTCACCAGAATCGCTATCAGTTCATCTGCTTCTTTCATCAGGTCCGAAAGCAACTCGGCCTTGACGATTCCGGAATCTACGAGTAGTTCGAACCAGTACATTGTCTCTTCAAGCTCTTGCAATGCTCCTTCAATCTTGCTGATCATCTCCGCATCTGAACGGCTTCGCTTCCCTTCCCGGACGTGCGCACCGACCGACGTTCCCGAGCGTAATACCTGCTTGCCGATAACTTGTGCTTCCGTCATTTTCGGTAAAGCCGAATAAAGCCGTATTACCCGAAGTGCAAACGCCTTCGTTCGCTCCAGGATGTCCTGCTGTTCATTCATCACTCATCATTCCTCATTCATCATTCGACGCTCGCGAACATCCGGGCCTTGAACACCGGCTCCAGCGCCTTGGCCCCTCTGATGAAGGAATCGCCGTTGACGAAGACCTCGTCCGCGACCTCGGTCAACTTCTGGTCGGCCACGAATTTCTTGTCCCGTTCCAGGTCTTCCTTGGTCCAATCTTTGTTTTCTCGCCAGATAATTACCACCTCGCGGTGATCGATACGCCCGCGATAGACCAGGTAGCGCCTGTCGCCGTCATGGAGCACTTGCCGCGTCTTGACATGCAGGCCGAGCAGGTAGTTGAAGGTTTCGGGGATGTCCACCACCTTCTCGCGGGTCTGGCCGCCTGCCTGCGCCGAGACTTCGGCAGGCAGGTCGGCATGGATGTGCAACTTGTAACTGAACGGACTGGCGAGTTTCTCGACGTTCAAAAGCGTTTCGCTTTTCCGCGTCTCCCATTTGAGCATGTACTGGAGCAGGTAGTCGTCGAAGAACAATGCACGCTGGCCGGAGACCACGTCGAACTCAATGTTGTTCAGCGTGTCTTCGTAAGACTCCAGGCGGATGTACTTCACGATGCGGGGACTGCGCTCGGCCTCCTCATGCGTAGCCATGCGCTTGGGCCTGCCGTCCTTCCATTCCGGGGGGAACGTGACCTTCTTGATGCGAGGCAAAAGCACGGTGTCGAAGTAATCTCCCATTTCGACAAGGATAAATTTCCGCTGCCCACCGTCCTCGCGGTTCAGGTTGATGACTGCATGAGCTAACGGTCCAGTTCCCGCGAAAAAGTCACAGAAGACGCCATTGTTTTCACCGAAACCTGCTAGTCGAATTATTCTCCGGATGAGAGATGGTGGCTTGGGAAATTGAAAAACCTTGGTCCCGAATTCGGATTCCAGTAGTTTGCTCGCGGCATCAGTTGTCCCTGTATCTTTGTGGCTCCATAAGTCCACCGGCACCATACCCTGAATTTCGCTTAAGAATCTCTTTAGGCGCGGGTACTTGTTTTCTCCTTTTACACCCCAGTAGAGACGGTTTTCTCGCGCGTGCCTCTCGTAAGCAGCGCGTTCATATTTCCATGCGTTTGTTGGATGGATAACTTTCTCGCCTGTGAAAGGATTGACAATTGGATAGACCAAATTTGGACGCGCTTCCTTGGACGCAGGATTCACGTAGGATACGCTGGTCCACGGGCCTCGTGGATCGTTGTCCGGATTAGTGTATATTGAATCAGCCTTCTCGCTTCTGGGCTCTCTCAGTAAAGCTATAGCGCCACTTCTCCTATACACCAAAATAAATTCGGTAAGGCTGGCAAAAAGTTTTGCGTTGTTACTTCGTGTAAACCGCTTTTCCCATATTACTTTGGCCAGAAAGTTCTCTTGACCGAAAAGCGAATCTAGGAGTTCACGAAGACGTGCTTCTTCAACAAAATCGATAGATGAAAAAAACAAACCGTCTAGTTGCATAAGATTTCGGGCTAATGCGACTCGATCAACAATAGACGCAAGCCATGATGAGTGCTGATATGAATCCTTATACAAGAATTCGTCTTCTCCAGTGTTATACGGCGGATCAATATAAATACACTTTACCCGGTCCCTATACTTCTCCATCAACAAATTCAGCGCTTGCCAGTTCTCGCTATGCACCAAAAGCCCGTCTGTCAACTCGTCCAAATCGTCAAAGCTGGCCAGCAATCGGTCAACAAAATTCCGGTCAAAGTGTTTTGTGTCCAGCACCAACGTAGGATGGGCTTTGAGAAAAGCAATGCGTCCTTCTTTTGTTTCCATATTTCCGGAAAACATATCGTTTTCCAGCTCGCCGATACAGAATAATTCCTTCCACTCATTCCAGTTGGCTTCACACTCGGCTATTTCCGCGTAGAAACTTTCGTCAATAGTGCCGACGGTTATGCAGTACTGTGTTTCCGTGATGAATTTGCGCTTTTCCCAGAGCATTTTCTGGAAATCTTCGATTTGCGCCAGGAACTCGATGATGCGCCCACCAATGGCCTTGATGACCCGCATCAACTGGAACCACGCTTCGGCGCGCTCTTCACCGGCGGCCTCGATCTCGTCGAGGTTGAGCACTTCGTTCTTCAAGTAGAAATCAAGCTCGCGTGTGAGAAACCCATTGAGATCCTTATGGATGAAGAAGTCCGATGTGTTTCGCCGCGTATAGTGACGCAGGTGGTGCTCCAGGAAAGAGACGCTCCTGCCGTCGGCGGCTTTATGCCTTTCGGCTGTTAAAGCAGCCAATGCTTGAGCAGCCTTTTTGGGTGAGAGTTGCTTGGGAATCTCATCGAGCGCTTCCTCGATAATCTTCTCTTGCTGATTCTTCTTGCCGTATGTGATCCCTTCCTGCTCGGTCAGCGGTCGGTAATCGAATGGAATGACAAGTTGACCGGCCTCTTCATCCCAGTTGATTTCTTTGACACGAAGCAAGAAGAACCGCTTGTCGCCTCTGACGTTGTTCTGCTCGACGTCGGCTTGAAAAAGTTTGAAGTGCACGGTCACACCGTGTGTGCTGAAGGTGTAGTCGTGAAAATGTTCGGCGGTCTTGATGTAGTACTGGTCGTGATTGGCCCAGTAAAGATAGACTTCCTCCCCGTTGTAAGGAATGGCGTACTTCTGGCGTTTGGAATAACGACGCTTTGAGATAAAGTCGCCATCCTGGTAGTACCGGCTAAAGAACGTGTAGAGGTGGCTGAAAATGGTTGCCTGCAACGCCTCGCGGTCGCGGCCGCCTGCGGCTTTTTGCTTCAGACCAAGGTACTTCTTGCCGAGCGGAGTTGCGTGGTAGGTTTCTGCCAGGTTACCCTCAGCATCGAGAGCGTCCTTGCCCAGTGTCTCGCGAATCTGCTCGGCGACTTCCTTCAGTTCCTTGGCGGCTTGAGACTGGTCGGCAAGCGCACCACGATCCAGTTCCTGGGCGACGGCCTTGGGAAGGTCCTGGGTGATGAATTTCTTGACCACGTCCCGCTTGTAGTTCATGATGCGGTAGATGCCGAAGTCCAGGTCGGCGCAATCAAACTGAAAGAGCTCCCGCAAAAGCCGTTGAAACTTTTTCAGGGAATCATTCATGGTACTTGCCTCCTGTTTCCGGAAGCTTTTCACATTCTACCATTGCGTCCTCCGTCTTTCGTATCGCTGTGTGTCCCTGCCTGCGCAGAGGCTTCGGCAGGCAGGTAAGGGCGGTAGGGATCCTCGTCCTTGATCCAATTATGTCCTCGCCAATATCCCTTCAACTCTCCAGGAATGTTTGTCTTGAGATATTTTTCCACCGCACGGCGAAACTCCTCCGGAAAGCGTGGATCGTCCGGGTCGGGAACCAGCGAAGCGAAAACAACGGCGCGTGAGGCCGCCAGCGGCCGCCTGGCCCCCCAAAGATGAAGCGTGGAGATATGCCCATGCCGTAGACTCTTATCCCGCACGCTTTCAGCCGAGACCAGTATGGGGAGCGCTACTTCATTTAGTCTCTTGACCGATTTAATACACATTACTCACCCTTCCCCGATGCACTTCTTTGCTCTTTCTGTAGATACCTATTTTCACACATGTCATTTTCCCTTTAGCACATAAACTTTTTTAGGATCCTTGGGGCCTGTACCTATTTCAGCCAGGACGTTCTGATCTACAAGTTTCCTTAATCGCGCTCGTGCTGCACGGTCAGATATCTGCCAGAGTTGTGCGGCATCGCGTGTAGAGATTTCATGCTTTTCCGCAAGGTGTTTAAGAAGTTGCCTGTACCATTCAGGAACAGCAGGCGTAGCTACCTTGCCACTGTATAAGGTCACCCGAAAAGAGGTTCCCATTTCCTCAAAGCGCGGGGGATGAAGACCGGCCTCAGTGCATGCCGCAATCATCCTACCCATACCAGATCCCCATTGCTCGATAAGTTTCAGTTCACGAAATACACGTCCAATCACCCGGTTTCTCAACTTGGAAGTTCCGGCGAGAGCAGCTTCCAATGTCAGACCAAAAGGAAGCAGACCGGGGTTGCTAATTTCTATCCGGTCGTCATATACAGCAACATTAATATTCATTCCTCCGACTGAATAATCAGCATGGACTATCGCATTT
>Ga0190359_1000388_pt1 | contig 30618 bp, 39 predicted proteins | sample 48721823_MG_FD_161269 | JGI IMG/M metagenome (GOLD analysis project Ga0190359, IMG submission 161269) | Hydrothermal vent microbial mat bacterial communities from Southern Trench, Guaymas Basin, Mexico - 4872-18-2-3_MG | ecosystem: Environmental > Aquatic > Marine > Hydrothermal vents >... | reverse complement strand
CAGGGTGCATGACAATAACGTCTTCCTTGGCCCTCTTTATTACCTCTCCGTTAATACCAAAAAAATTTGCATATTCTCTCACGGTAGGAAAAAGGAGCTTGCTCTGTCTTTCCAGTTGAATTCTCAACAGCATTACAACATCTTTTCCTTCCACTGCCTTTCTAGGGTCATACTCCACTCTGACTCCCATTTTCTCAACATCCAAGGGCATCATTGTGGGAGGACCTGAAACCGTAACCCTGGCACCCATCTTTGTCAGGCCTATGATGTTGGATCTAGCAACTCGGCTGTGGGCAATATCACCAATTATGGCAATGTGCAGCCCCTCTATCCTCCCCTTCTTCTCCCTTATGGTGAAGATATCCAGCAACGCCTGGGTGGGGTGCTCATTTATGCCGTCACCTGCATTTATTACCCCCGCCTCCATAACCCTTGCCAACAGGTGGGGTGCTCCACTAGACGAATGCCTCAGAACTATTAGGTCAGGATTCATTGCCTGGAGATTGCGGGCAGTATCTATCAGGGTCTCGCCCTTTACCATGCTACTGGAACTTGCCGACAGGCTTAACGTGTCAGCACTGAGGCGCTTTGCGGCCACTTCAAAGGAAGTCCTCGTCCTGGTGCTCGGCTCGTAAAAAAAATTGATAATGCTTTTTCCCCGCAGGGTAGGCACCTTCTTGACATCGCGCTCGGAGATTTCTTTTAGTGAGTCCGCCGTATCAAGAATCAAATTTATCTCTTCCACAGAAAGCTGGGCCACACCCAGCAGGTCTTTATGAGCGAATCTTCCCACCATAAACTCCTTGGAAAAAGGTTTTTAGGGTCTTAGGCTGAAGGCAGAAGTTTACGAGGTACATGCCTTCAGCCTAAAATCCTTTAGCCTAACTCCCTACAATAAAAAAACTCCTTGCCGCTGGTGCGACAAGGAGCTCATTTTTAGTGTAATTATACACAATCATGGCAATTAGGCTCTTTATGAATAATTGGACTTACGAATCCCAAATTTTAGATAGCCATTTATCACAAAACGTCCCTCCTGAAAAGAGGGTATTTCTACACCTCCTCTTTAGCTTCAGATTCAGCTCTGTCAGGCTCCTCTGGCGAGGCCTCTTGTGCTGGAGCTTCGGCGGCAGCCTGGGCCGTGGTCTCTTCCTTAGCCTCTTCTGCCGCGCTAGCCTCTTCCTTGGGCTTCATCTGGGCCTTCGCCTCCGCTTTTGCTTTTTTCTTTCTCTTTTTCTTTCCCTCCTCGGCTGAGATCAATTGAACAATGGAAATAGGTGCATTATCACCTTGTCTGTTACCTTTCTTAATTATCCGGACGTAGCCTCCCTGCCTGTCCATAAAGCGCTCCCTCAGCTCCTCAAAAAGCCGATGGGTAACCTTCTTGTCCGTCATGTAAGCCAATGCCTGACGCCTGGCATGTAGATCACCCCTCTTTGCCAAGGTGATCATTCGCTCAGCAATTGACCTCAATTGTTTCGCTTTAGCGTCTGTTGTTTCTATTTGTTCATATTTGAATAAAGAAGTAACCATGTTGCGGAACATGGCCCTCCTGTGGCTTGAATCTCTTCCCAGATGTTTACCTGCTTTCCTGTGCCTCATTTCTCTTTGACCTCTTCTTTCCCTTCCTGGGTCACTTCGCCCGCTTCCTCGTCCTCTTCTGATTCTTTTGGCTTCTCAGGAACCTGAAAATTCTCAAGTTTCATTCCAAGGTGCAGACCCATTTCTTCGAGTATTGCCTTGATTTCATTAAGGGATTTACGTCCAAAATTCTTTGTCTTGAGCATCTCCGTCTCAGTCTTTTGTACCAGCTCGCCAATATATGTGATGTTGGCATTCTTGAGGCAGTTTGCAGAACGTACCGAAAGTTCCAACTCTGATACCGGCCTGAAAAGATTCTCGTTCAAGGACTCCTCTTTCTCCTCTTCTTCTTCCTCTACCGGTTCAGGCTCTTCCTCAAAGTTGATAAACGGGGTCATTTGCTCCTTCAGAATTTTTGCGGCAAAGGCCACAGCATCCTCAGGAAGCACACTGCCATCGGTCCACACTTCCAAAGTCAGCTTGTCATAATCCGTGATCTGCCCAACCCTGGCATTCGTCACGACATAATTCACCTTCTTTATTGGTGAAAACACGGCATCAACCGGAATTACGCCAATTGGGGCATCCTTGATCTTAAGCCGTTCGGCAGGTACATAGCCCTTACCCAGCCTCACAACCATCTCCATGTCAAGCTTGGCTTCCTTATTTAGGGTGGCGATATGCTGATCAGGATTCAGTACTTCGGCCAATCCATGTGTATCTATGTCTCCAGCCTTCGCCACTCCCTCGCCTTCTTTGTACAGACGCAAGGTTGCCTCTTCCACATCCAAGAGCTTAAAGCGAATTTCCTTCAGGTTCAGTATGATGTCTGTAACGTCCTCAAGCACACCTGGAATAGTGGAAAATTCATGCAGCACACCGTCAAATTTCACCGATACAATCGCAGCTCCCTGGAGCGAGGATAGCAAAATTCTCCTTAGGGAATTACCAATGGTGATCCCAAACCCCCTCTCCAAAGGCTCACACACAAACTTACCATAAGTACTGGAGTAGGAATCCTGATCGATTTCTATCTTCTTTGGTTTTTTAAGCTCTCGCCAGTTTCTTGCTTTTAGATCGCTCAAAAGAGGCCTCCCGTTCTCTGACTTCTTTTTATTCCTATTACCCATCCTCTCACCCCCAAGTAGATGCTTGCGGGCAAAGAGATTAAAATTGTTTATTTGGAGTATAGCTCAACAATAAGTTGCTCTTGAATAGGCATCGTCAAATCTTCCCTACTCGGCAAGGCCTTAAACGTGCCTCTGAACTTCTCCTTTTCTACTTCGATCCAGTTTGGGATACCTCTGCGTACAACCGTCTCCATCGCCTCAACAATTGGCGTAACAGTTCTGCTCTTCTCTCTAACCTCGACAACATCCCCTGGTTTCAATAGGTACGAAGGTATATTAACCTTTCGGGCATTCACCAGAAAATGATTGTGCCTGACAAGTTGCCTTGCCTGATTCCTAGAAGAAGCAAATCCCATCCGATAGACCACATTGTCCAGCCTACGCTCTAACAACAGCAAAAGATTAGTTCCTGTAATTCCCTTCTGCCGTTCTGCACGCCTATAATAACCTCTAAATTGAGTCTCAAGGACGCCATAAATTCTCTTTACCTTTTGCTTCTCCCTTAGCTGTAACCTGTAATCTGAGTACTTTCCACCTCGCCTCTGGCCGTGCTGGCCTGGAGCGTATGGCCTGCGTTCAAATGCACACTTATCGCTATAACATCTGTCGCCTTTCAAAAAAAGCTTCAAGTTTTCTCGTCTGCATAACCTGCAGACCGAACCTCTATACCTAGCCAATAGTATTCCTCCTGGATCCTATTTGACGGCTTCGTAAAAAGTCCATCTACGGTGTTGCCTGCCTGGCGCCACATGGCAGACAGGCGCTTCGCGTTTCGTCATTCCGACGTACGGCCAAGTACGCCCTATATCTGGAGCTTTTTACTGTGCCGTCTCTCTTGACGCCTGTTCATCAATCCATCTTCTCTAGAATTTGAAAATGATGGTTTCAAGCTTCAAGAAAATTGCAATATTGAAAAGCAAATCTCCCGTTACCATTAGTTTCGAGTGTTGCTACACCCTTCTCCTTTTAGGTGGTCTACAGCCATTATGTGGTATGGGTGTAACATCCCTGATTACGCTAACTGTGAAGCCCTCCATCTGCAACGCCCTTAGCGCTGCTTCTCGCCCCACTCCAGGGCCCTTTATCCTCACTTCAGCCACTTTTAGCCCCTGTTCCATTGCCTGTTTAAGGGCGTCCTGAGCAGCCATCTGGGCCGCAAATGGGGTGCTCTTTCTTGATCCCTTGAACCCAATACGCCCAGCACTAGATTGAGCTATCACGTTTCCGTCATTATCTGTGACAGTGACTATCGTGTTATTGAATGTAGATTGAATGTGAATAATTCCAGTTGGCACATTCTTTTTTTCTTTCCTTGCCTTCCCTCTTTTACGAACAGCTTTTGCCATCTTTCTTCCCTTTTAACTTGCCCTATCTTGTCTGTTTGGTCCCTGCCTGCAGCAGGCAGATGTTTGGTCTGTTTGGTTCATTTCGAAATTCATAACCAGCAGGCTATACCTCATACCTTGCCTCACACACCAGACAGCCAGAGAAACCGGCATCTTGGTTTATTTCTTCTTTTTGCCCATCACGGCCCTTCTGGGGCCTTTCCTCGTCCTGGCATTTGTACTGGTTCTCTGGCCCCTCACTGGAAGCCCTCTCCTATGCCTCAAGCCCCTGTAAGCGCCAAGATCCATGAGTCGCTTGATATTCATGGAAACCTCTCTCCTGAGATCTCCCTCTACCTTGTATTTCTCATCAATTATCTTGCGTATGGCGGTAATCTGCTCGCCGGTAAGCTCATCGGATTTAGTGTCCCAGTCAATGCCCGCCTCTGTAAGGATTTTTTGCGCCGAGCTCCTTCCTATACCGTAAATATAGGTCAGAGCTATTTCCATCCTCTTTCCCTTAGGTAGATCTACTCCCGCTATTCTTGCCAATTTACAACTCCTTCCAAACCGCCCTTTTTAACCCTGTCTCTGCTTATGACGGGGGTTTTCACATATAACCCTCATCACGCCCTTGCGGCGGATGATCTTACACTTATTGCATATCTTTTTAACTGAAGGTCTCACTTTCATGGCATACTCCATATCACCAAAGCCAAAAAATCAGTAAGTTTACCTAAAAGACTCGTCCCTATCCTAACTTTACCAAAAAGCTGTTACCTCTCGTCTTTATGTCCCCTGTATATAATTCTTCCCCTGTTAAGATCATAAGGGGACAGTTCCACCACCACAGTATCACCCGGTAAAATCTTAATAAAGTGCATCCTCATCTTGCCGGAGATGTGAGCAAGAACCCGATGCCCGTTCTTAAGTTCCACCCTGAACATGGCATTCGGCAAGGTCTCAATAACAACACCTTCTACCTCAATCCCTTCTTCTTTTGCCATAGCCCCCTCAAAGCGATCGTGAGGTTAACCCGGAACCCGAGTCTATCGCGTCCTTCCGAAGCCCTTCTTCATAAATCCTTCGTAATGCCTCGTTAGCATGTGAGCTTCAATCTGACTCATGGTATCAATAGCTACTCCCACCACTATTAATAGAGCAGTGCCACCAAAATAGAATGGGACATTCAACTTATAAATCAGAATCTGAGGCAATACACAAATCGCTGAGACGTAAATGGCGCCAAAAAAAGTAATCCTCGTGAGTACCCTATCAATATAATCTGCGGTGTTCTTACCAGGTCTTATGCCCGGGATAAAACCCCCATATCGCTTCATATTATCTGCAACATCAACGGGGTTAAAATGGACTGCGGTATAAAAGTAGCAAAAGAAGAATATAAATATGACATAGATCAATATATATACTATATGTCCTGGAGCCAGAAAATTCACAATCGTTTGCAGCCAAGGAATGTTCCGAGTGTTCAAAAAATTAGCGATAGTAGCAGGAAACATTATGATTGATGAGGCAAATATTGGTGGAATAACTCCCGCCGTATTCACTTTTAAAGGCAAATGGGTGCTTTGCCCACCGTACATTTTTCGCCCCACAACCCGCTTGGCGTACTGAACAGGAATGCGCCTCTGGCCCGTTTCCACAAAAACTATGACCCCCACCACTGTTATCATCAGGGCCAAAACAATTATCATGAAAAATGGCGTAAGTTCACCTGTAGACATCAACCTGAACGTATTGGCAACCGCCGTTGGAAAACGAGCCACTATCCCAGCAAATATTATGAGAGAAATACCGTTTCCAATTCCCCTCTCAGTTATTTGCTCGCCAAGCCACATCAGAAACACTGTACCCGCAGTTAGTGTAATCATGGTGAGCAACCTAAAACCCCAACCACCCACCGGTACAACTGCAACCCCACCCGGACTTGACATCCGTTCTAGTCCAATGGCAATGCCAAAGCCTTGCACGATACACAGAAGCACAGTCCCATAACGGGTATACTGCGTTATTTTTTTCCTTCCTTGCTCCCCCTCTTTTTTTAACTTTTCAAGGTACGGGACTACGACAGCAAGCAGCTCTAGGATAATAGCTGCACTAATGTATGGCATTATGCCGAGGGCCATTACCGACATTCTCCGCAGGGCGCCTCCTGAAAACATGTCAAAGAGCCCAAAAAGGGTACCCTGCTTTGAGCCGAAAAAGGCTGAAAGAGCGGCCCCGTCTATTCCAGGAGTAGGAATATGGCAGCCCAATCGATATACAGCGAGCATGAAAAAGGTAAAGAGTATTCTTCTCTTCAGCTCGGGAATCTTAGCTATGTTTTGCAGGCCACCTATCAATTATTATATTTCCTCTCAAAAAATTTCGGCTACTACCGCAGCCACTCAACTTCCTTATGCCTAACTTCTCAACCAGTTAAAGAAGTTCAACCTTTCCCCCAGCCGCTTCGATCTTTTGAACCGCCGAAATGGACGCCTTGTGAACTTTTACTACAAGGGGCTTCTTGACCTCCCCTTCACCCAGTAGTTTTACACCATCCTTCACTTTCTTCACAAGGCCTGCCTGCCGCAGTACATCCACATCTACCGTGGTATTGGCTTCAAACCGGTCCAAAGCTTTTATATTAAGAGTTGCATATTCGCTGCGAAAAAGATTTGTAAACCCTCTCTTAGGGAGCCTTCGGTGAAGCGGCATCTGACCGCCCTCAAACCCAGGTGCAGGCCCCCCGCCTGAACGGGCCTTCTGCCCTTTGTGGCCTCTACAGGAAGTTTTTCCATGACCTGACCCAGGTCCTCTACCAATTCTCTTTCTCTTTTTCCTCGAGCCTTCAGCAGGCGCTAAATCGTGAATTTTCATGTCATTACCCTGTGTCTCTATCCTATTTTTACGAGAAAGGACACCTTCTTAATCATTCCCCTTATGGCCGGGGTATTCTCAAGCTCCACCGTTTTGTGAAGCTTTGTGAGTCCCAGCCCTCTTAGGGTCTCCCTAATCTTCTTATTGTAACCTATCCCGCTTTTGACCAGTGTTACTTTTATCTTGTCCGCCATTGCGTTATCCCAAATTCATCCAAAGGAATTTATTTTGTGATCTCTTCTGCTGCCTTATTCCGCCTCTTGGCAATCTCCTCAGGACTTTTCAACGAACGCAAGCCCATTATTGTGGCCCTAACCACGTTGTGCGGGTTATTAGAACCCAAACACTTTGTGAGAATATTTTGGATCCCCACCGCCTCAAGAACCGCCCTGACAGCACCACCCGCAATAATTCCGGTACCAGGTCTAGCTGGCTTAAGCAATACCCGGCCTGCTCCCCACTTGCCGATGACTTCATGGGGGATAGTGGAATCCGCAAGGGACACAGGTTGCATGTCTCTCTTGGCCTTTTCTACCCCTTTGCGGATCGCCTCTGGGACCTCATTGGCCTTTCCCAGCGCACTGCCAACAGTTCCCTTGCCATCTCCCACGACTACGATGGCACTAAAGCTGAAACGCCGTCCACCTTTAACTACCTTTGCCACACGGCTAATGTGGACAACCTTTTCAATGTATTCAACCTCATCCTGTTCCCTATACAATGGATCTCTCCCTGTTATCATAGCCAGCCATTATTCTCCAATCTAAGCTCTAAAGGTTTTCGCACTAAAACTCTAACCCCACCTCGCGGGCAGCTTCTGAAAGCGCCTTGACTCTACCATGGTAGAGGAAGCCATTTCTGTCGAACACCACCTTCTTTATGCCTTTCTTTAATGCCCTTTCCGCGATTTCTTTACCCACAATCGCCGCACCTTTCTTGTTGCACCCCTCATTGCCTATCTTCTCTTTTATTCCTTTTGATACAGAAGACGCCTCCACAAGTGTGGTTGACGTGGTGTCATCGATTATCTGGGCATAGATATGTTTGAGACTCCTGAAAACACACAAACGGGGCCGTTCAGGTGTACCCTTTACCTTCTTTCTAACCCGCTTCTTTCTTCTAACCCTTGACTCAGCCCTATTAAAGGCTCCCATTTCCTATCCTCTCTACTACTTTGTTATTTTGCGCCAGCCTTACCAGCCTTGCGCCGGATTACTTCATCCTCATACTTGATGCCCTTTCCTTTAAAAGGTTCAGGCGGCCTCAGGGCACGAATGTTTGCCGCGGTTTGGCCCAAAAGCTCCTTGTCAATGCCGCTCAGCGTTATCTTGGTTCTTTCGACTCGTGCTTCTATGCCTTTGGGTAACTTAAAGTTGATGGGATGAGAATAGCCTAAATTAAATACTACTGCATCTCCACTCACCTCAGCGCGGTATCCCACACCAACAATCTCGAGGTTTTTCTCAAAGCCCTTGGTTACCCCTGTTACCATATTGTCCACAAGAACCCTAAAAAGGCCTTGCAATGCACCAGCATCCTTTCTCTTGCGGGTCCCGTCCACAGACACATGTATTTTGTCCGAATCGATTGAAAGCTTTACCAAGGGGTGGATTTTCCTCTTGAGCTCACCTTTAGGCCCTTTCACTACAAGGACATCATCTTCCATCTTAACCTGTACCCCTTGCGGTATAGGTACAGGGCGTTTACCAATTCGGGACATTCAAAAACCTCCACTTATTCTCCTGGGAAGTATATAGCCTTCGTTCAGATCCCTTGAGGACAGTGACATAAACAGGATAAAAGCTATCAATTACCAAACAGCGCACAAAATCTCTCCACCGACCTTCATCTTCCTAGCCTTCTTATCCGCCATTATTCCCTTCGAGGTGGAAACTATGCTAATCCCAAAGCCGTTTAGAACCTTGGGAATTTCGTCATATCCAGCATAAACCTTTCTGCTCGGTTTGCTGATGCGCTTTAGGCCCTCAATCACTGGCCGGCCCTGTTCATCATATTTCAAAAAAATCCTCAGGATACCCTGTTTTCCATCTGGCATGACCCTAAAGTTTTTTATGTAGCCCTCTGCTTTTAAAACCTTTGCAATGTTAACCTTCATCTTTGAGCTGGGTATATCCACAGACTCATGCGAGGCCCTTTGGGCGTTTCTGATCCTTGTTAACATATCTGCAATGGGATCGGTCATTGTCATGCGTTTTCTCTCCGACTCATATATTAGGTTATTAGGCTGTTAGGCTGAAGGGGGAGCTGTCTTCAGCCTTCCGCCTGAAAGCCTAACACCCTTGATTCTTACCAACTTGATTTTATTACACCCGGTATCTGCCCGCTTGAGGCCAGGGTTCTAAAACAGATACGGCAAATTCCGAATTTCCTCAAAAACGCACGGCTCCGCCCGCAAAGGGGGCAGCGGTTATAACGCCTAGTAGAAAATTTGGGTTGCCTTCTTGCCTTGATTATCAACGCCTTCCTTGCCAAAACTTCCTCCCTACACTAGGATCGAAAAGGCATTCCCATAGCCTTTAGTAAATAAAATCCTTCCTTATCTGTTTTCGCAGTAGTGACAATGGACACATTAAGGCCTTTCATTTTGTCCACTTTTTCGTAGTCCACTTCCGGAAATATAATGTGTTCCTTTATTCCAATCGTGCAATTACCGCGCCCGTCAAATACCTTGGGGGGTATGCCTCGAAAGTCCCTTACACGAGGTAACGCGATATTAAACAGCTTATCAAGAAAATCATACATGCGATCTTTTCTTAATGTTACCATGCACCCAATTGGCATGCCTTGGCGAAGCTTAAACCCTGCAATTGACCGTTTAGCCTTGGTCACCACTGCCTTCTGTCCAGCGACCAACGTAAGCTCTTCAACCCCTGAATCAAGCACTTTTATATTCTGAATGGCCTCCCCAAGCCCCATGTTAAGCACTACCTTCTCCACCTTGGGCACTGCCATAATATTCTTGTAACCGAACTCTTGCATAAGTGCCGGTACTACTTCATTGTAATATTTATCTTTCAGCCGAGACAAAGGACCCTCCTCGTTACTCCTTATCTTCATTCCGCCAGCGGCTTAGTCGTCCAGTGACTCGCCGCACTTCTTGCAAATCCTTACCTTTGTACCATCTTCTAGACGCCTATGCCCAATCCTCGTAGGTTCGGTGCATTTATTGCAGACAATCATCACGTTTGAAATCCGCAGGGGGGCTTCCTTTTCGATTATTCCGCCTTGAGCTGTTTGAGGCCCAGGGCGTGCGTGACGTTTCACCATATTGATCTTTTCAACCAACACCCTGCCCTTTTCTGCGTCCACCTTCAAGACAGCGCCGATTTTTCCCTTTTCCTTTCCAGCTATTACAATAACCTTGTCGTTCTTTTTAATCCTGGGTCGTTTTTTCCCCACTTCCTATCCCCCCGAACGGTAAATCACCTTTTAACATAGCACCGGGCAAACATTGTGATCCCTGATTCTTACAAGACCTCCGGCGCCAGCGAAATAATCTTCATAAATTTCTTTGCCCTAAGCTCACGTGCAACAGGGCCAAAGATTCTAGTACCTATGGGCTCACGTTGTTGGTTTATCAACACCGCTGAATTGTCATCAAATTTAATATATGAACCATCTGGTCGGCGTACCTCTTTGGCCGTCCTGACTATGACAGCACGAACCACATCACCTTTCTTCACCTTTGAGTTGGGGAGAGCCTCTTTAACCGACACTACAACAATATCCCCTAATGTGGCATACCTTTTCCTCGTACCACCCAGCACCTTTATACAGGACAATACCTTTGCCCCGGAATTATCAGCTACCTTTAATCTGGTTTCAGTTTGTATCATTTCCTAAGCTCCACTGAATCACTCATGACGGTTCGCGATTCATAGCTACTTATCAGGCTCATCTTTCTATTCCTCTATGTTGGCCTTCTCAACAATCTCTAGCACTTGCCATCTCTTTCTCTTGCTAATGGGCCTGCTTTCTATAATTCTAACCCTATCCCCTATAGAACAAAGATTCTTGGGGTCATGGGCCATGTACTTGGACCTCTTTCGAATATATTTCTTGTAAGTGGGGTGCTTTGTCAGTCGCTCCACCAAGACCACCACGGTCTTATCCATTTTATTACTTACCACATTGCCCACCAGTTTCTTTTTTATGCCCCGCTCTGTCATACAAACCTCTCAGATCTATTTTCCCTCAGCTATCTCTCGCTCTCGAATAACCGTCTTCACCCTGGCCAGATCCCTTTTTGTCTTGGAAATCATCGCCGTGTTACCGAGCTGGCCCGTGGCTTTTTGGAATCTCAAGTTGAACAATTCCTGCTTAACAGACCTCTCCTTTTCCAATAATTCCTCCAAACTCAATTCTCGTAGCTCACTGGCCTTCATGTTTTTACTGTCTCCTAGCTACAAATCTAGTCGGAATTGGCAGCTTGTGCCCGGCCAATCTAAAGGCCTCAGCGGCAACGTCCTCTGCCACTCCTTCCATTTCATATAGAATCCTTCCGGGCTTAACTACTGCCACCCATCCTTCTGGTGCCCCTTTGCCTTTACCCATCCTAGTTTCAGCAGGTTTCTTGGTTATGGGCTTATCTGGAAAAATCCTTATCCAGATTTTTCCTCCCCGCTTCACATGCCTTGTTATGGCTATTCGAGCCGCCTCTATTTGCTGTGCAGTTATGCGGCCGCACTCGAGCGCCTGGAGCCCATAGTCACCAAACTCAAGGCTACTACCGCGATATGCCTTTCCCTTTGTTCTGCCTTTTTGCTGCTTTCTGTATTTGACCTTCTTAGGACTAAGCATAAAAAGATCTATCCTTTCTTTTCTGGTAAAATTTCACCTTTAAAGATAATCACCTTCACTCCCACTACCCCATAGGTGGTAAACGCCTCGGCAAATCCATAATCAATATCTGCCCTAAGGGTGTGAAGTGGAACCCGGCCTTCTCTATACCATTCTCTTCTCGCCATCTCAGCTCCACCCAGCCTGCCAGCGCAAGCTATCTTGATGCCCAGAGCACCAAACCTCAAAGCAGAACTAACAGCCTTTTTCATGGCCCTTCTAAAGGCTACGCGTCTTACCAATTGTAAGGCCACGTTCTCCGCGACTAACTGGGCGTCTACTTCGGGTTTCCTCACTTCCTGGATGTCAATAAAAATTTCTCGATTAATCCTTTTCTCTAGTTCCCTTTTGAGGCTTTCTATCTCAGCACCTTTCTTACCAATTACGATACCAGGCCTTGCGGTGTGGATTCGGATCCTGATCTTATTCGCTGCTCGCTCAATTTCTATCTTAGATACGCCCGCCTGATAGAGCCTTTTCTTGACAAACTTGCGTATATTAAAATCCTCTACAACAAACGTGCTGTATTCCTTTTTTGCAAACCACCTAGAATCCCAGGTTCTGTTGATTCCTAATCTCAATCCAATAGGATTTACCTTCTGTCCCAATCCACACCTCCATTCACATCAGGATTATAGGCCAAAGGCCCACAGACTGAAGTTAACGCGCGGATAGAATGCCTTATTTCTCCCCCAAAATCCCTTCAGTCTTCAGCCTAGCCTGCTTATGACCTATTTCTCATCCAGAATTACCGTCAAATGACTCGTTCTTTTCCTAATTCTCGTCGCCCTTCCCAGAGCCCTTGGTCTGAATCTCTTGAGAGTAGGGCCTTCATCAGCGTAGATCCTCTTAATGTACAGATTGTCAACATCCACATTTGCATTCTGTTCCGCGTTGGCCACGGCCGACTGCACGACCTTCTTAATGATGCGTGCCGCCTTTTGAGGAGCAAAGGTAAGCATGTTCAGTGCTTCTTCTACCCTTTTACCCCTGATCTGGTCCATCACCAGACGCGCCTTCCGCGGTGATACTCTCACATATCTAGCTATAGCTCTCGTCTCCATGGTGCTACTTCTTTCCCTTTAACCTGGACTTCTTGTCTCCTGCATGACCATAAAAGGTCCGTGTCGGGGCAAATTCGCCCAGCTTATGGCCCACCATGTCCTCAGTAACAAAAACAGGGAGGAATTTACGCCCGTTGTGGACTGCAAAAGTAAGCCCCACAAATTCGGGAATGACAGTGGACCTCCTAGACCAGGTCTTGATTATCTTTCTACTCTGGCTCTCCCTGGCTTTCCTAACCTTTTCCATCAAATGTTCATCTACAAACGGACCTTTTTTTAGTGACCTGGGCAAGACTTACCCCCTCCTACAATAACTTCTGTATTTATCAATAAAGCGGCAAAGCACCTCGAAGTTTACCTTCCAGCTATTTCCTTCTCCTCACAATAAGCTTGTCGCTAGGTTTCCTTTTTCTTGTTTTATACCCCTTGGTAGGCACCCCCCAAGGTGTTACAGGGTGACGGCCACCCGAGGACTTTCCCTCACCACCACCGTGTGGGTGGTCAACAGGGTTCATCGCTACTCCTCTCACCTTCGGTCTACGCCCCAACCATCGGCTACGTCCGGCTTTGCCAATGGAAATATTCTCGTGATCCAAATTACCTACCTGCCCGATGGTTGCCTTACATTCCAGCAACACCATCCTTACCTCACCAGAGGGCAGCTTAATTTGGGCATACTTTCCTTCCTTGGCCATTACCTGTGCATAACCACCTGCCCCCCTCGCAAGCTGACCACCGTGACCTGGATACAATTCAATGTTGTGAACATGGGTTCCTAAAGGTATTTCCCTTAGAGGCAGAGCATTCCCAGTCCTCACTTCCACACCGCTTCCCGCAATCACCGTATCTCCAACACTAAGGTTATGGGGCGCCAAGATATAGCGTTTTTCTCCGTCAGCATAATGGAGCAGTGCTATGTGGGCAGAGCGATTGGGATCATATTCTATTGCCGCAACTTTGGCCGGAATACCGTCCTTGTCCCTCTTGAAATCAATTATTCGGTATTTTCGCTTCTGTCCGCCCCCGCGGTGTCTGACAGTGATTCGCCCAAAATTGTTACGCCCGCCGGTCTTTTTGAGAGTAACCAGCAGGGATTTTTCAGGTTCCTTGTCCGTCAGCTCTTCAAATGATAAATAAGTCTGAAACCTTCTTCCCGGTGATGTTGGTTTTACAGCCTTAATTCCCATGTCTTTCTCCGAAAATCAATTATACTCCCTCGAAAAACTCGATGTTTTCACCCGGGGCCAATTTCACTATGGCCTTCTTCCAATCAGGTCTCTTGCCCATCTTCAGGCCCATCCGCCTTTTCTTACCCCTAACGTTTACGGTCCTGACTTCCAGAACCTTGGTCTTGAGCAAAGCCTCAACGGCCTTCTTGATCTCAATCTTGTTAGCCCTTTTATGGACCTTAAAGGTTACCTGGTTATGCGCCTCTTTTTGAACATTCGCCTTTTCCGTAATGTGAGGCTCTTTTATGACGCTATAGATATCCACGGTTAAGCCAAGACCTCCTCTATTTTCTTGAGAGCAGGTTGCTCTACAAAAAGATTGTCGTATTTCAAAATATCGTAGACGTTTATGCCCTCCCGCCTCATAACCTTCACCCAAGGAACATTCCTAGATGATTTGTCGAGATTGATATCCAGTTCCTCGGTCACAATAAGGGCAGATCCTGTATTGAACCTTCTCATCGCCTGGACAAAGACCTTCGTCTTGATCTCGGGGAGACTGAAATCCTCTACAACAACCAGTCTCTCATTCTGTACCTTGTCCGTTAAGGCCATCCGTAGTGCGGCCTTTCTCACCTTCTTGGACACCTTTACCAAATACTGCCGCGGGGAAGGGCCAAATGTGACCCCACCGCCCCTTCTGGTGGGGGATGCCACAGAACCAACCCTAGCCCTACCAGTACCTTTTTGTCTCCATAATTTTCTCCCAGAGGCCCTAACCTCGGAGCGAGTCTTAGTGGCCGCAGATCCCACCCTCTTACTTGCCAATTGACTCACGACAACCTGATGCAACACATGTTTCTTTATCGGTACATTGAATATTTCTTCCTTCAGGTCTATCTCTCCGACCTTTTCCCTATTGAGGTTATATACGTCCACAGTTGTCATTTCTTCCTCATTGTAGGCTTAAGCCCTTCGGATTTCAATCAAGCTGTTTCTGCTACCGGGAACCGCCCCTTTTACCACTACCAGGTCCATTTCAGGCCGAACATCTATAATCCTAAGGTTTCTTACCGTAACCCTTTGGTTACCATAATGGCCGGGCAGTTTCCTACCTTTATGCACGCGTCCGGGCGTAGCGCTACACCCAATGGAACCAGGTATCCTATGAGATCTCGAGCCATGGGTCTTCCTTCCACCAGAAAAACCCCAACGTTTCATCACCCCGGAGAACCCGCGCCCTTTGCTTGTACCAGAGACATGCACAGTATCCCCAATACTAAAAACATCCGCCTTAATAACCTGGCCAAGCTCGAACGGTTCAGGGTCATCAACCTTTATCTCCCGCAAAACCTTAAAATATCCCACTCCCGCCTTGTCCAAATGGCCCTTGAGAGGCTTGTTCACCCTGCTCTCTTTTTGCGGCTCAAAGCCCACCTGGATCGCGTTATACCCTTCCTTGTCAACACTCTTCTTTTGGGTAACCACACATGGCCCCACCTTGATCACAGTAGCAGCCACACTCTCCCCATCGCCAAGGAAATACCGTGTCATACCAATTTTTTTCCCAAACAGTTTATTGACCATGATTGTTTAGCCCCACAGTATCTCTCTACACTTACTCCCTTTACCCTGTACTCCCTGGATTCAAGGCGCACATCTCATTTCGCGTGCCCCTTACCCAGTAGACTACGCGCTTAGTCGTGGCGCTCAGGCCATGTACAAGCTAGAGCTTAATTTCTACGTCAACACCAGCAGCAAGATCTAGTTTCATAAGAGCATCAACCGTCTGCTGCGTGGGTTCAAGGATGTCCAAGAGCCTCTTATGAGTCCGTATTTCGAACTGTTCTCTGGACTTCTTGTTCACGTGCGGTGATCGCAAAACGCAATATTTATTGATCTCGGTAGGGAGAGGGATCGGACCGGCAACTCGTGCTCCTGTCTCTCTTGCCGTCTCCACAATCTCAAGGGCCGCCTGATCCAGGAGCTTGTGGTCATAGGCCTTGAGCCGGATCCGAATCTTTTGATTGGTCAACATCACCTCATCTCCCCTATTCAATTATCTCACTTACTACTCCAGCACCTACCGTCCTTCCACCTTCTCGTATCGCAAACCGCAGCTCCTTCTCCAACGCTATCGGCGTTATTAAACTCACCTCCAGCGTCACATTATCCCCTGGCATCACCATCTCAACTCCCTCAGGCAACGTCACTACTCCCGTCACATCCGTAGTCCTAAAATAAAACTGCGGCCTGTAGCCATTAAAAAACGGCGTGTGCCTACCCCCCTCTTCCTTCGTCAATATGTACGTCTCAGCCTTAAACTTCGTGTGCGGCGTAATAGAACCAGGCTTCGCTACCACCTGACCCCTCTGCACCTCGTCTCGCTTAATACCTCTCAATAATACTCCTATGTTGTCTCCCGCTTGCCCCTGATCCAGAATCTTGCGGAACATCTCAACACCAGTACACACCGTCTTCAGCGTATCCTTTATCCCTACTACCTCTACCTCGTCTCCTACCTTGATAATTCCCCTCTCTACCCTACCAGTTACAACAGTACCCCTACCACTTATACTAAACACATCCTCTATCGGCATCAAAAACGGCTTGTCTATGTCCCTAACAGGCTCAGCTATATAATCGTCTAATGCCTCCAATAACTCAAATATAGGCTTCACTTCCTCACTCTCACCATCATCACTCTCCAATGCCTTCAGCGCACTACCACGTATTATCGGTATCTCATCGCCAGGAAACTCATACTTGCTCAATAGCTCCCTCAGCTCCAATTCCACCAGCTCTATCAATTCCTCATCATCAACCATGTCACACTTGTTCAAAAATACCACTATGCTCGGCACCCCAACCTGCCTAGCCAACAATATGTGCTCACGGGTCTGCGGCATAGGACCATCATCAGCTCCCACCACCAGTATCGCACCGTCCATCTGTGCAGCACCCGTTATCATGTTCTTTATATAGTCAGCATGACCAGGACAATCCACATGCGCATAATGTCGCCTCTCAGTCTCATACTCCACATGCGCCGTAGCTATCGTTATCCCCCTAGCCTTCTCCTCAGGCGCCTTGTCTATCTCATCAAACGGCACATACTCCGCTAAACCCTTCTTCGCTAAGTGCTTCGTAATCGCCGCCGTCAGAGTCGTCTTCCCATGATCTATATGCCCTATCGTACCCACATTCAAGTGCGGCTTCTTCCTCTCAAATTTCTTCTTCGACATCGCTTACCTCCTTGGTATTCCTCGTGAGACACATTTTCAACACTATCACTCTATTTTTTCATAACCCAGCAACCCTTGCTACCACCTGTAATGCGCAAAGGCCTTGTTTGCTTCTGCCATACGATGTGTATCTTCCCTTTTCTTAATAGAAGCTCCTCTGCCATTTGCCGCATCCATCAATTCACCGGCCAACTTGGCGGCCATCGTCTTTTCTCCTCTACCTCTGGCAAAGGAAATAATCCATCTAATGCTCAAAGCCTGGCTCCTTGAAGGTCTGACTTCTGTGGGCACCTGGTAAGTTGACCCACCAACCCTGCGCGATTTTACCTCCACGATGGGTTTCACGTTTTCGATTGCCTTCTGAAAGACCTCGAGGGGCTCTTGCTTTGTCTTTTCTTTGATTATGTCAAAGGCATCATAAAGTATGGACTGTGCCACACTCTTTTTACCGTCCTTCATGAGGCTGTTTACAAACTTGCTCACAAGCACCGATTTGTACTTGGGATCTGGAGCCACCTCACGCTTGGCAACAACTCTTTTTCTAGGCATACAATATTCTCCGAACCGCTTTCCCTCGTTGTGCTATATCCCCACTAACCCTACCTATATTGTCTTAGGCCTTTTTGCGCCATACTTGGACCTGCCCTGCCTACGGTCCTCTACACCTGTTGTATCCATGGTTCCTCGAATTATGTGATAGCGAACGCCGGGCAAATCCTTTACCCTACCCCCACGTATCAAAACCACTGAGTGCTCCTGGAGATTATGCCCCATCCCAGGTATATAAGAAGTGACCTCTATACCGTTAGTTAGCCTCACCCTCGCCACCTTGCGCAAGGCCGAATTAGGCTTTTTAGGCGTAGAGGTATACACCCTAACACAGACCCCTCTCTTCTGTGGTGCACCTTGAAGCGCCGGGGTCTTAACCTTCTTTTTAGGCTTTTGTCTGCCTTTTCTAATTAGTTGGTTAATGGTCGGCATCCAATCTCTCTCCTATCAATACTCACGAAAATGATTCGCCCTTCGAATTTTGCGAAAGGGCGAATGCGTGAGATTCACAAAATTCTTTCTTTTATGCCTTATTTTCCTTTTTGTCAACCTGTTTTTTTACTTCCTTGCCAATTCCTCTATTCTCGGATTCCCAGCTCAACGTCCCTATAGGTCCTCAGCCCCGTGCCTGCTGGAATAAGGCGACCCATTATAACGTTCTCCTTTAATCCCCTCAGATAGTCCACCTTTCCTGCAACAGCGGCATCAGCCAGGACCTTAGTCGTTTCTTGAAAAGATGCAGCCGAGATAAAACTTTCCGTGCTAAGGGAAGCCTTGGTAATGCCCAGCAAGAGAGGCTGTGCGTTGGCAGGTTTACCTCCGGCTGCAACGACCTTGTTGTTTTCTTCCTCAAACTTCCACTTCTCCACGTGTTCCCCCACCAAGAAATTGGAATCACCGGGATCAGTGACTGTCACCTGCCTCAGCATCTGTCTTACGATAACCTCAATGTGCTTATCATTAATCCTAACGCCCTGTAGCCTATAAACCTCCTGAACCTCATCAACAAGATACTTAGCCAGTTCCTTGACACCCCTAATCCTAAGAATATCGTGTGGATTTACAGATCCATCCATCAGCGGCTCACCTGCCCTAACGTAGTCTCCCTCTAACACGCTCACGTGCTTTCCTTTGGGGATAAAATAGTCTACAGGTTCGCCGACTTCCGGGGTAATAGTCATCTTGCGTTTACCCTTGGTGTACTTACCAAAGGAAACAACTCCATCAATTTCACTAATAATGGCCGTTTCCTTGGGCTTCCTGACCTCGAACAACTCTGCTACCCTGGGCAGACCGCCCGTGATATCCTTAGTCTTTGTCGTCTCCCGAGGTATCTTGGCGAGTGCCTGACCTGGACCAACAGTATCTCCTTCATTCACCATTATGATGGCCCCCACGGGCAAGTGGTATCTCGCTCTGGCCTTGGAGCTTCCTGGCAATAGCGCGGTCTTACCCTCGGCATCCTTTATAGAGATCCTGGGTCTGATATCCGGATCAGGAGATTCAACAACAGCGCGGCTTATCTTCCCCGTCACCTTGTCGCGACGTTCCTGCATGGTCTTACCTTCTATGATGTCGCCAAATTTTACCGTACCGCCCACCTCGGTCATAATAGGTATGGTAAATGGATCCCATTCAGCCAATACCTGATCGGTCTTCACCTTATCGCCATCATGCACCTTGAGCACTGCCCCATAAATCACTGGATAACGCTCAATCTCACGGCCTCCCTTGCCCACTATGGCGAGCTCCCCGTTGCGGTTCATCACAACCAAGTTGCCCTCTTCATTCTCCACGGTCTTGAGATTTACAAACTTAACCGTGCCATTATTCCTAGGCTGGATTGTGGACTGCTCTACTCGTTTACTAGCGGTTCCGCCTATGTGGAATGTTCTCATTGTAAGCTGGGTACCAGGCTCACCAATGGACTGGGCTGCAATTATACCAACTGCCTCCCCTATATTAACTAGGCGTCCATGGGCAAGATCACGTCCGTAGCATCGCCTGCACACCCCTCGTCTGGATTGGCACGTGAGCACCGAACGAATCTTCACCCGTTCTACACCTGCAGATTCAATCTTGGCCACCTTCTCTTCATCAATTTCTTCATTGGCCTTAACCAGTATTTCCCCCGTAACGGGATCGATAATGTCTTGAACGGCTACCCTTCCTAGCACCCTCTCGCTCACCCTCTGGATTATTTCTCCGCCTTCCACCAAGGCGTCCACCCAGATACCATCCATGGTGCCACAGTCCTCTTCCGATACCACAACATCCTGGGACACATCCACCAACCGGCGGGTAAGATAACCAGAGTTGGCCGTCTTGAGGGCTGTATCGGCAAGACCCTTTCGGGCACCATGCGTGGATATGAAGTACTGGAGCACGGTAAGGCCCTCGCGGAAATTCGAGGTAATAGGAGTCTCTATGATCTCCCCTGAGGGTTTGGCCATGAGGCCTCTCATCCCAGCTAGCTGTCTCATCTGGTCCTTACTCCCTCTGGCCCCTGAATCTGACATCATGTAGATAGGATTAAAGCTGTCTACTTTGACCTTCTTTTTCCCCGGCCCCTGAGCCACCTCGACCGCCATTTCCTTCATCATCTCCGAGGCAATATCCTCTGTGGCCTGGGCCCAAATGTCTACAACCTTATTGTACTTTTCGCCGTCAGTAATAAGGCCACTTACATATTGCTGCTCTATCTTCTTAACCTCTCTCTCAGCTCTCTCGAGGATCTCATCTTTCTTCTTTGGGATAACCATATCCTTCATTGCGATTGAAATACCCGACAGCGTTGCGTATTTGTAACCCAAATCCTTGAGCCTATCGGCGAGAATAACCGTAGCTTTTATTCCAGTCCGTCTATAGGCCTCGTTTATCAGGATTCGCAATTCCTTCTTCTTCATTACCTTGTTGACGAGGTCAAAAGGTAAGCCTTCGGGAAGAAGCTCTGCAAGTATCACCCTTCCCGTAGTGGTGTCATAGATTTTCCCGTTCATCCTCACCTTGATGGCCGCATGTAGATCCAGCTCACCCGAATCATATGCAATCCTAACCTCTTCGGGGTTTGCGAAAATCTTTCCTTCACCCTTAGCAAAGGGCCGAGACCTTGTCATGTAATATATACCTAGTACAATATCCTGGCTGGGAACGATTATCGGGTCACCATGGGCAGGAGACAGGATATTGTTGGTGGACATCATGAGCACCCTGGCCTCAATCTGGGCCTCAATGGAAAGGGGCACATGAACCGCCATCTGGTCTCCATCAAAGTCCGCATTGAACGCCGTGCATACCAAGGGGTGCAACTGGATCGCCTTGCCCTCTATAAGAATCGGTTCAAAGGCTTGGATTCCAAGCCTGTGAAGCGTTGGCGCCCGGTTGAGAAGTATACAGTATTCCTTTACCACCTCATCTAGGGCGTCCCAAACTTCTGGGGTCTCCCTCTCCACCATCCTTTTTGCGCTCTTAATGGTGGTAACTAGGCCCTTTTCGTCCAGCTTATTGTAAATAAAAGGCTTAAAAAGCTCCAAGGCCATTTTCTTGGGCAGACCACACTGATGGAGTCTTAGGTCCGGCCCCACTACTATAACCGAGCGGCCAGAGTAATCCACTCGTTTACCCAATAGGTTCTGGCGGAATCTCCCCTGCTTCCCCTTCAGCATATCGCTCAAGGACTTAAAAGGTCTCTTATTGGGCCCTGTAACTACCTTGCCTCTTCGCCCGTTATCAAACAGTACATCTACAGCCTCCTGGAGCATACGCTTTTCGTTTCGTACAATTATATCTGGGGCATTTAACTCGAGAAGTCTCTTTAATCTGTTGTTTCGGTTGATCACCCTGCGGTACAGGTCGTTCAAGTCTGAGGTGGCAAAGCGTCCACCGTCAAGCGGCACAAGGGGCCGCAAATCAGGCGGGAGCACTGGAATAACATCCATTATGATCCATTCTGGCTTATTCTTAGATTCGCGGAATGCATCGATGATCTTGAGCCTCTTGGCCAACTTCTTGCGCTTTGCCTCGCTCTTCGTGGTCATCATCTCTACGCGCAGGGTCTGCGACAGTTCATCTAGATTAAGATGTCGCAGCATTGCCTGAATGGCCTCTGCTCCGATGCCTGCCACAAACCTGTCACCCCAGTCCTGTCTGGCCTGCATCAACTGTTCATCCGTAAGGAGAGCGCCTCTTTGCAGGGGGGTATCCTTGGGGTCAATCACAATATAACTTTCAAAATAAAGCACGCGCTCAAGCTCTTTAAGGGTTAAATCAAGGAGATTACCCACCTTTGATGGCAGACACTTCAAAAACCAAATGTGGGCCACGGGAGCTGCCAGCTCAATGTGCCCCATACGTTCCCTTCTAACCTTAGACTGGATTACCTCGACCCCACACTTTTCACACACTATTCCTCTGTGCTTCATGCGCTTATATTTACCACAATTGCACTCATAGTCTTTAATGGGGCCAAAAATCTTTGAACAAAATAGCCCATCTCTCTCCGGTTTGAACGTGCGGTAATTTATAGTTTCAGGTTTCTTCACCTCACCATAAGACCACTCCCGAATCTTTTCCGGAGAGGCAAGAGAAATCCTCACCGCGTTAAAGCTGGATGGATCCTTAGGCTTGGTAAAAAAACTGTATAGTTCGTCCAATGCCCTTCTCCTTTTTCTTTAAAGGTTCACTTCCCCCTCAGGGTTCTCAAAAAGCTGAATCTCCAGACCCAGACTCTGCAGTTCCTTCATCAATACCTTGAAGGATTCTGGGAGCCCAGCCTCCAAGATATTGTTGCCTTTCACTATCCGCTCGTACATTCTGGTCCGGCCCGCTACGTCATCTGACTTTACAGTGAGAAACTCCTGTAATGCATAGGCCGCACCATAGGCCTCCATGGCCCAGACCTCCATTTCCCCCAGCCTCTGGCCGCCAAACTGGGCCTTACCACCCAAAGGCTGCTGGGTGACAAGAGAATATGGGCCAATGGAGCGAGCATGTATCTTGTCATCCACCAAGTGATGAAGTTTCATAACATACATCACTCCCACGGTAATCTTTTGATCAAAAGGTTCACCTGTCCTTCCATCGTAAAGGGTTGTCTGACCTGTCACTGGGATACCAGCCAGCTCCAAGCACTTGATGATCTCATCCTCCTGTGCACCGTCAAATACCGGTGTGGCCATGGGAACCCCCTCTTGGAGTTGAAGGATCCTGTCCAAAAGTTCATCGTCAGAAAGCTCACCAAAATATTTCTGATAATCCTCTTTGCCAAACACTGCCTTCAGCCTTCGCCTGATCTCATTGAGGTTCCTCATGTTCTCAAGAAGCTCGCCAATCTGTTTACCGAGTTCCTTGGACGCCCAACCAAGATGGGTTTCCAGAACCTGGCCAACATTCATTCGAGATGGCACTCCTAGCGGATTAAGGATAATGTCAACAGGTGTACCATCCTCGAAATAGGGCATGTCTTCTATGGGGAGGATACGGGAAAGCACTCCCTTGTTACCATGGCGTCCTGCCATCTTATCCCCAACCGACAGTTTCCTTTTTACAGCCACATAAACCTTGACCATCTTGATGACGCCCGGTGCCAATTCATCACCTTCACCAAGCCTATCGAGCTTCTCCTGAAATACGTTCTCAACCCTCTCTATCTTCGCCTTGTATTGCCCTACTATGGCCTCCATCCTTTCGATGGTCTCCATTGTTGATCTCAAATCAGCGTTGGCCCACGCCTCAACGGGGGTATTTTCCACCTCTGCCTTATTGATGGCCTTGTCTGCCTTCACCAGCAGCTCGCCGCTCTCTGGATCCACCAGATCCGTCTTAAGTTTTTTGCCAACAAGCAGGTCCTTCAATTTCTCCTTTGCACTCAATGTAATGACATTAATTTCATCCGCCGCGTCCTTTTCAAGTCTCGCCCTCTCCTGTTCTTCAATCTGGAGGCTTCGGAAGTCCTTTTCCACCCCTCTTCTGGAAAATACCTTGGCATCAATGACAATTCCTTCAACGCCAGGTGGTACCCTCAAGGATGTGTCCTTTACATCTCCGGCCTTGTCACCAAATATGGCTCTCAGGAGCTTTTCCTCAGGGGAAAGCTGTGTCTCGCCTTTAGGGGTAATCTTACCCACCAAGATATCTCCGGGCTTCACCTCTGCGCCTATTTTTATGATGCCGCTGTCATCCAGGTTCTTAAGGGCCTCTTCACCAACATTGGGAATGTCCCGAGTTATCTCTTCCCTTCCCAGCTTTGTGTCTCTTGCAAGGACCTCGAATTCCTCTATGTGAACAGAGGTGTATATATCTTCCTTGACAACCCTTTCGCTTATCAGGATCGAGTCCTCAAAATTATAACCGCCCCAGGACATGAAGGCTACCATCACATTCTGCCCAAGAGCCAATTCGCCCATTTCCATGGCAGGGCCGTCTGCGATGATCTGACCTCTTCTTACGAATTCACCTTTCTTCACAATGGGTTTTTGATTGTAGCAAGTATTCTGGTTAGAACGTTTGAACTTGGTCAGTTTGTAGATTTCCACCTCGGGCTCGTCAGTGTCTGCCCCTCCGCTTGATCTGATCACAATACGGGATGCATCCACATCCTCCACGATACCGTCTCTCTTAGCCACTATTGACACGCCAGAGTCTCGGGCTACTATCTTCTCGATCCCCGTTCCCACAAGAGGGGCCTTTGCCTTGAGCAAAGGAACTGCCTGACGCTGCATGTTTGACCCCATCAGTGCGCGGTTGGCGTCGTCGTGCTCCAGGAAGGGAATGAGAGAGGCCGAAACGCTCACCAACTGGTCAGGCGAAACGTCCATGTATTTAACTTGATCAATCGGCGCCTTGGCCGCCTCCCCCGCTATCCTGACTGCTGCTTCTTCGCGCAGAAATTTTCCTCTCTTGTCCAATGGCGCATTGGCCTGTGCAATGGGATCTTCCCCCTCGTCAAGGGCAGAAAGATAGGCAATATTGGTGGTTGCCTTTCCGTCCCTGACTTTCCGGTAAGGCGTCTCAATAAACCCGAATTCATTCACCCTCGCATAGGTACTAAGAGACACAATGAGGCCGATGTTTGGCCCTTCAGGTGTCTCAATGGGACAGATACGGCCATAATGGGTCGGGTGAACGTCGCGGACCTCAAAACCAGCGCGCTCCCTGGTTAGACCTCCAGGCCCAAGGGCACTTAGTCTACGTTTGTGGGTAATCTCGGAAAGGGGATTGGTCTGATCCATAAACTGGGACAACTGGCTTGTTCCAAAAAACTCCTTTACTACTGCGGAGACGGGCTTGGAATTAATGAGATCGTGGGGCATGAGAGTCTCAACTTCCTGCAAACTCATGCGCTCCTTGATAGCCCGTTCCATCCTTACAAGACCTATCCTGTATTGGTTTTCAAGCAATTCACCGACAGCTCTCACCCTTCTGTTTCCTAGGTTGTCAATATCATCACCTGTGGCCTCCGACATCTTAAGGCGGATTAATTCTTTCACCGTTGCGAGGATATCCTCCTTGCGCAGTGTCCGCTGCTCCAAAGGCACTTCCAGGTTCAGGCGGTGATTCATCTTCAACCTGCCCACCGGAGACAGATCATATGTATTGATATTAAAAAACAGATTTATGAAGAAATTATTTGCGACCTCCTGGGTAGGCGGGCTGCTCGGGCGCATCTTTCGGTAGATGTCCAACACCGCCTCGTCAGGGTTCTCTATTTTGTCCAAAGCCATGGTCTCACGGATGGTGGGGCTTACCCCCGAGGCATCGAGTACGAGGCAACTAATCTCTGTGATACCCTTCGACCTGATCAAGTCTAACCCTTCTTCAGTCAGAGCAGTATTTCCTTCAAGGAGAACCTCTCCGGTCTCAGGATCAATTACATCCTCAGCCAGCACTCTTCCAATAAGATCCGTGAAGTCAATGGGAATATGGGTAATTTTTGCCCCTTCTAGTATTCGATGCAGTCTCTTGGTATACTTGTCGCCGGGCTTTGCCAAGACCTTGCCGTCCTTCGGGTTTACGATCTTCTTGCTCAGTTTTTTCTGGTAAAGGTTGTCGATGTTGGCTTCTCGCAAACAACCGCCTTTTTCTATCTTGATGGTCTCAGAGCGGTAAAATTCGGATAGAATTTCCTTAGTAGTATACCCCAAAGCCTTTAGCAAAACTGTAACAGGGAATTTTCGTCTTCTGTCAATACGCACATATAGCATGTCCTTAGGATCAAATTCGAAATCAAGCCACGAGCCCCTCAGTGGGATAATCCTCGCGGAATATAAAAGTTTTCCGCTTGAGTGGGTTTTGCCTTTGTCATGGTCAAAAAATACGCCTGGAGAGCGGTGTAATTGGCTCACCACCACCCTTTCAGTCCCATTAATAATAAAGGTACCCCTATCGGTCATCATGGGCAAGGTACCAAAGTAAATCTCCTGTTCCTTTATATCTCTGATACTCTTAGTGCCATCCGCACTGTCTGTATCAAAAACCAATAGCCTTACGGTCAATCTCAAGGGAGCTTCATAGGTCATGCCCTTGTTAAGACAGTCCTCTTCGTCGTACTTAACATCCTCGAAGGTGTATTTCACAAATTCCAAACAAGATGTCCCACTGAAGTCTTCAATTGGAAAAACACTCTTGAAGGCACCTTGCAGTCCCACATCTTCTCTTGCCTCAGGGGGAATGTCTTTTTGCAGGAACCTCTCATATGAATGTTTTTGCACTGCTATCAGGTTCGGGATATCTATAATCTTTTTGATCTTCCCGAAATTACGCCTGATCCTTTTGCTGACACCGTCTGCACTAGACATTGTCACTCCTTGGCTAACGTTTTTTCACTTTTGGGAGGCCTGCCCCGGAGGGCAAGTCCCAATAATCCTTGAAATTATCCATAGCTAAATAGGCACAGGGCAGAGGCACAAAGGACTCCTGCCCTTGCCTTTAATCTACTTTACCTCGACAGTAGCTCCGGCCTCTTCTAGCTGGGCCTTTATCTGCTCGGCCTCTTCCTTTGGAACTCCTTCCTTAACCGGTGCCGGTGCACCATCCACAAGCGCCTTTGCCTCTTTGAGTCCAAGGCCTGTAATGGTGCGCACCGTTTTGATCACCTGGATCTTCTTGTCGCCTGCCGCAGCCAAGATCACGTCAAATTCAGTCTTCTCAGGAGCTGCCTCTTGCGCTTGCTCCGCTGGACCCGCTGCCGCCACTGCGACAGGAGCAGCGGCTGTGACTCCAAACTTCTCTTCCAATTCCTTGACAAATTCCGAAAGCTCCAGAACCGTCATATTGGAAATATATTCAATCACGTCTTCCTTTGTAATATCAGCCATTGTTATTCTAACCTCCAGTCAATTTGTTTCTGCTATTGTTGTTCTGCCTTTTTCTGCTCAATAGCCCTCAGTGCATAAAGCATCTGAAGAATTATACCATTGAGTACCCTTACAAACGAGCTGGGAACCGCCTGCATAACAGACAAGGTCTGGGCCAAAAGGACCTCTCTGCTGGGCAACTCTGCAAGCCTTTTAATGGCCTCGAGTTCCATCACCTTGCCGGAAATCTGGCCTGCTCTTATCTGTAGTTGCTCATTGTCCTTAGCGAATTCCACCAAGGCCTTTGCAGGTGCCACTGGGTCATCATAGCTCAGTGCCACAGCCGAAGGCCCTTTCATATAATCCTGCAACTTGGCTGTATCGGTAGATTCGGAGGCCAGTTTCAGTAGCCTGTTCTTAACAACTTGAAACTCGGCACCGGCCTTTCTGAGATCCTTCCTCAGCCGATTTATGGCCTCTACGTTCAAGCCCTTGTAATCCACCAAAAAAGATGCCTTGGCCTTTTCCAGGCGGTCTTTCATGTTCTTTACAAATCTTACTTTCTCCGCTCTTTCCATATTCACCTCCTCTCCTTTTGACATTTTCATGTCAAAGCAGAGGTGCTTACCATAACTGAGAAGTTGGCCAATAATGTGGATGGTACAAACCCTGGCCAATAGAAAACATGCCTGATTCACTTCTCGGTCTCGGTAGGCTCAACAATTTAAGCCCGGGAACATTCCTGCCTGACCGGCAGGCAGGTTCGCTGGGATATACCGTGCATGCCCCCGCCGCACCTACTGTCTTTGACCCTATCCCATATTTTCAGACTATCTAAAAATTGTCTCCTGACCTAACCTCTTGCCATTGGAACAGATACCATTAAGCTGCCTTTGTGTGTCGAGCTTTCTCTCTCACCATGTGGTCATGAGGCCTGGGCCAAAAGGTCTTTTACGTAACTGGGGTCAACTTTTATTCCAGGTCCCATAGTAGTAGAAAGGGCTATACTTCGAAGATAGGTACCTTTGCTTGCAGCAGGCTTAAGCCTCAATATCGTATCCATAAAAGCTGCTATATTCTCCAACAGCCTTTGAACGCCGAAAGAAACCTTTCCCATCGGCGCATGTACTATTCCCGCCTTTTCCACCTTGAAGTCGATCTTTCCTGCCTTGATCTCGTTTACCGCCTTGGCGACATCAAAAGTGACAGTACCCAGTTTCGCATTAGGCATCATACCCCTGGGGCCCAAAATACGCCCGAGCTTGCCCACTGAGCTCATCATGTCCGGCGTTGCGATGGCCTTATCAAACTCCAGCCATCCCTTTTGAACCTTCTCCACCAGGTCATCAGAGCCCACATAGTCAGCCCCCGCCTCTTGTGCCTCTTTTTCCTTCTCGCCCTTTGCGAACACTGCCACCCTTACGGTTTTACCTACCCCATTGGGCAGCACCACAGTACCTCTCACCATCTGGTCGGCATGCCTGGGATCAACTCCCAAACGCACTGCGAGATCTACGGTTTCATCAAAAGACGCGTATGCACAGTCCAATGCCAGTTGAATGGCCTCCTCAAAACTGTATCTCCTCGTCCTATCTACCTTCTTTACGCTTTCTCTGTATTTCTTACCATGTTTGGCCATTTCGAAGTCCCTCTCTCTTATTACTCAACTACTGTAATGCCCATGCTTCGCGCCGTACCTTCGATGATCTTCATGGCGCTTTCCATATCATTGGCATTGAGATCCTCAAATTTTAGCTTTGCGATCTCCTCAATCTGCTTCTTGGTGACTTCTCCCACCTTCTGCCGATTCGGTTCGCTGGAGCCCTTGGCGATCTTGGCTGCTTGCTTCAGCAACACCGATGCTGGTGGTGTCTTTGTTACAAAAGAAAAAGATCTGTCAGCATAAACAGTTATAACTACGGGGATAATGGTGCCCATCTGGTCCTGAGTCTTGGCGTTAAACGCCTTGCAAAACTCCGCGATGTTAACCCCGTATTGACCCAATGCGGGACCTATGGGAGGAGACGGGTTTGCCTGCCCCCCTTTTACTTGCAGTTTTATTGATCCAATAACCTTTTTTGCCATTGTGTACCTCTTCTAGATTTTGTTCACCTGGATAAAGTCCAACTCGACTGGTGTTGACCTGCCGAATATGGTTATTAGCACCCTCAACTTCTCCTTGTCAGGCTTCACTTCTTCCACTATGCCTTGGAAGTTGCTGAAGGGCCCGTCAATAACCCTCACCTCGTCTCCTTCTTCAAACTGGTACTTGGGCTTGGGCTTGGTAAACCCTTCTTCCATCTGCTTAATTATCTTTTCGGCTTCCTCCTCAGGGATGGGAGTGGGTTTAACCCCACCGCCTACAAATCCTGTTACCTTTGCAGTATCCTTTACCGTGTGCCAGGTCTCCTCATTCAACTCCATCTGCACGAGGATATAGCCGGGATAGAATTTACGGGAGGAGGTCTTTTTCTGGCCCTTCTTAAGCTCCACAACCTGCTCTGTGGGCACCAAGATTTTGCCGAAATACTTGTCCTGCCCCAGGGCCTTTACCCTCTCCTCCAGGCTTTTCTTCACCTTGTATTCAAATCCAGAGTAAGTATGAACGATATACCATTTAAGCGCCACGGCCAGACCTCACATCAAGACAAAAAATACAAGAAATTCCCGATAGTTTCCAAGATGCCAACTACCCCACAATATTCTTTATCACCTTTATTAGTCCAAAATCCACAATGCCAAGAAACAATGCCACTACAAGCACTAGAAAAATAACCACACCGGTGGAAACCAGCAATTCCCTCCTGTTGGGCCATTTAACCTTTTTCAGTTCGGTCCTGGATTCTCGCAAAAATTGGATGCTTTTGGAAATATAGTGCCCAACTCCCTTTCCTTCTTTCCCTCGATTCGTCTTTTTCTCCTGGACTCTCTTAGGGACATTGTTGACCGGCTTACTACTAACCACAGCCTTTTCGGATTTAGGACCGGGGCTGACCTTTTTTTGCTCTTTTTTGGCTGTCTGTGTTACCGGGTTTTTCTTAGACCTTTTGCGCTTCTTGGCCCTTTGATTCGCCTTTTTCATCCGCTTCTACCCAATCTCCTCTACTCTTCCCTGCCCATTAAGCCATTTCCTCAGACATAAAATGGCAGGCCAGGAGGGATTCGAACCCCCAACACCCGGATTTGGAGTCCGGTGCTCTAGCCGTTAGAGCTACTGGCCTGCATATCCAACACGCCTATTTGGTTTCCTTGTGCAGTGTATGCGTCCTGCAGGTCGGACAATATTTTCTTAAAGCAAGCTTGTCCGGTGTCTTTCGCTTGTTTTTGGTTGTCGTGTAGTTTCTGTTCTTGCATTGCTCACAGGCCAGGGTAATAATGTCTCTCATTGCGTTTCAATCTCCCCTATTCAATTATCTCACTTACTACTCCAGCACCTACCGTCCTTCCACCTTCTCGTATCGCAAACCGCAGCTCCTTCTCCAACGCTATCGGCGTTATTAAACTCACCTCCAGCGTCACATT
>Ga0190359_1000387_pt1 | contig 30666 bp, 32 predicted proteins | sample 48721823_MG_FD_161269 | JGI IMG/M metagenome (GOLD analysis project Ga0190359, IMG submission 161269) | Hydrothermal vent microbial mat bacterial communities from Southern Trench, Guaymas Basin, Mexico - 4872-18-2-3_MG | ecosystem: Environmental > Aquatic > Marine > Hydrothermal vents >... | reverse complement strand
TGTTATCCGTTATCTGTTATCAGGTATCAGGGCAGATAGCGGACAACCTGCAACCGACAACCAATAACCGATAACGGATGACCGATAACCGATAACAGTTAACCTGAACCCCCCACCACTTCGACCTCGGCCGGCGCGATGATGGTGGGATCGGTTTCTTTCGCCAGCACGGGAATGTCGATGCGCGTGGCGCGCCATCCCGCATGGCGCACGATGCCTTGAAACGGGGGCTTGTCGCCGACACGGCCGGTCAAGGTGACGGCGGTGGCATCGTAGTGTTCATCCAGGGTCACCGAAGCCTCTTCGCCTTCGGCCATCACCGGCCGGGGCGCCAGCAGCTTGTCCACCACCCGGCGGCAGCCGGCGTGGACGCTGCGGGCCGCCGCCCCGATCTGGGCGTCGTCATAGGCATCCAGGTCTTCGGCCAGAAAATCGAGCAGACGGCCCTCCCGCTGCAAGCGCGCCAGCAGGTGAACGAACAGCCGGGTTTCGCGGGCTTCGCCGGCGCGGTCTTCCAGCTTGTCCTTGGATGTCGGCGTCGGGGGACCTGCCGGCAGCCGCCGCCTGGCGGGACGCGAGGCGCGCCAGGCCAGGATCACGGCCAGGATCAGCACGATGATGCCGCCGCCCAGGCTCAGGGCCCGCGCCAACGAAAAGACGGGCGACACCTTTCCCGGAGAGATCGGCGGCGTGCCCAGGGGATCCAAGATCCCCCACAGCAACAGGGCGCCGGCAGCGGCAGCGGCACAAGTCGCGACCAGGATGGTGACAAACAATGCGCCAGCCGACGGCTGGCGAGGGTCTGGGGAAATGGTCCGGGAAGCGGTGGGCTGAGATTTGTTTTTCTTTTTCATGGACTTCTATCCTGGGTCCCAATAGTTCAACGTCTGCTTACGTTTTTAACAATTTTTGTATTACAGACGAAAGGTTATAAAGTGTATTAAAAAATCCGATAACCTGAATCCAAACGATGGACAAACCGGGTTTGACCGTAGCGTTGAGAGGCGCTATGGTAATCATCCTGGCATGGTAATGCAACCGTTCCCGGTGCGCCGCCCCTCACGGGTCGGGTCCCGTCCAGCGCAGGTTGAATGAAACCCAATATCCGCTACATCCGATTGCGTTCGCGCTTCGATTTTGAAGTCGGCTACCTGGTCAGAAGCCCTTGCAGGGACTGCCCCCGCCGGCCGGAATTCCCCGAATGCCGGGAAGGCTGCCGGCTCATCGACCGCATCCAGGCGGTCCTGTCCGAAACGGTTTCCTGCCAGCGGCGGTCTTGAATTACCGGTAAAAAATTCTCAGGTCAATGGAGGTGGCGCCATGCCGCTCGCTCCCCCGACGACGCTACCCGCCTGGGCGGCGTTGAACGCTCTGGCGGCCCGCATGCAAGGACCGGAACATCACCTGCGCCGCCTGCTCGAAGCCCCCGGCCGCCTGGAGGCCTTCAGCGCCGCCGGGGGCGGGCTGTTTTACGACTATTCGCGCCAGCGGGTGATCCCGGCGGTAATGGACGCCCTGTTCGAGCTGGCGGCCCAACGCGATCTCAAGGGCGCCTTCCAGCGCATGGTCAGCGGGGATATCGTCAACACCACCGAGGGACGGGCCGCCCTGCACACCGCCGCCCGTCGCCTGGATGGGACCCCCGTGTACGTCAACGGCCGGAACGTGATGCCCGAAATCCGTGCCGTGCGTGAGCAGATCAGGGAATTTGCCGCTGCCGTGCACGCCGGACGCATCACCGGTTCCACCGGCAAGCCGTTTCGGGACATCGTGGTGGTGGGCATCGGCGGCTCCTACCTCGGCGCCGCCTTCGCCGCCCATGCCCTGGCCGAGGACGCCCTTCCCGGGATGCGCCTGCATTTTCTGGCAAACGTGGACATCCATAATTTCGGCCGCGTGGCGGCGGCCATCGACCCGGAGGCCACTTTGTGGGTGGTGATCTCCAAGAGCTACACCACCACCGAAACCATGGCCAACGCCCTGCAGGCCGAGCATTTCATGCGTCAAAAGGGCTTGGACCCGGTCCGGCACACCGTCACCGTCACCGCCAAGGGAAGCCCGGGCGACGACCCGGCGCGCCCCGTGCTGGCCGCCTTCCACATGTTCGACTTCATCGGCGGCCGCTACAGCGTCACCTCTGCCGTGGGCGGCGTGCCGCTGAGCCTTTACCTCGGCTACGAGCGCTTCGAAGAGCTGCTGCGGGGCGCCGAGGAGATGGACCGGCACGCCCTCGAGGCGTCCGTGGAGGAGAACCTGCCCCTGCTGGCTGCCCTGCTCACCGTCTGGAACACCAACTTCCTCGACTACCCGGCCCTGGGGATCATCCCCTACGCCGAACCGCTGGCCAAGCTGCCGGCCCACGTGCAGCAGCTCAACATGGAAAGCAACGGCAAGTCGGTGGACCGGGAAGGCTGCCCACTGGCGGTGCCCGCCGGCCCCATCATCTTCGGCGAACCGGGCACCTGCGCCCAGCACAGCTTTTTCCAGCTCGCCCACCAGGGGCGGCCCTTTCCCATCGAGTTCATCGGGGTGGTGCGCCCGCGCTATTCGCAGGAAGGGGCACGCAGCAAGGCAGTGACCAACCATCAGGAGCTGTGGGCCAACCTCGTGGCCCAGTCGCGCGCCCTGGCGGTGGGAAAGCCGGAGGCCTCCCCCGAGCGCCGCTTCGAGGGCAACCGCCCGTCTTCCACCCTGCTCATGGAAGACCTGGGCCCCCGCAGCGTGGGCCGGCTGCTCTCCTTCTACGAGGCGCGCACCGTCTTCGAGGCTTTTGTCTGGGGGATCAATCCGTTCGACCAGTTCGGGGTGGAACTCGGCAAGACCATGGCCTCCGGCCTGCGCCGGGCACTGGCGGATCAGAATGCGGGAAGGGCATTGCCCGACGACCTGGACCCCATCGCCCGCTTCTATCTGCAGACCCTTGCCGCCGGGGGGTGGGACTGACGTCCTCCTCGCGGATCATTCCGAACGAAATGTGGTGATCGATTCAAAGAGATCCCTCGTCACTGCGCCCTGGCCCGGCGCAGCCCGTGGCGGAGACGGCGCCCCGGGGCACCGCATTTTGGGTCCATCTTCAGTCCGGCATCAGGTCGTAGAAGTACGTCATCACATCCGAACGGGTGACGATGCCGATGATCCGGTCGTCCTCCACCACCGGCAGGCGGCCCACGTCGTGCTTGACCATCAACCGCGCGGCGGCCAACGGGCTGATGCCCGGCCCGATGGTCACCACTTCCCGGCTCATGAAGGCCTTAGCCGGCGCGTCGAACTGGGATTCGCGCTTGAGCTTGCGAAAATCCCGCCGCGAAATCACGCCCGCCAGTTTTTCCCCTTCCACCACCGGCAGCCCGGTGCATCCTCTCTGATGCAAAACCTCGGCCACTTCCCGCATCGGCATGTCCGCGGGAACGGTCTCCACGGGAAAGGACATCAGGTCGCTGACCTGGACCGAGGCTTGTTGGTTGCCCCGGATCAGCTCCAGGATCATCCCCTCCACCGCCTCGGGATTCACCCCGCGCAGCATGGCCGAGCCGGCCCCGGGGTGACCGCCGCCGCCCAGGGCCTGCATCAGGGCGCCGATGTTGAGACCGTCCACGTTGCTGCGGCCGATCACCATGCAGCGGTCTCCGTTGGAACTGGTGAAAATACCGAAAGCGGCATCCACGTTGACCAGTTCCCGGTACATCCGTACCACCACCGCCAGGCCGTCCACGTGACCGTCCACCTGCTGGCGGGCGATGCTCACCGTGTGGCCCGCTACCCTGGTACGGGTGGCGTTGCGAACCATCTCGAAAAGAAGCTCCTTCTGCTGCTGGCCGTAAGCGGGGCGCAGGAAAGTGCCCAGCACGTTGAGATCTGCCCCCCGCTCCATCAGCCAGGCGGCGGCGTAGGCGTCCTCGGGGCGGGTGGAGGGGAAGGTGAGCTGGCCGGTGTCCTCGTAGAGCCCTGTGAGAAAAAGGGTCGCCTGGATGGGCGAAATCATCGCCTTGCGCACCTTGAGTTCCTGGACCATCAGGGTGATGGCCGCCCCGGTCTCGGACTGGTAGCATTCGGTGGCGTCGATATTGCTCGGGTTGTTGTGGTGGTCCCAGATGATGATCTCCAGGTCCTTGCGCTTTTTCAAGGCCGACAGCCCCTCGAGGCGTTCCCAGCAGTTAACGTCCACCACGATGAGTCTTCCCACCCGCTGCAAGTCGATGTCCTTGGCGTTGTAGGTATCGAAGTGGTCCTTGTGAATCGAGAGGAAGGCCCGCACGTTGGGGTTGAGGCTGCGCGGCAGGACGGCCAGGGCGCCGGGATAAAGCAAGGTAGCGGCAATGGTACAGGCCAGGGCGTCGAAGTCGGTGTTGCGGTGCGGCGCGGCGATCTGGATGGGATGGTCGGGGTTTCCCGAACCGCCGCGGGGCAGGTGATTAAAGGGGTCGAGGCAGGTCATCCGTCCTTCCGGGGTGAAGATGGCGATGGTGTTTGATTAGGGCCGACATCACAACATTCCAGCAGCTTTGGGGATTCCGGGCGAAGACCGCATTCCAGTTGCAGGCGGTATTTTTCCACCTGTTCGCGGCTTTCGATGCTCTTGCAGGCCAACCGGTAGCGCAGGTAGATGATCCAGACCACCAGGCCGACGCCTATCAGCCCCACCGTGATGAAGAACCACTTGAAGCGCAGCAGGGTTTCCAGGCCCACCTGGCCGAGATAGACGACAAGGTTGGGCACGATCCAGTAGGCCAGCACCGCCGCCAGCACCAGGGCGCCCAGGGCGAAGACGTTGAGCCGCGAGAACTGCCCGAAGAGCCGCACCAGGCGGTTGTCGTCCGCCCGGTCGTCGTCGGCTTGACGCACATCCCGGGGGCGACGGCTGCCTTGGAAGAGCCCCTGGAAGGCGCGCACCACGAAGGCGAACAGCAGCACGGTCCCCACGGGCACGCCCACCGCCGCCACGAACCAGGCCCGGAACGGAAACGGGCGGTCGTGGCGGGAGAGGCGCACCTCGTACTGGTCCAGGGGGCCGAAGGTCTTCTCGAAGTAGTAGCGGTTGAACTGGCTCAGGTTGCTGCCGTCGGTCTCGTAGATCAGGTGCCCCTGAGGGTTGTAGACTTCCAGGCGCGCCTGCCGGCCGGATTTCATGGCGGCCAGGGCGAAAATCTCTATTTCAACAAGCAGCAGCCCCACGGTCACCAGGACCATGAGGGTCTTGTGGGTCTGAAAAAATTCAGTCAGTTGATGCGATTCTGGCATTGGGGCTACCCATTGGGCCGCGGCACGGGCAAGCACTTCAACTCGAAAAATCACCGAATATCAAATCGGAAATTATCACAGGCAGCCGGGCACCCTCAAGTTCTAAAGGACGGGGGCACTTGAAGTTCCGCGGGAAAGGGGCTATAGGCCTCACGATGTGCCGCGCTGGAGACATGGGCGCAACCCGGGCATTCTTTAAACTCGACAGGAAGCGATCCATGAACAAGGTGATCATATCCGTCCTGGGCCAGGACCGGCCCGGGATCATCGCGGCGGTCTCCGACCTGATCTTCAGACAGGACGGCAATATCGAAAACGTCTCCCAGACGATCCTGCAGTCAGAGTTTTCGGCCATCTTCATCGTTTCGCTGCCCCGGTCCCTCTCCCTGGAACAGTTGCGCGCCGCATTGCAGGCGGGCCTCGAACCCCTGGGACAGCACATCCATGTCAAGCCGGTTCTGCCCGGCACCCCGGCCTATGTGCCGGCGCCGGATCGCGAGCCGTTCGTCATCACCACCCGCGGACCGGATCGCAAGGGGCTGGTGGCCCGCATCACCGCCGTCATCGCCCGCTACGGGATCAACGTCACCAATCTGCAGGCCGTCTTCAAGGGCGGCGATGCCCCCGGCGACAACGTCATGATCTACGAGGTGGACATTCCGGCCGACGTCGACCAGAAACGCTTGCGCCGCGACCTGCGCGCCGAGGCCGATGCCCTGGACCTGGAGCTCAGCATCCAGCACCGCCATATCTTCGAAGCCCTGAATCGGATCTAGCCCATGCTGCACCCGCAAGAAATTCTCACAACCCTCGACATGCTGCGCCACGAACACCTGGACGTGCGCACCGTCACTCTCGGCATCAACCTCTTCGACTGCGCCCGCCGGGATCCGGTGCGCGCCTGCGCCGCCATCCGCCGCAAAATTCGCGACAAGGCCCGCCACCTGGTGGCGGTCTGCGACGAGGTGGGCGACAAGTACGGCATACCAGTGGTCAACAAGCGCATCGCGGTGAGCCCCATCGCGGCGGCTGCCGCCCCCCTGGATGCCGAGGGCATGCTGCAGGTGGCCCACACCCTCGACGAGACGGCCGAGGCCTCGCAGGTGGATTTCATCGGCGGCTTTTCCGCCCTGGTGGAAAAAGGGATCGCCGCCGGAGACCAGGCCCTGATGAAGGCCCTGCCCCGGGCCTTGGCCGAAACCGGCCGGGTCTGCGCCTCGGTGAACGTGGCTTCCACCAGGGCCGGCATCAACGTGGACGCCGTGCTGCGCATGGCCGAGATCATCAAGGAAGCCGCGGCCCTCACCGCCGACGCCGACGGGCTGGCCTGCGCCAAGCTGTGCGTGTTTGCCAACATTCCCCAGGATGTCCCCTTCATGGCGGGAGCCTATTTGGGGGTGGGAGAACCGGATGCGGTGATCAACGTGGGCGTCAGCGGCCCCGGGGTGGTCAAGAGCGCCGTGGAGCGGGCCCTGGCGGCAAACCCGGAGCTGGACCTGGGACGGATCTCGGAGCTGATCAAGCGCACCGCCTACAAGGTGACCCGGGTAGGCGAGCTCATCGGCCGCGAGGTGGCCGAGCGGCTGGGTCTGCGCTTCGGGGTGGTGGATCTCTCCCTGGCGCCGACCCCCAACGTGGGCGACAGCGTGGGGGAAATCTTCCAGAGCCTCGGGCTCGTGTCCATCGGCGTGCCGGGCAGCACCGCGGCCCTGGCCCTGCTCAACGACGCGGTCAAGAAGGGCGGCGCCTTCGCCTCCAGCAACGTGGGCGGCCTTTCCGGGGCCTTCATTCCCGTCAGCGAGGACCTGAACATCTCCGAGGCGGCCCGCCGGGGGGACCTGGGACTGGAGAAACTCGAGGCCCTGACCAGCGTCTGCTCGGTGGGACTGGACATGGTGGCCCTGCCGGGCGACACCAGCGTGGAAACCCTGGCCGGCATCATCGCCGACGAGATGGCCATCGGGGTGATCAACAAAAAGACCACCGCCTGCCGCCTGATTCCGGTGCCGGGCAAGGCCGCCGGGGACCACGCCCGTTTCGGCGGGCTGTTGGGGGAATCGGTGATCCTGCCGGTGAACCACGCAGCCGGTCCCAACCCCTTCATCCGCCGCGGCGGGCTGATCCCGGCCCCCATCCAGAGCTTGGTCAACTAACCTTTTTCAGCTGTCCATGATCAAAATGACAGCGGGCCGGCGAGTCGCAGACGAGGCAAAGAGACCTTGAACGGGAATACCGTTTCATGAAGATCGAACAGCGCCATTTCGTGGCCTACACCGAGGTCAAACCCGATTACACCATGCAGTTGCGCTCGCTGCTCGGGCTGCTCCAGGATGCCGCCGTAACCCACTCGGAACAGGCGGGCTTCGGCAGCCGCAAGCTCCTGGATGCCGGCAAGGCCTGGATCCTGAACAAGATGGCCGTAAACATCGAACGGATGCCCGCTTACCAGGAAACGATACGTGTGGAGACCTGGCACCGGGGGAGCCGCAGTTTTCGCGCTTATCGCGATTTTCTCGTTTTTTCCGGCCCCGAACGCATCGCGGCGGCCACCAGCCTGTGGCTCTACTTTGATCTTTCCGCCAAGCGGCTGCAGCGCATCCCGCAGCAGGTCGGCCAGGCCTATACCGAAGAACCCCAGGGGGCCGGCTGCACGGACCTGGACGCCTGGAAACCCGCCGCCATGAACGGTGCCGGCTTCGAGGTGGGCTTTACCACCCGCAGCAGTGATTTCGACCCCCTGGGGCATATCAACCACACGGTTTATTTCGACATGATAGAAACCCTTGTCGAACGCACATGGGGGCCTGGGGCGAAGGTACGGGATTTAGGCATCCACTTCCAGAAAGAGATTCGCCGCGGGGCGACGGAGGTGAAAGCCAGCATCGAAAAAGCCGAAAACGCTGGCAAGTTTCGCATTTTTAACGAAACGGAAACCTTCGCTGCAGGAGATCTGGAGATTGGTTAAAACGTTGCGGATCGTGTATGATGTTGTCGAGAGCGGCCGCCATGAATACGCCTATCGCCGACATCCGTGTATCGAGCTGGAATGAACTGCAGGACCGGCTCTTCGAAGACGCCTGGAATCCAGACATCCTGCGCTACCGGTCGCGTTATGCCTTCCGCGGTCTGTCGGACAGCAGGTATCGGCTGGAGACGACCCTCATGCGCCTCGGCGGCGACTATGCGAACCTGGAACGCCACCTGTTGCGCAATTTTCGCAAGTACGCTCACCGAGACGTATTGCAGGGTGGCTCCGTTTGGCACCTGATCTCGGTGGCCCAGCACCACGGGCTACCCACGCGTCTGCTCGACTGGACCTACTCGCCGTTTTTTGCGATGCATTTTGCCACCGCCAACATCGACAAGTTCGATGAAGACGCGGTGATCTGGGCCGTCAACTACGTGCGTGCCCACCAGCACCTCCCCGAGCACCTCCACCGGCACCTGGAAGACGAGGGGGCCAACGTCTTCACCGCCGAGTTGCTTTCCGAGGCCATCGACACCCTCAGCGTCCTGCCGGGCCTCTCACCTGGCTCATACGCCATCTTCTTCGAACCGCCGTCCCTGGACGACCGCATCGTCAACCAGTACGCCCTCTTCAGCCTCATGTCCCGGGTGGACCTCGTCATGGACGAATGGCTCTGCCAATACCCCCGCATCTGCCGGCGCATCGTGATTCCGGCGGCCCTCAAATGGGAGATCCGCGACAAACTCGACCAGGCCGGCATCACCGAGCGGGTGCTGTTTCCTGGTTTAGATGGCCTTAGCTGCTGGCTCAAGCGTCACTACAGCCCGCGACGCTGAAAACGGCAATGCGGCTAAATTAAGGCCGGGCATCTCCGCTTGGAGCGCCCGGCCTTTTTGGTTTTCAGCGATTCTAACGAGGTGAGACTTACCAGCCAAAAGTCAGGTACTTGTGAATCGAGTCGGCGGCCTTGCGGCCGGCGCCCATGGCCAGGATCACCGTGGCCGCGCCGGTGACGATGTCGCCCCCGGCCCACACGCCCTTCTTGGTGGTCTTGCCAGTTTCCTCGTCGGCGATGATGTAGCCCCACTTGTTCAGTTTCAAGCCCTCGGTGGAAGAGGTCAACAGCGGGTTGGCCCCCGAGCCGACGGCCACGATGCACAGGTCGCACTCGATCTGGAACTCGCTGCCCTCGATGGGCACCGGCCGGCGACGGCCGGAGGCGTCCGGTTCGCCCAGTTCCATCTTGAGACATTCCATGCCGGTGAGCCGCCCCTTTTCGTTGCCGAGGTATCGTGTGGGGGTGGTGAGCAGGAAGAACTCGATCCCCTCCTCCTCGGCGTGGTGGATCTCGGCGGCCCGGGCCGGCATCTCGGCACGGCTGCGCCGGTAGACGATGCGCACCGAGTCGGCGCCCAAGCGCATGGCGGTGCGGGCCGAGTCCATGGCCACGTTGCCGGCGCCCAGCACCACCACGTTCTTGCCGTGGGGAATGGGAGTGTCCACCTCGGGAAACTTGTAGGCCTTCATCAGGTTGGCGCGGGTGAGGTACTCGTTGGCCGACAGGATGCCGATCAGGTTTTCGCCCGGGATGTTCATGAACCGCGGCAATCCGGCGCCAACGCCGAGATAGATGGCGTCGTAGCCCTCCTCGAACAGCTCGTCCAGGGAGACGGTCCGCCCCACCACCGCGTTGCACTCCACCTTGACCCCGAGGCGCTCGAGGAAGTTGACCTCATTGGCGACGATGGCCTTGGGCAGGCGGAATTCGGGGATCCCGTAAACCAACACGCCGCCGGCCTTGTGAAAGGCTTCGAACACGGTCACGTCGTGGCCCTTGGCGATGAGGTCGCCGGCCACCGTCAAACCGGAAGGGCCCGAGCCCACCACCGCCACCCGCTTGCCGGTGGACGGCTGCTTGGGCGGCAGGGCACCGGTGCCGTGCTCGCGCTCCCAGTCGGCGGCGAAGCGTTCCAGGTTGCCGATGGCCACCGGATCACCCTTTTTGCCGAGGACACAGAGCCCTTCGCACTGGTTTTCCTGGGGGCAAACCCGGCCACAGACCGCCGGCAGGCTGTTGGTGGACCAGATGTGGCGGATGGCTTCGGTGAAATTGCGCTCGGCGATCAGCTTGATAAAACCGGGAATGTCCACGTTGACCGGACAACCCTTCACGCAACCGGGGTTCTTGCACTGCAGGCAGCGCTGGGCCTCGGCAACGGCCATTTCTTCGGTGTATCCGGTCGGAACCTCCAGGAAGTTGCGCCGGCGCACCTCGGGCGCCTGCTCGGGCATGGGCGTGCGCGCGGCTTTTTTCTTTTTTTCTTTCTCCGTCATCCCTTTCCTCCCCGTTGGACGCAATGCGTCTCCTGAAATCGATATTGACTCTATTGAATCTGAAACCGCTTCGCTGGCGGTTAAAGTGCTCCGTTGGCTGCTGGCCGGCGGATCATCCGGCGGCGTGAAGCGTGCGGAAGCGCTCGTAACAGCGCTTTTCATCTTCGCAGTAGGCCTGCAGCCGCATCATCAATTCGTCGTAGTCCACCTGGTGACCGTCGAACTCGGGCCCGTCCACGCAGCCGAACTTGGTCTGGCCGCCCACCGTCACCCGACAGCCGCCGCACATGCCGGTGCCGTCGACCATGATCGGGTTGAGGCTGACCAGGGTCGGCACGTCATACTCCTTGGTGAGCTTGGAGCAGAACTTCATCATGGGCACCGGGCCGATGCACACCGCTTGGTCCACCTTCTCGCGCTCCATGACCACCTTGAGCTGGTCGGTGACGAAGCCGTGGTGACCGTAGGAGCCGTCGTCGGTGCAGACGATCAGTTCGTCGCTGGCCGCCCGCATCATGTCCTCCATGATCAGCAGGTCTTTACTGCGGGAGCCGATGATCGCCACCACGCGGTTGCCGGCCTGCTTCATGGCCCGGGTGATCGGGTAGAGCACCGCCACCCCGGTGCCGCCGCCGACACAGACCACCGTGCCGACCTTCTCGATGTGGGTCGGCTTGCCCAGGGGGCCGATGACATCCTGGAATCCATCGCCCACCTTGAGGGATTTGAACAGGGCGGTGGATTTCCCCACCACCATGTAGATAATGGTAATGGTCCCCTTGGCCGGATCGGTGTCGGCCATGGTCAGGGGAATCCGTTCGCCCTCCTCGTTGGCCTTGAGGATGACGAATTGGCCGGGCTTGGCCTTGGCCGCGATCTTGGGCGCCTCGATCTCATTGAGGATCACGTTGCCTTGGGACATCTCTTCACGTCTGATAATCTTGAACATAACCACCTCCTAACAAAATACGCCGAAACGATCGCCCCCGGCTTTCGGGCCGGGTGGCGCGAGAAATTTCACGGAGCCCAAGCAAGCATATACTCATTATTAAATCAAGGGCAAATCCTCCGGTGGATTTGCCTTGCGGGGCAAGCTGTGATAGGCGGGGCAACTGTTTGAGAGAGCCGGCGGGCTAAGCCACTGAAACGGCAAGAGGAAAACCGGAAGTTGAAACATGGAGATTTTCGACAGCCATTGCCACCTGGATGACGAGGCTTTCGAGAGGGACTTGCCCCGGGTACTGGCGCGCATGGCCGAAAACGAGGTGCGCGGCGCCATGATCGTCGGCATCGACGAAGCGCGCAGCCGCCGGGCCGTGGATCTGGCCGAGCGATACGCGCAATGCTGGGCCTCGGTCGGGGTGCACCCCCACGATGCGGCCGGGTGCAGCGAAGCGGTTCTGGAGCAGCTCAAGGCACTGGCCGCCAGCCCCAAGGTGCGCGCCTGGGGGGAGATCGGCCTGGATTTCAACCGGATGCACTCGCCCCGGGATGACCAGGAGCGCTGGTTCGTGCGCCAGTTGGCAATCGCCCGCGAACTCGACTTGCCGATCATTCTCCACGAGCGCGACAGCGGCGGGCGGCTGCTGGAGTTGCTGCGCGCTCACGACTGGCCCGGCCGCCGCGGCGTGGTTCACTGCTTTTCCGGCACCGCCCGCGAACTGGACCAGTGCCTGGAAATGGGATTTTACATCGGCGTCACCGGCATCGTCACCCTCGCGGCCCGGGGCCGGGACCTGCGCGCCATGCTCCCCCGGATCCCCGCCGGGCGCCTCCTGGTGGAAACCGACGCCCCCTACCTCACCCCCACCCCCGAGCGCAACCGCCATCGGCGCAACGAACCGGCCTTCGTGCGCACCGTCCTGCTCAAGGTCGCCGAGGTCCGCGGCGAGCCCCCCGAGGAGCTGGCGCCCATCCTCTGGGACAATACCTGCCGGCTGTTTGGTATCGACGGACGCCGGGACGCCCCCAATCTCCCCCGGAATGGCTGAGGGAGATGCGGTTGCCCGAACGGTTGTTTTCCTTTCGTCAAAATTGGGGTAACATGCTTATCTCTTTGGGGTTGATACCGCCTGGCGGCCGCCTTCTTTACTTGGAGCCAAAATTTCAATCCGGCCAGAGGGCAACGGACGCTCCATGCCTACCATTTCATCACAGCCGGGACGCCTTGAACAGGGGCCGGATCGCCTTCGGATCACCGGTGACTGGACCCTTGCCCACCACGGCGCCCTCAAAAAGCAGGTCACCGCGTGGAGGCAGCAACGGGGCACCGCGCCGGAGGTCGATCTGGCGGGGCTGGCGGCCCTGGACACGGCCGGCGCCGCGCTCCTGGTGGAGTTGATCGGCGTCGAACGATTGCAGCAGGTCGCCGACTGGGCACCCGACCTGCCCCAAGCCAAACGGGCTTTGCTGCAGACCGTGGCCGAGGCCATGGCCTCGCCGCTAACGGCCAAGCAGCGCCGCGTTTCGCCGCTGATCGCCTTTCTGGCGCAAACCGGAAAACAGGTGGAAGCCCTCTGGCAGCAGCAGCGCATGCTGCTGGCCTTCATCGGCCTGACCCTGGCGACCCTGGCGGCCACCCTACCCCGGCCCCGCCGCTGGCGCATCACCGCCATGGTGGCCCACATCCAGCAGACCGGGCTCAACGCCGTTCTCATCGTCTCCCTGCTCACCTTTCTCGTCGGTGCCGTGGTCGCCTTTCTCGGCGCCACCGTGCTCCAGGACTTCGGCACCACCATCTACACCGTCCATCTCATCGCCTATGCGTTTTTGCGGGAATTCGGGGTGATGCTGGCCGCCGTGCTCCTGGCCGGCCGCACCGCCAGCGCCTTTGCCGCCCAGATCGGCTCCATGAAGTCCAACGAGGAGATCGACGCCATCCGCACCCTCGGGCTCAGCCCGGTGGAACTGCTCGTGCTGCCCCGGGTGCTCGCCATGATGGTTTCCCTGCCGATTCTCAGTTTCATCGGGACCATGACCGGCATTTTCGGCGGCGCGGTGGTGTGCACCCTGATGCTGGACATCTCCTCGGCGCAGTTTCTGGCCGTCTTCGAGCGCGACATCACCCTGCGGCATTTTTTCATCGGTCTGGCCAAGGCGCCGGTGTTCGCCTTCGTCATCGCGGTGATCGGCTGCCTGGAGGGCTTCAAGGTCAGCGGCAGCGCCCAGTCCTTGGGCGAGCACACCACCAGCAGCGTGGTGCAGTCGATCTTCATGGTGATTTTGCTGGATGCCATTGCCGCCATGTTCTGCATGGAGATGAGATGGTGAGCGGGGACCAGGCGCCACTGATCCGGGTGCGGGGCCTGCTGAACCGTTTCGGATCCCTCACCGTCCACGAGAATCTCGACCTGGACCTGTTTGCCGGCGAGATCCTCGGCGTCGTGGGCGGCTCGGGGGCCGGTAAATCGGTGTTGCTGCGCAGCATCGTCGGCCTGCACCGCTTCGATGGAGGGACGGTGGAAGTGTTCGGCGAGCAGCTGGACCGCCTATCGCCGAGGCAGCGCTCCGAGGTCGAACGCCGCTTCGGGGTCCTGTTTCAGCGCGGCGCCCTGTTCACCTCGCTCACCGTCCAGGAAAACGTGGCCCTGCCGCTCATCGAGCACGCCGGGCTTCATCGGCATGACGCCGAGCACCTGGCAAGACTGAAGCTGGCGCTTACCGGGCTGCCCGCCGAAGCGGCGCTGAAATTTCCCGCCGAGCTTTCCGGCGGCATGGTCAAGCGCGCCGCCCTGGCCCGGGCCCTGGCCCTGGACCCGGAGATCCTGTTTCTCGACGAGCCCACCGCCGGGCTGGATCCCATCGGCGCCGCCGCCTTCGACCGGTTGATCCTGACCCTCAGGGACGCCTTGGGCCTGAGCATCTTCCTGGTCACCCACGATCTGGACACCCTCTACAGCGCCTGCGACCGGGTGGCGGTGCTGGCCCGCAGGCAGGTGCTGGTGGCCGACCGCCTGGCGGTGGTGGAAGCCACCGATGACGACTGGATCCGCGACTATTTCCACGGTCCGCGGGGCCGTGCGGCCCGCGGGACCGTCCAACCGCCGCAGGAGGCGTGAGATGGAAACCCGAGCCCACCACATCATCATCGGCCTGTTTACCGTCATCGCGGCGGCAGGCGCCCTGCTTTTCGCCCTCTGGCTGGACAAGTCCAGCGGCGACCGCGCCTACGCCTACTACGAGGTCGGCTTCAACCAGGCGGTCAGCGGGCTGGCCGTCGGCAACGAGGTTCTTTACAGCGGCATCAAGGTCGGCGACGTGGTGGGCCTGCGGCTCCATCCGGACGATCCGCGCCAGGTGCGCGCCCGTATCCGCATCTTCAGCGACATTCCCATCCGCCAGGGCACCCGGGCCAGCCTGCACCTGACCAACATCACCGGCTCCATGAGCATCCAGCTCCACGGCGGCAGCCCGGAGAGCCCGCTGCTGGTGGGCAGCAGGGAAAATCCGCCGCTGATCATGGCCGACCCTTCGCCACTGAGCATGCTGTTGGCGGACAGCGGAACCCTTGCCAAAAACCTCAACAGGCTGCTGAGCAACGCCATGCTGCTGCTCTCGGAGGAGAACCTCGAGCGCTTCGGAAGGATCCTGGACCACCTGGAGCAAACCACCGGCACCCTGGCCGACCAGCGCCAAGAAATCGTCGAGGCCGTGGTCACCTTCAACCGGGTCGGCGCCGAAACAAGCGACCTGCTTCGCGAGCTGAACCGCCTGAGCCGCAATGCCAACAGCCTGCTGTCCCAGGAGGGACGCCGGAGCCTGGAGGGCGCCAACGCGGCCATCGGCACCCTCCGGGACGCCGCCGAGCGCCTTGACAGACTGCTGGCCGACAACCAGGCTTCCCTGTCGCAGGGGATGAAGGGACTGGCCGAGTTCGGACCGGCCATGCGCGACCTGCGGTCCATTCTCGGCAACCTGGGCCGCATCACCCGCCGCCTCGAAGACAACCCGGCCGCGTTTTTCTTCGGCCCCGACCCGATCCAGGAGTTTGCCCCGTGAACCGTCACCGCTATTTTCGCATTGCCGTCACGCTGGTGCTCGCCGCCCAGCTCGGGGCGCTTTGCGCCTGCACCCTCATCGGCCGAGGCGAGCCGCTGAACGTCTACGTTCTGCCCGCCGCGGCCCTACCCGTTTCCAGTCCGCGCCAACTGCCGCTGACGTTACGGGTTGACACGCCCCAGGCCAGCCGCGCCATCTACGGCTCCCGCATTCTGGTGATGCCGACAACGCACCGGCTCAGCGCCTACCAGGGAGCCCGTTGGAGCGACAACGCGCCCGCCCTGCTGCGCGACCGGCTGGTGGAGGCGTTTCGCCAGGACAACCGCCTGGCCGCCGTGGTGAACGAGCGAGACCGGGTGAGCGCCGATTTCGAGCTGGTCAGCGACCTGCGCGCCTTTCACAGCGAATACGTCCAGGGCCGGCCCCGGGCGGTGATCCGCCTCGACGTCCGGCTCGTCGACAGCGGACGTCAGCGGATCCGGGCCGCCCGTCGCTTCGAGGTGGGCGAGCCGAGCGCCGACGAGAGCGTGGACGCCGTGGTGGAAGCCTTCGGCCGGGCTGCCGACGACCTGAGCCGGCAGTTGGTGGACTGGACCCTGGAGCGGATCGCGGCGAAATAGAGAGGCGTCCATTCCCCAAAAAAGCCCTCAGACCCGCCGCTGGAGCTGGACCACCCGGCCCAGGATGCGCACCGCGGCGGCGCCGGCATCGACCAGGATCGTCTCGTAGGCCCGGTTGTCGCTGATGAGCGCCAGTTGGCCTGGGTCACCGCCGAGCGGTGGATGCCCAGGGCCCCGGCAAGCTGGTTCTGCGAACGGATGCGCGCCCCCTTCTTAACCCGCCGCATGAAGGCGTCGAAATTCAGGCGGTCCTGGCCTTTTAAAACCATTTTATTTCGTATCGAATTTTTGATAGGTCTTTCAAGGAGGAGGTTAAAAAATGAAAGTTAAATATTTCCCAGATACTGATACAGCTTTAATAGAATTTACTGATAGAGAAATTTCTGAAACAAAAGAGATAGGCGAAGACATTTATATTGATTTGGATCAAGAGGGCAATCTTGTAAATATTACCATTGAACATGCAAAAGCTAAAGCGGGATTGCGTGAATTTTCATATCAAGAAGTGGTTTCTCCTTTTGAAGAGAAGGCCGAACAAGTCGGTGCAGTGGACGCCTAACCCGCTGCGCCTTCGGCTTGCGGTTTGGCGCCACTGACCTCTGTCGTTCGGCGAGTAAAATGATTCATTAAATAATCAAAAATGAAAGCAAGGAGTTCTATAATGGTGCTGCATGTTGGAGATTCGGTTGTTGTAAAATCTGGTATACTTGATCCAGACTTTGGAATCGATATCAGTGGATGGCAAGGTCGAATTGAAGAAATAGATGATGGAGATACAGTCTTCATTCGATGGGACAGTATCACACTGCGAAAAATGGGTATGGACACTATTATTCGTTGTGAAAACGAAAATCTGGATTGGGAGGTAATAACTCTCGACAAGGATGATATCGAGGAGTCAACGGTAAGAGACTCGGAAGAGGATGTTGACCGTATAGCATCTCAGCTAAAAATGGAAATGATGGATGATCCACGGCTTGACGCCGAATAAGTGGATCCAGGCTGACGCAGGCTTGCGCCCGCGCAGCTGACCCGTGGCGTTAGCCCTCATACTAGAGGATGGGAGTATTGTTGAAGAATCAAGCAACATTCATTGATTTTATTTTGGCCTAATTTGAGCGATTCGGGCGCAAAAGAGAGCCGGTGAGCGTCTCTCTGACCATCGAAGAGTCGATTTTGGCGCTCCGATCGCCATTTTGGGGCTGCCGTCAGTCCATTTTTTCGGCGGATGAGCCCCTGATGTTTAGTTTATCATCAAATTTCAGCGATTTTGGAAACACCTCGCCACCGGTAGGTACTTTGTTCGGTGCGGATGGCTTGCTACGACCAGCAATACCTGGGCGGCGATGCGCTCCTTTGCCAAAGCACTTCGAAATTCAGGGCCTCAAAGGTTGCCGCCGTCACTTTCAGCACCACCCGGCCGCCGTGACGCACGATCTTGGCGGCAATGTCAATCACCCTGCGCCGCAGCGTGGTGGCATAGCAAACCGGCTCGAGCACCGGCGCGCACACGTCTGCTTGAAGCTCTCGTAGAGTTCCCGGAGCGCCTCAAGGCTGACGTTGGGCCTCATAATCACGCTTGACATTAATCATGTGATGCGTTAATATATAAAAATGATCAGGTCATTTAAATGTGCCGATACCGAAGCAATCTCAAAGGGCATTCGCGTGAGACGGTTTGTGAATATTGCAGCGGTGGCACGACGGAAATTGAGACAACTTGAGATTGCCGGCCGACTGGATGATTTGAGAGTACCACCCGGAAATCGCCTTGAAGCACTCAAAGGCGACCGTTCGGGCCAATACAGCATTCGTATCAACGATCAATGGCGCGTCTGCTTTCGTTGGGAGGAAGCTGGCGCAGAAGATGTTGAGATCGTGGACTACCATTGAGGTGAATCAATTATGAGTAAGCTTAAACCAGTGACCCCCGGTGAGATCCTTTTGGAAGAATTCCTCAAGCCAATGGGGCTAAGTCAGTATCGCTTGGCAAAGGAAATCGGCGTTCCCGCCCAGCGCATCAGCGAAATTGTTGCTGGTAAACGCGCCATTACGGCGGACACCGATTTGCGGTTGTGCCGGTTTTTCGGTCTATCTAACGGCTATTGGTTGCGTGCTCAGGTTGCACACGACACTGAAGTCGCTGAGTGTAAACTTGAACATGTGTTGAGAAAGATCAGACCATGGGCAACGGTTGTGGCCCAACAAGACAGTGGAGCGGGACTGGGCTAATCTCGCGGCTTTTTGAAAGTTTGTGCAGGCACAGAAATAGAGTTTTGTATCCACTTCCTTACAAAAAACCCGCCCAGCCCCTCACTTTTTCGTTCGGTGTGTGAAAGATGATAAAAAATGAATAAGAGAAAGATTCTTCAAAAAATACTTTCAGGCTCAAAAAACATAAGTTTCGTTGATATGGCAAATCTTGTTCAAGGTTTTGGCTTCACCTTATCAAGAACAGATGGGAGTCATCACATTTTTACTCGACCGAACATTCCGGAACTTGTCAACCTGCAAAATGTGAAAGGTCAGGCGAAACCATATCAGATTCGTCAATTTCTGAAGCTTGTCGAGAAATATAATCTGAAATTGGAGGAGAACGAATAATGCGCGACTACCATATAAATATTTTTTACTCCGAGGATGACGGTGGGTACATTGCTGACATCCCTGATCTTGAAGCATGTTCAGCATTTGGTGATACCCCTGATGAGGCGCTACATGAAGTTCAAAAGGCCAAATCTCTTTGGATTGAGGCCGCCAAATCGGAAGGTAAGCCAATCCCGCCGCCTAAGTATCGACCGGTTATTTATCAAGCACAATTTGCTTGACAGAAAAAAACCGAACAAGGGCATTGAGATGGATTTTGAAAAGCTGGTGCTTTTCAAAACCACTCATGCTCAACGTTAGGACGCATTGATACGGTGAGCACATCGACCCCGGAAGTTACGCCGGAAGTCACCCCGGAAGTTCGACTGCTCTCAGTTCTTGCCGGAGAGATGACCCGGCAACAGCTCAAAGGGGCGCTCGGGCTGAAAGACGATGAACATTTCCGCAAGGCCTATCTGCTCCCCGCCCGGATTCACCGATCCAGGATGTGTTCCGCATCCTTGCCAAGAAGGCGAGGGGTGTGTTTCGCCACCCAGAGGCAAAAAAACGGAGATTGGGCATTTGATGGGCGTAGATAATGACATGAAAGGAGTTGATCTTGGCTTCTCTCGATTTTGAAAAAGAAAAGCTCGTCTTTGAGAGCTACTACGACAGCAACAAGGAGCTCTTCAAAAAATGGTTTGTCGAAACGGCGAGTGATTCCATTCGATTCCGTGATTGGGAACCGAACCGCCGTCCGAAAGGGTTGATCAAAGAGAGACTACAGCGATCTGCTCCAGCGTCGAATGAACACTGCCACCTCGGCCTTGTCGATCTCGCCCCGGGCGACCGATAGCACCATTTCGGCGAAGTCGTCCTCCGGCGCATTAAAATCGTGGCCATTCAGCAACAGAAACACCAGCGCCGCAACCGCACCGACCCGCTTGTTGCCATCGAGAAAGGGATGGTTCTTGACCAGATGAAAGAGATAGGCAGCGGCCATCTCATAGACATCGGTGTGCAGGAACTCGCCGCTGTAGGTCGCCATGGGAATACCGAGCGCGGATTTGAGCAGCTCGATATCCCGGATGCCGATCGTGCCACCATAGCGGGATATCTGATCGCGATGGATTTCAAGAACCTCGGAGAGGGTCAGAAACTTCACCGCCTACTCCGCCAGCTTCTTCAGCGCCTTGGGGTAGCGGGTATTGACCTTGTCGAGGGCTTTGGCGAATGCTTCGCTGCGGTTTTTATCCTTGATCGGAGAAAGAATCAACACCTGCCCATCGGTGGTAACATCAAAAAATGTCCCGGCATCGGCCCCGAGCAGTTCCAGGATTGGTTTTTCGATCACCAGCGCCAGGCTGTTGCCGTGCTTGGTCAGGGTTTTGATCATTGCGGCCTCCATGGTTTCTTGTTGATACATTGTCAATACAAAGATAAAACTAACCTGCGGTTTAGTCAAGATGGATATCTGCGACCCAGCAGGCAGCGGCGGCTGCCGAGATGCAGGAAGACAAGCACATAGGCGTCGAACTTGCCGCGCAGGGTGTAGACCGGCTTGGTGAAGAAGTCGCAGGCTACCAGCGATTCCATATGAGCGCTGATGAACCTTGACCAGGGAAGGGCGGGCCTGCTCCTGGTCTTCTGGTGGCGTCATCCCGGCGGGGGGATGGTCCCCCCCAAGATGCCCCCACCTTCACCGAGTAGGCTCGAAACGAATTTACAGATTTACAGAAAAGACGTTACACCAACCCTGCTGGCGTCCCCCAATTCGACCACCGTGGTCGCAGCCGCATCAGGCTCGGGCACCTGAACCAGCTCCAGAACGACATCCGCATGGGCACAGGGGATTTGTTCGAGGCGCCCGGGCTTCAGTGAAGAAGGCCCGCAAGAAAACGGGCAAACGGTGAGATGTCCTGCCTGACGCTGGCGCTCTCCAAGGCATCCATATAGTCGTCGCGTTTTTCGACCGGTATGACCGTCCAGGGATAGCCTGCGGAGGCCAGCATGACGTTCATAATAAAGCGGCCCATACGGCCGTTGCCGTCCATGTATGGATGGATATAAACGAACATGAAATGCCCGAGGACGGCCCGCACCGAAGGCTCGGTTTCATCTTTGAGCAGGGAGAAGAAAGCTGGCATGCAGTCCCGCACCGCCTCGTAGCGTGGCGGAACATGTCGTGAACGCCGGATAAACACCTGGCCTTTTCTGTACCCGGCAAGATCAGCGGGTTTGATCAAGCCGACAGCGACTTCCGGTGCGAACATTTCCCGGTACCAGTCGTGATGATCCTCCTCACAGACGGTGCCGGGATTGGCGCCTTCGAGGACCTTTCGGAGACTGCCCCGGACGGCTTGGAAAGCCTGCCAATAGCCGCGCGCGGCCAACACATTGCGCATCTGGCGGTCACCCATGTCTTCATCCGGGGCCCACTGGCCGCTTCGAACCCGCTCGATCAGCTCCGGACTGACACGATATCCCTCGATGGACAGGGAATGATAGGCATCTCTGGCATAGTTGTTGTCGGTCGCTTTCATGTAGGCGGCAATGTCGCCGGGACGGCCCGGCGCCGCCGGAAAGACCTTGATAATCACCTCCCGCATTTGCCGCCACATCAAGCGAATTCGACTCACATAAGGCGATCGGGCTAACGCCCCCGGCACCAACAGCACAGATTTTTCAAACGGATCGCTTTCGCGGATGTCGTAGCCGGCGGTTCGCATTGTCTTGACAATGTGGTCTGCATCGCGGTTTCGCCCGATGCCGCGAAGCGCGCCGGCAAGGCGTCCGGCAACGGCGGAATGCCCCCCTTCCAGCAACGGCGCCAACACCTCGGATGCATCGCCAAGCATGGCCAGCACGGCCCGAGCGTCGATGGGGTGCTGCTGAAAAAACGACGGCCCGCAGCTCACCAGGCCCGCCGGAACGCTGAAAATCCGCAGACCGCTTTTCTCGACGCTATGATCGTCGGCAGGGAGCGCCGCCCGCACATCCAGCAGGGATGTCCCGTGCAGCAGCGCCGTGACCTTGTTGCGCGCCTTCGGCGAGCGTACGAGCAATTGATTCGGCACGGTCAGGTTGCCCACATGGAGCAGGAGGGATTGCTCGGGAGCAAGGCAATAGTCCGGCCCGAAGCGTTCGGACAAATAAACGGCGCAGAAATCCCAGAACGATGCGTACCAAGCGGTACTTTCCCCTGCGACCTCATCGGGTCGCGCAATCAAGTACCAGCCCTTGATGATCTCTTTCAAAAAGCCGTTTCGAATCAGACGCTCCCGATGGGTTCGCGTCAGCTCGCGCGAGCGCACGGCAACGACCCCGCGTTTTTGAAAGGACTGCAGGATCTCAAGGGAAGCCGCCAGTTTTTCGTGTGGTTTGGCCATCGCCATCCCCCCCAGCAATATTCATTCGCTTTTGGTGTTGCGTGAATATTAGCTTAATACGATGAAAATTTTTTAGCTTATTCGGCTGTATCAAAATTAGCTTATCCTGTCGATATCAAAAATAAAGTATCGCGCAACCTATCAACTATATCCAAGAAATATATCGGTACGAATCCGGTCTTCTGCGACATCAATTGTGGCTAAGGCTTTTTTTATCGCCTCAACCATGACCGGTGGCCCTGAGACCATATAGTGGGCATCACTGCTTTTTGGAACTTCTTTTGAAATTATATCAGCGTTTATGAATCCTTGATAAGCGTTTTCCATGCCGGTGGTGTCCGATAAAACATGGACAAGATGGTAATCGGGAAGTTTTATATTTTCCAATTCATCCCTGAAAGCTATATCCTCTCTGTTCAGATTCCCGTATATTAGGATCACCGTGCCGATGTTTTCTTTCTTTTTCTCGAGGCTTGTAAGAATACTCCTGATCGGTGTGATGCCAATGCCGCCAGCTATCATAACAAGAGTCTCGCTTGAGCCAGCAAAGCAAAATTTCCCAGCCGGGCCTTTTACGCTGATAGTTTCTCCCTTTTCAAGGGATTCCAGTCGACGGCAGTATGGACTGCCGGTCATCCGTTTGGTGAATTCAATGAACTCGGCCTCTTCAGGGCAGTTGCTTAATGATAATGGATGAGCCAGTTTATTACCTAAGTCTACCAACATATTTTGCCCGGCAATAAAGTTAAAACCCTCAGGCATTTTGAAGCGATAACTTATAGCAGTAGGTGTTCTTTCTATTCGTTCAATAAATTCAGTACGGTATTCCATTATCATGTTTTTCCTCCATTTTCATCTGCATATTTAAAAGCAATGTCGTTAACTTAAGCCGCCAATTTTATACCAGCGGTCCAAGAACCGTTTCGAAAACTGGCTCGGATCGGGTTAGGTGTATATTTTGGTTGCCCGCAAATGAAGGGCGCATAATAGGTTACAGCCATCTTGGCGGCCGATCATTTTTTCAATCTTCATCATTCCTTGTTCCGCACACGCGATTTCTCCCCCCTCGCTTGGCCCTGTAAAGGGCCTCGTCCGCTCTTTTTATCAACAAATCGACATCGACCCGGGGTCCTTCCTCATGGGAAGCCGTACCAAAACTGGCGGTAATCCGAATCGGGCCGGATTCGTCCGGCAACATGATTTCCATGTCTTCCGTTTGCCTTCGTATTCTTTCAGCGATTGAACCGGCACCTGATCTGCCCGTTCCCGGCAGGCAGACGATAAACTCCTCGCCGCCGTATCTTCCCGTGAAATCATAGGGCCGCGTGGAAGCCGTCAATTGCTCCGCAAATCGTTGCAGCACGAGATCGCCCGCCTGGTGACCGTAGGCGTCATTGATCCTTTTAAAATGATCGATGTCGGCCATGATGAGGGAGAGGGGTCGCTTTTCCCGCTGGGTCCGCGATATCTCCTGCCGGATCTTTTCCATAAAAGCCCTGCGGTTCAGCAATCCGGTCAACATATCCGTATTGGCCAGTTCCAGTATGCGGCGCTCCAGATTGAGGATTCGCTCCCCTATCCTGATCCGGCACTTCAATTCTTCCGGGTTGAAAGGCTTGGTCAAAAAATCGTCGGCGCCGGCCTCCAGGGCCTCGACGACCCCCTTCTTCGCAGTGAGGATGATGAAGTAGATGTAACCGGGCCTTTCCATCTGCCTGATTTTGCGGCAAAGCGTCAATCCATCCATTCCGGGCATCATCCAGTCCGATATGACGAGGCTCGGGGATTCGGCTTGCCGCATGATCGCCCAGGCTTCACCGCCGTCGGAGGCAACTGTCACATCATACCCCCATTCAAGCAAATTCGCCTGCAGCACGCGCTGCGATATGGGGTCATCTTCAGCGACCAGGATCTTCATTTTTCATTTCCTGTAAAACACGTTTCATTTTACCTGTTAATTCGTCCAGGGCCCGTTCAAGGCCTGGCAGTTCCCCGGACGCCTCGGCTATTTTTCCCTCTTTGCCCAGTTTTTCAAGACGATAAGCCAGTTCGTATGCCTTCTCTGCACCGAAATTGCCCACAGCGCCTTTCAGGGTGTGAGCCTCTCTTTCCAGGACGCCGGCATCGTTTTCAGCGATTGCTTCCCTGATCCTGGCCACATAATCAGGACATTGCGCTATAAACATTGCTGCGATTTCCCGGAAGAGATCTTCATTGCCGAGAACGGTCTCCATGGCACTGGAAAAATCAAAACTCCCTGGCGAAAAGGTTGTGGCTTTCGGCGCGGGCTCCGGGCGGTTTTTCTCCGTTTTACGCCGCGGCTTGGGGGCGACCCTGTCGATGACACGGTAAAGTGCATCCGGATTGATCGGTTTGGACACGTAATCATCCATGCCCGCATCCAGGCACTTTTCCCGGTCCCCTTTCATGGCATGAGCCGTCATTGCGACAATGGGGATCCTTTGGATTGGCGATTGGTTAGTAGTTGGGGCCTGTTTTGCCTGATTTCCGTCTCCTGGCTTCTGTCTTCCGCGTTCCAACTTCCGAATGGCGCGGGTAGCTTCGAATCCATCCATTTCCGGCATCTGGACATCCATGAGAATCAGGTCGAAATCCCCTTTTTTGAAGGCGTCCACCGCTTCTTTTCCGTTGGACGCCACGGTCACGCGGTGCCCCCTCGACTCCAACAGCGCAACGATCAGGGTCTGGTTGACGGCATTGTCCTCGGCCACCAGTATGGCGAGGCTTTCCCGTGCGTCATGGACCGAATGGCGGGTGATGAGCGTATTTGTTTGTTTCGATGAAAGCCCCAGTGTCATCACGACGGCATCGAACAGATCCGATTGTTTCACCGGTTTGTGAAGATACCCCGAGATGCCGGCTTCCCTGCAGCGGCCGGCGTCGCCCCTCTGGCCGACGGAAGAGAGCAGGATGATCTTCACGTCTTCTTCCGAATACATTTTCTTTATGGTTTTGGCGGTCTCAAAGCCGTCTTGTCCCGGCATCTGCCTGTCCAACAACACCAACCGATAGGGGGTTCCGGCAGCAAGCGCCCGCCGGCAAAGCCCGACGGCTTCCTTCCCGTCGACGGCGACCGCCGGTGCCAGGCCCCAGGCGGTGAGCATTTCGCGGAACAGGATACGGTTGGCTTGATGGTCGTCCACGATGAGAACCGGCATGCCGGCGAGTTGCTGCAGTTGGGGGCGCGAAATACCCGAACCTTCCGCGCGGCCGAGGCCGAATGCGGCCGTAAAGTGGAAGGTGCAGCCCGGCCCGCCTTTGGACTGATGGTTGCTCGGGCTTTCCACCCACATCCGCCCCCCCATCAATTCGACAAACTGTCTGGCCAGAGACAATCCCAGGCCCGTGCCGCCGTATCTTCGCGTGGTGGAACCGTCCACCTGTTCGAACCGGTTGAAAACCGAGTCCAGCTTTTCCTCCGGGATCCCGATGCCGGTGTCCGACACCCGGAAATGGAGCCGTACCGAATCGTCCGACGTCGATTCCAACTCGACCCGGATCACGATTTCGCCTTCCTCGGTAAATTTAATCGCGTTCCCCGCCAAATTGACGATAACCTGGCGCAGTCGGCCCGGATCGCCGATCAGCGCGGTGGGCACATCCGGCCGGATGTGGAGGACCAATTCCAGCCCTTTTTCATGCGCCTTTATCGCCAACGTGTCCGTCGCCTTTTCGAGGGTGACCCGCAGGTTGAAATCGATCGCCTCCAATACCATTTTCCCGGACTCTAACTTGGAAATATCCAGAATGTCGTTAATCAGCGTCAGCAGCGTATCCGCGGACTCCTTGGCCATTTCCAGATATTTCCGCTGCTCTCCGGTCAGTTCGGTCCCCAGCACCAGCTCCGTCATGCCGAGCACCCCGTTCAAGGGCGTGCGGATTTCGTGGCTCATATTGGCCAGAAATTCGCTCTTGGCCACGGCCGCTGCCTCGGCCCGGCGCCGGGTCTCAACCAGCTCCGTAACGTCGCTGACATTCATGAGGATTCCGTCATAACGATTCTCCCTGTAGATCGGCTGAAAGCGCAGGACGACTTCGGCGCCGCCCAGGGCCCTCTGGATGGTGATCGGTTTTGAACCCGGTTTTCGGCGGCAGGATGCGATGAGTCGCCGCACCCGTTCAAGTATCTCACCGGAGTGAAAGTCCTCTATCCGTTTCCCCAGGATCTCCTGCCTCGTTTTACCGACAAAGCTGCAGAAATATTCATTGACCTCCACGAGCACGTTTCCGGCATCGGCAAAGACCACGCCCTCTTCCATTACGGTGATCATGGCACGGAGCTTTGCGCTTTCTTTTTGGGCGGCCTCCACCGCTTCTTCCAACGTCGGCTGCGTAAATTTTTCCGCCGCTGAATCGATAAACTCCGCTGAAAACCTGAATTCAGGGTCGGGCAGCCCTTTGACGGCCCGCAGGCATTCGGGGCAAATGTCCACCCGGTCAAACACCTGCCCCGCTTGCAGTACGCTGCGAACGGACCCGGCCTGTTCTGCGGCCAGTTCCAGCGCCAGGAAGGGCGGCCCTGCACTCCTGTCGATCTCCGCGGTGAGATTCAGCGATTGTCCCTCACGGATGATCCTGCCGGCGGCCTCCGCTACCGCCGTGGCCAGCCGGGTCGATGTTACCTGGCTGAATCCCAGGGCCTGCGCCAGCACGAGCAACCGATCCCTTTTCTGTGCCAGCGCCGTTTCATCCTTCATGGAAATCGTACCCAGCCTGATCATTTCCTGTACCTCAGCACGATACACGATGCGTCATCGTGGTCTTTGCCGAATTTTTCGATTAGATTCCGGGCGACGGTCCCGGCATCGTGTTTCAAAATCAGCGGGTAGTCTTTAATTCCGAAATGATATTTGACGCCATCCGAGTATAATGCCAGCACATCGCCGTCGTCCAAACTGGTGGTCCTCGGGTGCAATGTCCGGATCGTCCCCCCAACGATTCCCGGAATGGAAACCAGCGTTTTCGGGGTCGCTCCGAATTTCCTTATCGTGATATCCCCTATGGACAGGTAGCTGAGCGCGCCGGTTTTCTTTTCCAGCCGGCACGCCCCGATCACCACGCCTCTCACCCCCTTTTGGCGCACATGGTCATGGAGACCCGCCACCAGCTCGACCAGGTCCATGCGGTGGTTTTTTTCCAAATACCGCCTGACGATTTCAGCGGACTCCCAGGCTTCCCTGCCGTGGCCCAGGGCATCGGCCAGGGCCAAAAACACCGTGTCGCCCCAATCGACGACGAGCCCGGTGTCTCCGCTGTAATGTTGTACGAGGGGCCTTATGCGGATGCAGTAATCCTGAGCGGCCAATGTCACTCCCACTTTCTCGCAACAACCCTGGTGCCCGAACCGGGTTTGGATTCAATGGTCAGTTCGTCCATCATGCGTTTTGCCCCCGGAAGCCCGATGCCCAGGGTGCCGCCGGTGCTGAAATTATCCGACAACGCCTTTTGGATATCCTCGATACCGGGGCCGTTGTCTTCGGCAACGATCTCGACCCCCCTTGCCGGTCCCCTCTCGACGATCCCGAGGCCGATCCATCCGTGCCCGGCATAGGCCAAAATGTTTCGTGCAAGCTCGGAAACCGCCGTTGCGGCCATGAACTGCTTAGCCTCTCCCAAACCCGCCTCCGCGGCCAACCTGCGGGTGGCGTGGACGGCTTTCGCCACGTCGCCGCGTTCACGGATTTCCAACCGCTTCGGTGTCATGCTCGCTACGCTCCGTCCGGCCGGCTCCCCCTCATCCCCGTCACCTGTTTTCCGGGGAGATGCTTTGAGCCCCGCCTTCCGATTTCAGCTCCCGGATCCCGGCATCCAGGGTGGCAGCGGTGAGCAGACCGTTAAAATCGATATCCCGGTCGACCAATGCGGCCACGACACCCGGCCGCAGACCGGTAAGAACGGTCCGTGCCCCTAAAAGGGCGGCCATTTTCGCTGTCCTGGATAGGGTCCGGGCAACAGACGAATCGATGATGCTGACCCCCGCGACATCGATCACAACGCCTTTTGCCCCTGTCCTCTTGATTCTCTCCAGTATCGCGCGCTGAAGTTCCATGGCCGGTTGGTCGTGTATCCCGGCCGGAACCGGAACCACCAAAACCCCCTGTAAATGATACATCTCAATGCCGCAAACGGCGGTCTCCGCCGGCATGGCGCCTCCCCCCTCAAAAATGATTCCTTTCAACCCTTTCGGACCACCGAATATCCCAGCTTGTCAAAAGCATATGCAAGCGCCTCCTTTAAGGTCGAAGTAGTGACCGTATTTTCCAACTCAATGCCCAGGTTCACAATGGTCTGGCTTACCGCCGGGGAAATACCTGAAATGACGCATGAACAACCCATGAGGCGGGTCGCCTTGGTGATTTTCATCAGGTGGTTCGCCACCGCGCTGTCGACGACGGCGACCCCCTGGATGTCCAGCACGATCACCTTGGCTTCAACATCCCGTATCCTGTTGAGCATACCCTCCATGACCACCTGGGTCCGCCTGGAGTCCAGGATGCCCACAATGGAAAGCATGAGCATCCTGTCCCACAGGTTGTTGATCGGGACGCTGAGCTCGGGGTCTTGTATCGGGTTCTGCTTTTCCATGCTTTGCTCCTTTCCATGTCTTTCGGTATATCCATCTGCGTCCATCGCATCCACCCGCCTATTGATCGAGCGTAAATCCTTTCTCTCGGAACAGCCTCAGGCAGGCCTTTGCCGCTTCCGGGTCATAAAGTTTACCCGCGTTACGGGAGATCTCCTCCAGGGCCGCCTCAATACCAAGCGCAGGCCGGTAGGGCCGGTGAGAGGCCATGGCCTCCACCACGTCGGCAATACCAAGAATGCGGGCTTCAAGGAGAATGTCTTCGCCCGAAAGCCCCCTCGGGTAGCCGGAGCCGTCCATCCTTTCATGGTGTTGGTGCACCATGTCGGCAATAGGCCAGGGAAACTCGATCTCTTTCAGGATATCGTAGCCGACCTGGGCGTGCGACCTGATCAGGCTGAACTCGATATCGGAAAGCCGCCCCGGTTTGCTGAGAATCTCGGCCGGCACGGATATCTTGCCGATATCATGGATCATCCCGCCCAGGTAGACCCCTTGTATCTGTTCTCTTGAAAATCCCATTTCCCTTGCCATTGCCGCGGCGAGCCGGGCCACCCGCTGCTGGTGACCGGAAGTGTAGGGGTCCCGGGATTCAATGGTCAGGCTCATGGCCCGAATGATCCCTTCCATGGCCTCTCGCAACTGGACCGTGCGTTCTTCCACCATTTGTTCCAGGCTTTCGCGATAGTTCCGGTTGGCGATTTCGAGCTCCCGGCGGTGCAGGGCATTGCGGATATTGATCATCACCTCGTTGGGGTTGAAAGGTTTGATGACATACCCGTATGTTCCCGCCGCTATGGCGCTGTTGGCAACACTGGAATCATCCACGCCCGTAATATGGATAATTGCCGTGTCCGCGTACCTGGATGCGATGTGCCGGCTCAGGTCGATACCGGACTCGCCCGGCATGTTCACGTCGCAAAGGACAAGGTCGAAAGCCTGGCTTTCGAGGCATTTGCGGGCTTCCGTGCCGTCCGCGGCCAATGTGAATGCATATCCTTCTCTGGCGAGCATCCGGCCCAGCAGGCGTCGGATCTGTTCGTCATCATCCACCACCAGAAGGCGAGGCGGTTTTGGATCGGCGATTTCTTTTGTCATCTCATTTCCCTCTCGGGTGTTGACGGCTTTGGTCTTTGCGCGGTCTTTCTGGTTGCCATGAAGATAGATGCCAATTCATGGGCTTCCGTGTAGAGCGGAAAAACTTTTTTTCTTTGGCGCCAGTTTTTCATCGATGATGAATTCCAGCCAGAATTCGGCCTCCTCGGCTTCTTCAATCACAATACTCATCTTAGATGATAAAAACCGGTTTTGATTGGGCGCGAAAACTTGCCCGGTAATTCGCGGCCACGAATGTCGAACAACGGATTAACTGTCCCCGGATATGATTTCCCAATGCAGTTTCAGGTAAAACGATCGCTAACTTTACACGGCAATGTGCAAATTCCTTTGTTCGTCTCTTCAGTTTCCCAGCGTCCATTTTCTTTCCAAATCGCCAATCCATCAATCCCCCAACGCCTTCCTCACCTTCCTCGCCAGGCCTTTTTTAGGGGAGGACAGACGGATTGGGAAATGAATTCTGCGGGTATTGGCGGCGCACCGCCCCCACTGTATCCGCCCCGATCGTGGTATGGGGCTTGATGATCTCGAACTCCTCCGGCCTGAGCCGGCAGGGCTTGAGGAGAATGTTGTCCTCCAGGCACCGGTTATGCTTCTCCAGCCGGACCCGCAGGTTTCGCAATTCCAGGTGCGTTTCAACCCGAACGCTGACTCCTTCGGGTTGAAAGGGTATTGCGCCTTTACTTCACTCCTCCTCTTGTCCCAGTATTTCACCGAGCGTTTCGTAGTCGTATCGATCCGCCAGAGCCCGAAGCATGCGGGCTGCGGCCGGTGCGATCTCCGCCACATGCTCGATCAACTCCGTGAGGCGGG
>Ga0190359_1000384_pt1 | contig 30854 bp, 30 predicted proteins | sample 48721823_MG_FD_161269 | JGI IMG/M metagenome (GOLD analysis project Ga0190359, IMG submission 161269) | Hydrothermal vent microbial mat bacterial communities from Southern Trench, Guaymas Basin, Mexico - 4872-18-2-3_MG | ecosystem: Environmental > Aquatic > Marine > Hydrothermal vents >... | reverse complement strand
GATCGTTTGGAAGAAGATTATCAAGAACTGAAAATGGCTGTTGATAAACTTTTTACTAAAGAAGAAATTTAAATTTCTTATGAATAAATATAAAAATTTAAAAAGATTTATTATAGATATAACACATTCTCATTTTTAATTCCTAAACGTATATTAGTTGACTCCATGTCAACATATGGTTGGGGTGAGGGCGGACATTATGATAGGTAGTCATGAGAAGGACAAGGAAATTTTAGATTCTGAATCAGATGAACATTTATTTTCAGTTTATCTAAAAAGTAAGCGCCCTGTTTTTATAGTCGACAGAAAGGGTAGAATCTCAAACGTAAATGATGCTTTTTGTAAAAAAATTGGCGTAAATAGCGATGATGTAATTGGCAAAAACCTAGAAGAAACAAGATTTTTAACAGAAGATTCCAGAAAACATGCAAGATTAAGACACGTATCTCGACTTTTGGGAAAAGAAACGCCAGTTTATAGCTTAAATGCTTTAGATGAAAATGGCGAGATAGTCACACTTGAGATTGATACTAAACCCATTATTTCCGATGGAAGGCTTTCAGGAGAGCTAGGGATAATTACAAAAATGACGAAAATGAAAGGAAGAATTGTAAGTAAGGAAAAACCTAAAAAAATGCCTAAAAAAGAAATGCAAGAAAACTATGAATTACTAAGTGCACTGGAGAAACTAAAACAAAAAGATGATGAATTAAATAGAATAAAATCAGAACTCAACAGAAGAGAAATGGAAATAAAATCCCAAAAAACCGACATAGATAAAATCAGTGAAAGATGGAAGGAAAAAGAATTTGAATTAGAAAAAAGAGAACAAGAGATAAAACATCTTCAGGATGAAATTGATAGAGCGAAACAAAAGTTAGACTCAAGAGAAAATGAAATTGAAGATCTCAGATATGATCTTAGAATTGCAAAAGATAAGATTGAGGAGAAAAATCAAAATATTGAAAAAATTCAGATTAAGTTTCAGAGAGATAAAAGAGAATTTGAGGAGAAGGAAGAAGAACTTAAAAAAATAACAAAAGAACTGAAGGAATTAAAAAAGGATTCTAGAGATAAGGAAGAAGAGATTGAATCCCTTCATAGAGAAATTAGTGAAAGTAATGAGATTATTGATAAACTCCAAAAACAACTTGTGGAAAAACAGCACGAATTTAATGAGAAAAATATAAATGTAGAACAACTTCAGACGGAAATTAAGGAGAAAGAAGAGCAACTTGAGGAGCAAAATAAAGAAATTAATAGACTAAAAGAACAACTTGAATCTGGCAATAAAGAACTGGATCTTGTAAAATCAAAGTTTAATGAAAAAAACAAAGAAATTGAGAATTCTCAGGAAATTTTAAAGGAAAAACTTTCTGAATTAGAACTTATAAGAAATGACTTTGAAAAATATCAGAAAGAGTTAGATAAAAAAAATGCCGAAATTGATTTTTTAAAATCAGAGTTGGAATTGACAAAGAATGATACAAAATTAAAAATTTATAAAAAACTTAAAAAAGAACTTGCAAAAGCTCAGTCAGAACTGGAATCTAAAAATCAACAAAATGAGAACTTGCAATCAAATCTTGAAAAAAGAACTAGAGAGCTAGAAATAACATCTGAAGAATTAGATGAGCGGGAAAGATTTATCGAAAGTTTGCATAAAAAATTAAACAAAAAAGATAAAGAGTTAGAAAAAAAAGAAGAAGAACTTGAAACTATCAAGAGCAAAATAAACGAATTAAAAGAAGACCTTAATCAAAAAAATAATGATATAGATCATCTAAAGAAAGATCTTGTAACAAACGAAGAGGAAATTATTTCATTAAATAATTTAGTTGAAGATGTAAGCAAGCAATTAAGAGAGAATAACCTACAATTGATTGAGAAAGCTAACTTTGCTTTTGATCTTGAAAAAAACCTCAATCAAATTAAAAAAGATTTAGAGGGAAATATTAATGAGTTGGAGAGGAAAGAAGCAAATATCAAACAACTTGAAAACGAATTGAATAAACGAACACAGGATCTAGAATGGAGAAATAGTGAAATAGATGAAAAGCAAAAAGAATTACAGAAAATTCAAACAGAATTACAATTAAAAACAGATGAGCTTGCAACAAAAGAAAAGCAAATATCTGAGCTGCAAAACAACTTACAGAATAAAACAGAGGAGTTAGAAAAGACACAAGAAGAATTATCTGGTTTACTAAATAAGTTGCAGACAAAATCTGAAGAACTAGAGTTGAATAACAGTGAATTGGAACAGAGAAATCAGATAATAAAGGAGTTGACAGGCAAGTTAACTGAACAGCACGTAACATTGGCAAACGATAAAAAGGTGATAGAGCAACTTCAGAAGGAATTAGAGGAAGCAAAAAATGATCTTGATTTTAAGAACAATGTTTTAAACCAAAATGAAAGCGAAATCGAGCAAATAACATCGCAGTTGCAAATAAAAACAGAAGAATATGAAAGAACCCAGGAAGAAATAACAAACCTGCAAAGAGAATTGCAAGATAAGACCGAAGATCTAGAGCAGTTAACAAAAGAAATGGACCATAGAAACAAACTTATCGAGGATCTTACAAATAAGATAACAGAAGAGCAAACAATGCTTTTTGAGAATAGCAAAACAATACAGCAGTTACAACTAGAATTGGAAGAAAAAACTGGACAGCTAGAGCTCAAGAACAATGATGCTGCTCAATTACAAACTGATTTTGAGCAGGCACAGAAAGAAATTGAAGAACTAAAGATTCAGATGTCTGATATAATCTCATCAGCAGAAGAAAAAAACACTATTATTCAACAATTACAAATCGAGTTAGAGGATAAGCAAAAGGACTTGGAATGGAGAAATGAGGAATTAAACGAAAAGCAAAATGAATTAAATATTTTACAAACAAATTTAGAAAATAAATCACATGAATTTGAAAAAAATCAGCTAGAGATTGCTGAATTAAGAAAAGAAATTGAGTCAAGAAACTATGAATTGGAATCTGTTTACAGTGAATTGGGTACAAAAGATGTATTGATTGATGATTTGAAAAATCAGCTAGAAGAGAAACAATTCAAATTAAAGGAAAAAACTAGCCTGTTAGAATCTAGAGAAAAAGAATTTGAAGAAAATAAAAACGAGTTGGAAAATCTCAGAGAAGTTGTAGAATTAAAACAGGACAGGATAGAGAAATTACAGATTGAGCTAGATGAGAGACAGAAAAATATCGAGTTTATCAATGATATGATAAACAAACAGCAAGACGAAATTAATAAAATTACTTTTGAACTTGAAGCAAATAAATCAAGATTGGAGAACAAACAAAATTTTATTTCTGAATTGGAAGAAGAACTAAAGAGTAAAAACAGTGAAATCCAAGCAATCTCTGAAGATATAGAAATTCGTAATAAAATAATAGAAGAATTAAAAGATCAACTAACGAACAATCAGCTACAACTTGTAGAAAAAGTTGATCTTGCCGAGCAGCTTAGTTCAGAGATAAAGATAAAAGACAATAATCTCAAAGAGCTGCAATCTGAGCTACAAGATAGATTGGAAGATCTTACGCATAGAAACGCCCTTTTAAGCCAATATGAGACTGATTTAAAGGAAAGAAACGAGATTATCGATGATTTTAAGAATAAAATTATTGACTATCAGGCAGCCCTTTCAAATAAAAACACTATCGTTGAAAATTTACAAAATGAGTTGAAAGGCAGGTTAGAAGATCTTGAATGGAGAAACAAAAGATTAAACGAATATGAAAGTGAAATTGAAGAGATAAAAGCGAATCTTCAATCAAAAGCAGAAGAGCTGGAAACAAAAGAGCAAAAAATAACAGAGCTTCAGAGTGATCTAGAAAACAAAACACACGAAATAGAAGTAGTGAACCAGGAAATAGATCATAGAAATCAATTGATCAAGGATTTAAGTAGTAAAATAGTAGATTTTCAAGTAACTTTAGCAAATAAAAATAACACAGTAGAGCAATTGCAGAGTGAACTAGATGAAAGACTAAAAGATCTAGAATGGAGAAACAACGAACTAGATGCTAAAAAAGAAGAATTACAGAACATACAAACAGAAATTCAAAAGAAGAATGAAGAGTTGGAAATTACAAAGCAGGAATTGTCAGATATTAAAACTGAATTAAATGATAGGGTTAAAGACTTAGAATATAGAAACAAAGCATTAAATGAACGGGAAAGTCAGATTGAGCAAATTAAAACAGAATTACAGGCTAAAGTAGATGAATTGACTAATAAAGAGCAACAAATAACAAAGCTTCAAAATCAAATCCTTGAAAAGACAAAATTAGAAGAGTCTTTACAAACTGATTTGCAGCAAAGGCAAAAAGAAATAGAAGAGAAAAATTCAATTATAACCAATCTTAAAACAGAAAAAACAGACCTAATGCTAAAATTAAATAGTCTCAAAGATGCAGTATCGTCACCCGTTATATTATTAGATAATAATAACAACATAACAACATTAAACAGAAGAGCAGAAGAAATATTTGGATTCAATTCAAAGATAGTTGGAACAAATATTCTTGACCTCGACTTTATGAAAGATGAAAGGCTGATTGATGCCAAAGATAAGGCCATTGAAAATAAGAAAATAGTAACTTCAAAATCCATATTTTTGGAAGACAAAAATGGAAATCCGCTTTTAACAGATGTTTCTCATATGCCGTTATTTGATGAAAGTGGAAAAACTCAAGGCTCAATATTGGTAATAGATGATGTCAGCAAAGTTGCTGGACTGCAGGCCGAAATAGAAAGAAAACAAGAGGATCTTGAAATTGTTTCCAGTAAGTTTAATGACGCTTACAAAAAATTGAGTTTAATAGATCAAGAGATAGAGGCAACCAATGAAGAACTTAGGCAGAGGAAAATTGAATTAGAAGAAAAGCAAAATGAGCTAGAGCAAATTAAGGTTGAGCTTGAAAACAATCGACAAGAGCTTAATGTTAAAAGTGAAGCACTCAAGCTTGCAGAAAGTGAAATCGACGGTAGAAATAATGAAATAAAGCAACTTAGAGTTGAACTTGCAAACGAAAAAAATGAGCTCATAGAGAAACAAGAAGAAATAAACAGGATTAGATCTGATCTTGAAATCCGTGAAAGTGAATTAGAATCTAAAAATCAGGAGTTAGACAGCCTAACTAAAGAACTAAGTAGTGTGAAAGAAAATCTATTAACTCATGAGAGCGAACTAGAGCAGATAAGACAGGATTTAGAAAGAAAAACAGAAGAGCTAGGACTTAAAGAAGAAGAAATTTTGAATCTACAGTCAGAGCTGAATACCAAACAAGAAGAATTAGATGAGTTAACACATAAATTTGAAGATAAAAGTGATGAGAATGCACAATTACAAATGAAGCTTGAGCGCAGAATGCAGGATTTGGAGAAAATAAGTCATGAATTTGATGAATTAAATACCCAATTTAAAGAAAAAACAGAATTATCTAATAAATTACAAAGCGATGTTGAAAAATTACGCGAGACGCTCGAAACGAAGAACTCAGAGCTAGAGTCTAAAGATACAGAGATAACAGAATTAAACAAAGAATTAAAGGCAGGTAAATCTGCTCTTAATTGGTTTAAAGTAGAGTTAGAAGAAAAACAAAATGAATTAGAAGCTAAAATTAAGGATTTAGAGTCAAAAGATCTTGAAATCGCAGAAATAACTAAAAAACTTGCAGATCATGAGGAACTAATCAAAGCAAAGACAATAGCAATAGATAGACTACAGACAGAGTTTGAACAGAATACGGAGGAAATCAAGCAAAAAGAACTAGAGATTCAGACATATCGATCTGAAATCGAGAAGAACTTAGAAACAATAAGCAGTCTTGAAACAGAATTTAGAAATCAAAAGGAAGATCTTAATAACAGGAATAACAGGATAAATGCAAAAGAAAAACAGATTCAAGAACTACAAACTGATCTGCAAACCAGATTAAAAGAGTTAGAAAGTAAAAACAATGAGCTCATAAAACAAAAGCAAACAATTGATCAGCTTGTAAAAGAAAAGGAGCAATTAATGTTCCATTTTGATAAAATGAAGAATTCTATAAATTCTTCAGTAGTAATGCTAGATAAAAACAACAATATTGTAGACTGGAATAAGAAAGCAGAAGAGATGCTTGGATTAAACCCAGACATAAAAGGTATGAGCATTTCTAATCTCGACATAATGAGAAAAGAAAGAATACAAGATAGAATAAAGCAGTTTGAAAGAGACAAAAAACCTGTGAGTATAAAATCGATATCCCTAAGAAACAAAAAAGGAGACATATGTCTAACAAACATATCGCAATCACCAATGTTCAATCAAAATGGGGAATTTCAAGGAGCTGTAATGATATTAGACGATGTAAGCGATACCATGGAAATACAAGCAGAATTAAAACGTAAAGAGGAAGATCTACAAAGATTAGATGATAAATATAAAGAGGTGTTTACTAGATTAAAACTGGTCAGTCAGGATAAAATGGCTGTAGATGATCATCTGCTCAAAGCAAGTAAAAATAAACAAAAGGAAATAAACCATATAGGAAAGATGATGGAAGAAAAGCAAAAACAATTGGAATTGCTCAATAAATCCATAGAATCAAAAACAAACGAGCTTGAAAGTATCAGCATAAAACTAGATGAGAATAAGTCTGCTCTTCAACTGATTGAAAATGAGATAAATAGGAGAAGAGCAGAATTAGAAACTCCATTGACTGAAGAGGAACTTGCAAAAACATGGAAAAACAAGCTTAAAATCTATGAAGAGATAGATAAATCGTTGGGAATAACTGATGAACCTGTTCTTAAAACTAAGAAAATAGATCACGAAACAGAAACAGATGAATAATTACTCAAAAGTTATAACAGATTTCATAGGCATTGGCGCCTTTAAAATAGTATGAGTAGTGATGCCAGAAGATGGGAATAGTGTGACCACCATCTCATCATATTTTTCCATAGACATATCTGATGGAAGCTTGAAAACTAAATAGGCATTATCTGAGTTTTCATTGATCGAGTTATAATCAACAATTGAATTATCTAAATCACATATAGTTATAAAACCAAAGTTACTTTCATTTAAAGAGTCCCAAACATCATGCTCAAAAATCGATTGGGAATTCAAGTGTTCTGCAGTAGCATAAGTTAATATCCTAACAGTTTTACCATTGTCTAACTGTAGCGTCATATGAGACAAATCAATATTTTGTGAAACTAAAGGCGAAATTAAAAGTGCTATTTTTATTATTCTTTGTTCGCCGTTTATCTCAGAGAATTTTCCTTTTTGATCTTTTATTTGAATATAAGATGTTATTTCGTTGATAATTTCATTCGTCATTTGGTCGAGATCATATTCTGTTGTTACATCAGTTGTGTCATCTGTAATTACTGATGCTACTGTCATACCTATCAGTAAGAAACTGATGAGAACTATCAACAATGTTATTCCTGTGCCTCGCCATAAACTCATAGTAAATAAAAATTTATTTAGTATATTATATAAATCTTCTTATACAAATATTGTCCATATGGAGTAAAAAAGGATTTTTTGGGGATTTTGGGAATAATTGTTTTGATTCATATTAAATTAAAAAGATGGAGCGTGTTAATTTTGTAAAAATGTCATTTTGAAACAATTACCATTCAGCCATTTTTCCCATTTTGGCAATATAACGGGTTAGCTTTATATATTGTCACGTGAGAACAGTTTACATGAAAAATATTGACATGCTGCATTATGGCATGGAAATGAAAGAAACGAAAGGTGGTGAAAAAGAATGGAAAAGAAGTATATGGAAAGGCTGATAGGCAAGTACTGTAAGATTGTCACAAAAGAACCTGGAGAAGATAGAGCATCTGTTGTAACAGGCATCTTAGAAGATGTCGACTATCATGATGGTTTTATTTTAGTTGATTCTGAACAAGGATTAGGATGCCTTAGAATAAACACAATAATAGCAATAAAGCCAGGAAATAAACACAACCAAAAACATGGCAAAAAGAAAATAAAAGAAGATGACCAAGCAATGATTGGTATTGGTACCCTTATTATATTCATAGCTATGGTCTTAATTGCAGCTGTAGCATCAAGTGTTTTAATCAATACTAGTGAAGAATTACAATCAAGAGCAAAAACAGTTGGTACTCAAACCATACGTGAAGTATCAGCAGGTGTTTCAATAGAAGGAATTACTGGATACACAAATGCTGCAAAAACCAAAATTCAATATCTTGCATTAACTGTAAGGCCAAGAGCAGGGTCAAAAGATATTGACTTAAGCCTATGTACGTTAACAGTACTATACAATAACTTAACTGTGCTAACATTAAATGAATCTGCAGTAGAAACCGTTAACACAGACAATACTAGTGTGTTTTATACACCAGTAGAATCAAACTCAAGTGAATGGATTATAAATGCAACTGGAGACACAAATTTTGGTGTAATAGCAATTCATGACCCCGACAACACAGTAACAAACACATATGGTATGAACAGTGGAGATCGAGTAATGATAATAGTAAACCTTACTTCAATTATAGATGGTGGCGGTTTACCAGCAAGGCAATCTGTATCTGGAACATTGACACCTGAAATAGGTATCAAATCAATGTACGATGTAACAGCACCTGCCGTATTCTCAAAACGTATAGTCGCTCTAGATTAAGCAAGAAAAATAAGGGGCCAAAAGAATGGCCCTCCCATCTCTTTTTTGTTTTATTTTTGTTTTTTATCTATTTTTTTAATAACTGCAATTTCAGCTTTATCATTGTTGTATATAGCGGGTTTTGTACTTACTTCAACAAAAATCTTATCATTATCTTTTGTTAAAAAAACAGTCTCATAAACTGAAACCTCATCGCCTTTTAGCCGACCAAGATAATATTCCTCAAGGCCTGGAAAACCTTCAGGGCAGACAAAGTCAAATACACTCTTCTCAACAAGTTCACTAGCATCATAGCCAAGAAGCTTAGCAAAAGAATCATTAGCCTGTTTCAAAATACCCCTCTGAATTATTACTGCACAGTCATCAATTTCATCGAGAAGGGGGGTAGTTTCGTCTGTGATGTCGCTAGTTTCACTTTTTGAGTCGATTGTAGATTTGCTTGACAGTTCTTTACGTCTAAGCATATCTTGATTTCTGTTTTCAATTTCAAACTCTAAAGATTCAAGTTTCTCTCGCCATTTAACAAACCAATTTCTTTGCTCCTCAATAATCTTTTTTTCTTTATTCAGTTTTGCTTCACGTTCATCTAAAGACCTTTTACGCTCGTCAAGCTCACGGATAAAGTTTTCAAGCTCTTCCTTCTTTTTTTTACTACCAACACCTATAGAAAAATTCCGCAAATCTAAATTGGATTTCCCTTCACTTTGTTTTTTTGACTTTTTAATTTTAATCTTTTTTAATTTTTTTTCTAAATCTAGATTTAATTTTTCTAATTCTTGATTTTTTTTCTCCAACTCTCTAAAAATCTTATAAAAATCTTCATTTTCATTAAGATTTGTGCCTACTTTTTTTGCTTGACCAATATTAGATTCCTTTGCATCATCCCATGATGTGATAAATCTACCAACAAGGCTTATATCACCGATATTTCCCTGTCCATTTGTAATTGGAAAACTACTCCACGAAATCATTATTTCATGACCATTTTTAGTCAAAAGAGGCAACCTGAAATCATCAATAAGTTTATTTTTTTTAATGGAATCAAATAGTTTTTTCCATTGCTTTGAATAACGATTTGGAGTTAAAAAGTTAAAAAAATTTTTATTGAGAGATTCGTATTTTGAATATCCTGTAACCTTCTCACATTCTTCATTAAATTTTATAATTTCTCCATTATTATTTATACCAATCACAATGTCTGATATTCTATTATTTTTGTTCCATTCTGATGCGTTATTTATCTCTTCAACACCGTTAAACATTTTTTCCCCTTAAGAAAATATTCGCGTTTTTTAAAATCTAAATATCCTTTCTCAATTCTTTAAATATTTTAATACTTTTTGTTTTACTAAAAAAACAGTCTTAAAATCAAAAATTTATTTTAAATTTGAAAGAAATAAAAGTATAAATACGAGTTAACAGTTATAAAATAAAGATTTATCCTATATGCACTCATCAAAGGAGGGGTATAAATCAAATTAAAGATGGGAAACGATGAGGAGAAAATAGCAGAAGAACCAAACAGCGAAGGCCAGGAAACTAAAGAAGAAAAAACAGAAAAGACTCCTACTGAAGATAAACAAGAAAAAAAAATACCTGAAGAGAAAAAAAATACAGAGGAATTGAGGAAAGTAATTAAAGTTAATCCTAATGATAAAAAAGAAGATCAAGAAAAAACAGCAAATGTGGACTTAGACGACACTGGCAGAGAAGGCCTTGAACAAAAGCGTGCTATTCTACAAAGTATTAAAGATTTTGATTTTCAAATTAAAAAAAATCAAGAAGAGATCACTGCAGTAAATCAAAAGTTGGATTCTGTTACCAAAGATCTAGATGACTTAGTAAGCTTATATGAAATTGTTTCTGAGCAAATGAATCCATTTGTTGGGCTTTCAAAAGTTACCAAAAAAAGAATTGATGCTTTAGAGAACTTTACAAAAGAAGTTGAAAATTTAAAAACAAGAATAGGTGACCTAGAATCTTTTGCCGAAATGGCTGGAGTGAACTTGCAGGATATCAGACTGCAACGCGGTGGTGAGCCAGATGGAGAAGCAAAAATTGCAGATTCAAAAGAAAGTGTTACACCTACTGCAAAAGTAGTGCCATTGCCAAAAGAAGAAATTGCAAATGGAGATTTAGATCTAATAATTGAAAGAGCGTTTGATTCGTTAACTGCAGATAACGAAATTGATAGTTTAATAGATGAATTTATAGAAAATTTAAAAGGTATGAATTGAAATTAGGAGTAGAGAATTATGGGAGATAGTGAAGAAGAAAGCAAAAAGAAGATTTCTGAAGAATTTGATATTGACAGTGAACTATCTACCCTTGTAGAGAAAAAAGTTATTCCTTCTAGAATTGCTGAAAAATTAGGTCAAAAATTAAAAGAAAAAAATGTGAAAATAACAAAAGATCAACTTAATATTCTCGTACAAAAAATCAGTGCAATAATGAGAACTCATAGCAAATTTGATTCTGTTGAAAAAAGCCCTACGCCTCAGGGCACTACGCCAATGGCAGCAATAAAACCAGATCAAAATATGCAAAAACTTGTTGAAACAATTGAAAAATTAGAATCAAGATTAGATACTATTGAAAAAGGCATCACAACTGGAGATAAAAAGTGGGATAAAACCTCACCAAAGGTTGTAACGACAGACGACTTGGAAGTTCCTGCAGAGTGGGGGGTGGATCCGCTAAAAACGATACCCAGCGACCCAGAAAGCATCGTTGTTTTAATGAAATGGCTACAACATTTGATTGATAAATGTGGCAGAGCCAATCTTTCTAACATACTTGATTACTATGTAGACATAGGTTGGATCACGCAAGATGCCAAAATAAGTTTAATTGACTATTCGCAGGGCATAACGGAGGAGGGAAACAAAGGACAAGACCCATCATCAACTAAGAAAATATGGGATTTGCCGTCACGTGACCACATACAATCACTTATCTACATACAAAAGTTAAAAGGAATCCAAGTTGATAAGCATTTTATAGATAGAATTGACGGTGAACTTACAAGACTTACAAAAAAGCTTGATAACTATACTTTCAAATAAAAATATTTATTTACTTGTTTTTTGATATAATTTATTACTATACTAGTTTGAGGGGATCACTTAGATTAATATCTTGCTAGTTTGAGGTGAAACAGGATGGGATTCTCATTAGTAGGTGCTGCGGCCATACTTGGTGTTTCAATGCTTGTAATAATGGAGATCATAGTAGGAACTACCATTCCAACTGTAACAAATGTTCAAGATTCTTATAAAGATATGAAAAACAGGGCAATAGAGCAAGTTCAAACTGACATAAATATAACTTCAGCTGTAGCCACCCCAAATGGATCTTACTATCATGATTTAACATTTACTGTAAATAATACAGGAAGCATATCTTTAGAAACCGCAGATTTTGACGTAATAGTAAACGGAACAAAGGAAACTTTCACATGCACAACAAAATATCTATTCCCTGAAAACGAGGCAACAGTTACAGTTGAACATATTTATGGAAGGTCTGTCACCAGAAGACTGAAAGTCGTAACAGAAAATGGAATTGAAGATTATTTCACATATAATGTATCATGATAAGAGGTGTAAATAAAAATGGGATTTAGTTTAACGGGAACTCATGTCATATTCTTTATTGCGTCAGTAATTATAGCCAGTGCTGTATCTGGCGTTTTAATAACAGTTATAACAAATGTCATGAGTAGTTATGAGGAGCAAGGCCAGAGGGTCCAGGATAAATTGGACATAGAATTTAAAATTATAAACGATCCAGACAACATACCAGCATCGGGTAGCAATTATTTGTTTTATTTAAAGAATATTGGCAGCAAAAAAATCACTACAACTAATCAAACATTTAACATATTTGTTGATGGGGAAATTGTACCGATAGCCAATTATTACTTCGCAGATACATCAATACAAAATGATGTTGTAACAACATTATATATAGACAATAGTGAGATATCTGCAGGATATCACATATTGAAAGTTGTTGGACCTCAAGACATTGATGATGAATTTACATTTACAATTTAAAAAAAGAGGGGTAAAACTCTATGGGAGCAAAATCAATAATACTTGAAAGAAAAGGTGAAAAGGATGGTTTTGCTCAAAGATTCGGAAAAGAGATACCGGATGGTACTCTAGTTTTCTTAGAGGGAAAAGAAGGTACAGGAAAAAGCATTTTTTCTCAGAGGTTCTGTTACAGTTTCTTGAAAAATGGCTCTACTTGCTCATATGTCTCAACACAATATACTATCAAAAGTTTTCTCAGACAAACAGCTTCTGTTGGGTATGATACTCGTAAATATCTGATGAGTGGAAAATTATTTTTTATCTCAACAGAGGTTATGCTTGCAGAAACTAAACCCAAAAGTACATTTCTTGAACGTTTAACTACTTGTAAAAAGCTCTTTGATCCAGACATAATATTTATTGATTCTCTTTCAACTCTGTTAATGGAAAGCTTAACTGAAAAGAATTTAGTAGATCTTACAAGTTTTTTCAATAGGCTTAAGGGATCTGGAAAAATTATTATTTTTACTGGGAATCCTAATGAATGGTCTGAAAAGATCCATAACGCTTTTCGAATGATTTGTGACATCCATTTTAAAATCACTCGTGAATCAATGCCAGGCATTGGTATCGTTCACAATATATATCTTGAAAAGTTCAATGGGGCTAGGCACAGATATGAGCCTTTAACCACCTTTTCTGTACGTCCAGGGGTAGGTTTGATTATCGAAACAAGTGGAGTAGCATTCTAAATAAAAATATGGGATGATATGACCGAAATAGAAGCAAAAGAAGTTGAAAAACTGTTGAAGGATAACCCTCATCTAAAAAAGTATGTCGAAGAAGTTGAAAAAAAAATGGGGAGACCTGCATTCTATAGTAAAGTTCCAAGAGATGTTAAAGAGCAGGAATTTCCAAACTTAATTTATGTTACAAAAGGTGTTGTTTTTATTCATATTTTCAAAACAAAAGACATGGAAAAACCTGAATATCATGCTGTTGCGCCTGAATTGACAGAAAAAGAACAGCAAAAAAAAGATGCAATAATGGAACGGATGTACGAGATGGCGCATTTAAAAACAAACATTAAAACTCAAGATGAATTGAGAAAGGCAATTAGAGAGACTTTGGACAAAATTACTATTATTGACGAAAGTTCTGGCGGAAAAATTGGAAAGTCAAAGGGTGGAAAGATAAGAGTTACTTCTGTTGAAAGAATGAAAATTGAATATGATATTACTAAAGATGTAGTTGGTGGGGGGCCTCTCGAGCCTTTTATGAGAGACCCTTACATTGAGGATATTCATATTATTACAGGAGAGAATGTTCATTTAATTCACAAAGTTTTTGACATGGTTAAAACCAATATTCATATTGATACGAAATGGGCAAATCGGTTTTCCCAAGAATTCGCTGAAAAAATTGGTAGTCCTGTCAGTGAAGGTCAACCGATTGCAGATGGTACATTACCAGACGGAAGCAGAGTAAATATAATTCATAGTAAGGACGTAAGTCTTAAGGGGCCAACAATGACTGTTCGTAAATTCAGTGAAACTCCGATTAGCATAACTCAACTGATAAATTGGGGTACAATTGATGCAGGAATAGGTGCATATCTGTGGCTTTGTCTGCAATATGGTAGGAGCATATTTGTTTGTGGTGAAACTGCCTCAGGCAAGACGACTACTTCAAATGCTATGTTTGTTTTTATCCCACCTGAAAAAAAGATTTATTCTGTAGAAAACACACCAGAAGTTAAAGTTCCACATCCTGTATGGCAACAACTGCTAACAAGGTCAACTGGACCTAAAGAAAGTCATGTTGATGAAGGCGATCTACTTAGAGCAGGCTTGAGATCAAGGCCTGATTACATAATACCAGGAGAAACCAGAGGTATTGAAGGACGTGTTGTATTTCAAGCTATGCAGACTGGTCACCCTGTAGTAACCACATTTCATGCTGGTTCTGTTACAAAGGTTATCCAGAGATTTACAGGTCATCCAATCAATATTCCTAAAACTTTCATGGATAACTTAGATGTTGTGCTTATTCAAATGGCAGTAGAACGCAAAGGGAAAAGAATTAGGCGAGTTCTATCTGTGGATGAAATAGAAGGATATAACAAAGAAGTAGATGGAATTATGTCAAGGAAAGCATTTGAATGGGAAGCTGTTAGTGATACTCAAATCTTCAAAGCAAATAGAAATAGTTACATACTTGAGCAGAGAATTGCAAAACAAGCTGGTTTGCAAGATCCCATGCAAATTTATGAGGAGTACGATAGACGCAAACATATACTAGAAAGGATGGTCGAAGAAAAAATATTTGATTATTATGAAGTAGTGCAATTTATCTGGACATTTTATAGAGAGGGAGTACAAGCACTACCAATTACAATATAGGGGATGATCTAAAAAAATGTCTATTATGAGTGAAAACGACAAGGCAGATATTCTTAAAAAAAATCCCCATTTGAAAAAATATGTTGACAAAATATCAAAAAAAATGGGAGAACCAGTATTTTATTCTGCTCTTCCATTTGAAGCAAGAGATGAACCAAATCCAAATCTAATTTACTCGGGGCAAGGCTCTATTTTTATCCACATCTATAAAACACCAGACATGGATGAAATGGAGTATCATGCTATCGAACCGCAACTAGATGAGAATGAGAAGATAAAACATGATGAACTGCAAAAATTGATAGTTAAATTCGCTCCAAAAAAGGAGAGCATCATAACTGATGAAGAACTAAAAAAAGTTTTACATGAACTTATTGATGAATTAATTATAGTTGATGAAAGTGCAGTCAAAGCAGAAACAGATAAAAAAAAGAAAAAATCAAAAAAACGAGATAAAATAAGAGCTACATCCCTTCAGAAAAGCAATATTGAATACCACATTATAAAAAATATAGTGGGTGGTGGGCACCTTGAATGTTTTATGAGGGATCCTTACCTTGAAGACATCCATATTATAACAGGCGAAAAAATCCATCTGATTCACAAAGTTTTTGGAATGATTAAGACAAATGTTGAGATTAGCAAGGATGAAGGGCAACTTTTTGCACGCCAACTTAGTGAAAAGATGGGGGCTCCTGTTAGCGAGGGACAGCCAATTGTTGACGGTGTTTTACCTGACGGAAGCCGTGGTAATATCATTTATAGTGAGGCAATAAGCCTCAAAGGACCTAGTATGACTATTAGACGCTTCACAGAAACACCAATTAGTGTAACCCAATTGATAAAGTGGGGTACACTTGACTCGGGTATCGCTGCATATCTGTGGATCTGCCTACAATACGGCCGTAGTTTTTTTCTATGTGGTGGAACTGCATGTGGAAAAACAACAACAATGAATGCAATAATACCTTTTATCCCACCCGAAAAAAAGATTTATACTGCCGAGAGCACGCCTGAGTTACAAGTGCCTCATACTGTGTGGCAGCGTTTATTGACAAAAACATCAGGTCCTAAAGAAGGGCAAGTAGATTTATTCGATTTATTAAGAGCAGCGCTTAGGTCGAGACCTGAGTACATCATACCTGGAGAGGTTCGTGGCGCTGAAGGAAGTATTGTATTCCAAGCTATGCAAACAGGCCATCCATGCATGACAACATTCCACGCAGGTACAGTTACAAAAGTCATACAGCGTTTCACAGGAGATCCGATAAATGTTCCCAAAACTTTCATGGACAACTTAGATTTTGTTGTTATTCAGCTAGCAATCGACAGAGATGGGAAATTAATGAGAAGAGTTACTTCAATTGATGAAATAGAGGGATATAATAGAGCAGTAGACGGAATCATGTCGAGAAGTGCATTTGAATGGGATCCAATTGAAGACGTTCATCGCTTCAAAGCAAATAGGAATAGTTTTGTCTTGGAGGAAAAAATCGCGAGAAATGCAGGATATGCAGATACAGCAGAAATATATCTAGAATATGATAAACGTAAGCACATACTAGATAGGATGGTTGAAGAGGATATTATGGATTACTATGAAGTAGTTCAGTTTATATGGAGCTATTATAAAGATGGAGAGAAAGGGTTACCAATATCCTTATAATTGATTAATATGGCAAAGGAAAAAAAGAAGAAAAAAAAGAAAGATTCAAAGGATAAAGAAAAAGAGCAGGATTTTATAAAGCAGCTTAGAATAGCATATCGGACTCTAGAAGATCCTAAAAAATTCTACAAAACAATATTTTTTCCTTTAGTTTTTATAGGAATAATTGTCATGGCAATGCCATTCATTTTGAACGCAGTACTTCCAACCCCAATTAATTTTAATCAAATGACTTTTATTATAGGGGGAGTAGTGCCAATATTTCTAGGAGTATTATATCCTTTTATTAGTTGGAAAAGCAGAGAGAATGATATCAACAGCAAAATGCATTTTTTCATTACTCATTTGCGCGTTCTTTCAGTATCAGATTTATCACTTAAAGACATAATAAATATTCTTGGCGGAAAAAAGGCATATGGCGCTCTTGGAGAGGAATTAAAAAGAATAAGTGTTTTATCAACTCAATGGCGCATGCCTCTTTCAAAATCTTTTCGTTTTATTTCTGAAAGAACTCCTAGTAAAATTTTCAAAGATTTTTTGGATAGATTTTCTCAAAGTCTTGATAGTGGTGTGGAGCATAGAGAATTTATTGAAACTGAGCAAGAGGCTGTTTTACAGGAATACAAGACGATTTATGAGAGTAGCAATGAAAATGTTGTAATTCTAAACGAAGTCTATGTCGCAATGTTGATTGCCATTATTTTTGTGATGTCTCTTGGCATCGTCTTACCATTTATCATGGGCACTGAAAATATGAATACTTTTATTTTTTTATCATCTTTTTTAATGATAATCAGTGAAGGTATGTTGATGTACCTCTTGAAAGCTATGATTCCACAAGACGATATATGGCATGTAACTGGAGAAAAGGGAGAGGTGGAAGAAAAGCTAAGTAAATATTTCAAAACCTCTATTGTATTGTCAATGTTGATAGGATCGTTTTTTTTCTATGCACTTTTTAGTTTAAATCTACCCTTCTTTAATTCATTGCCAATGGGTGTTTTAATTCCAATTTTAACTGCAGTTTCTGTCAGTCCAATGCTAGTTGTTGGGATTACTACATTTAGGGAAGAGCAAGATATGTCTCGAAAAGAAAAGAATTTCTTAAGTTTTTTACCTGCTCTTGGATCAATCTCTACTATGAGAGGTGGCAGAATTAATGATTCAGTTTATTATCTAAGTGAGAAGGACTATGGCGTATTAACAAAACACATAAGGGATCTTTACAGACGTTTACGAACAAGAATAGATGATGATGCTGCATGGGAATGGTTTGGCGTAGATACTGGCAGCAACTATGTTCAACGATCTAGCGAAATGTTTCGTGAAGCTACTTATGCTGCAGCAAACCCTCGCAATGTTTCTCGCATGATTTCTGAAAATATACGAAAAATAAGGGATCTTCGTGTAAAAAAACTTACAATTATAAACACTTCCATCGCTCTATTTATAGGAATAACGTTTGGGATTGCTTTTTCAATATATGTATCTTTAATTATTGGAGAAAAATTAAATAATTTGATACCTCAAACATATCCTGCAGCAGGCACTGAAGCATCTATTGATATTGGTAACATTCTTTTCCATGTTCCCCCAGAAGAATATGGCTTTAACTACATCATAATATTTTTTGTTCTTGTCATACATTGTATAATGATGGCTTTAACTCTCAGACTGTTGAGAGGAAGTCACAAATATGTAACGTTTCTTTATTTCGTACCGCTTGTATGGGTTGTAACGATAACTAGTTTTGTTGTTGACCATTTCTTTGGTGATTTATTGGGTGTTTGACGTTTAAAAAATATCTTATGCAAAGTATTATAAGAAAATTAGAAATAATTGATTTGAGGAGATTGATTATAGAGGATTGTTTAATATGAAAAAAATTGGAATATTGACTGGTGGGGGAGATTGCCCCGGATTGAATGCTGTTATTCGTGCTGTTGTAAAAAAATCTATTCAGTACGGTTGGGATGTTATAGGAATAAGAAACGGCTGGAAAGGATTAATCAATGGCGAAATGGAACTTTTAACAGAGTATTCTGTTTCTGGCATTCTTCCAAAAGGCGGGACCATAATTGGTACTTCTAGAACGAATCCTTTTAAAAATCAGCAGGATGTGCAAAAAACAGTTGATAATATCAAAAAGTTTGGGCTGGATGCCATAGTTGCTATCGGAGGAGATGACACATTAGGCGTAGCAAGGAAGCTTTATGACATGGGAATTCCTGTTGTAGGAGTACCCAAAACAATTGATAATGACCTTTCAGGTACAGATTATACATTTGGCTTTGATACAGCAGTTTCTATCGCCACAGAAGCTATTGATAGACTCCATACTACTGCAGAGTCGCATCATAGAGTTATAGTTGTAGAAGTCATGGGGAGACATGCTGGATGGATTGCTACGATGGCTGGTATAGCTGGTGGGGCAGATGAAATACTAATCCCTGAAATGCCTTTTGACATTGATGAGGTTTGTAAAAATCTTAAAAAAAGATATGATCGTGGTAAGACTTTTAGTATTGTCGCTGTGGCAGAAGGTGCAACCGTTAAGAAAACTGATGAAAGTGATCAAAATACATCGATTAATTCAGATTCGGGCAGTAAATTGGTTACTCAAACATCTGAAACAGATGCGTTTGGTCATGTTAGACTTGGTGGCATAGGGCATTTTCTTGCACAGGAAATTGAAAAACGCATGGATGTTGAAACAAGAGTGACTATTCTGGGCCACATACAACGTGGTGGAAGTCCAACAGCTCACGATAGGGTTCTTGCTACTAGATTTGGTGTTGCAGCAGTTGAACTTATTAAAAATGAAGACTATGGCAAAATGGTAGCTCTACAAGGAAATAAAATAGTTCCAGTCACTATTGACGATGCAGTATCAAAACTTAAAACAGTGGATACAGACCTATATGATATTGCAAAAATATTTTTTGGATAAAAAAAATTAAGTTTGTAATTCAACTATTGTATCAACAAAGGCAGTTGGTGTTCTGCAGCTTATGACACCATTTATACCGTATTCTGGCACAATCTCCCCCGCGATATCTGTTCTAGTACCAATGCCTGAAAAACATTTAGTAGTATTCACCAATAACACAACCAGATCATCGCTATTTATTGTTGGATTTGTTTGCAGACATGATGAGTCGTAATCTCTTACAACCATAATCCCATATGTTGTTGCCGACAATGCACTTGAATTTAAAGTTCCAAATAGGCCATTTGATATACTAGTGTTGAAACAATTGGTTGTGTAATTCAATACAACTTTCTTGGACGTATCTGAAAGTGTAATATGTGCATATGTTAAATCAACATCACTTGAAGCTGCAAGCGTTCTAAGAAAAATTGCAAGTTGTGTTATTTTTGATCCGTTGTAATATCCAGTAACTTGTGTCACCTTTACTCCACTTGAAACTTCCTTCATTGTTTGTTCGCCAGTAAATGAGGCTTGTTCCTGTAAAGAAGTCATTGTCTGAATTATTACTGAGGCGGCCATACCCGCTACTAATATCATAGCAATAAATATGATTAAGGTACCTATACCAATTGCTGCATTATTATCAGAATTAAATCCCCTCGGAGTTAATGACAATTTAACTCGGTTCACCTCCCAGTAATTAGGGTTAAAGGCACCCGAAAAGAGAGCCCATCCAATAATAATGTAACAATTAGTAGAATAAAAAATTATGGTTTATTGAGGTTTAAAAAAAATTAAAAAAGAGGTTGTGTGGTAAAACACCACACTAATATTATTTCAGATCGTTTACTGTAGGTCTATAACGTTATCTGTGTATGAAGCTGGTGTTGTAAAGCCGATTACACCGGGTGATCCGAATTCTGGGACTACAATGCCCCATACATCTTTTCGCTCTGCTATGTTGCTGTGTGTGCCTGTTGTATTAACACAAATGTAAACTTTGTCTCCTCTGTTAATAACTGGGTTTGTTGTTGATAGCGAGTTGTCTGCATCTTCTATCACCAATAGACCAAAGTGAGATGCATCTCCAGCTCCAGCATAGTCGGGAAATACAGAAGCACCAAATATATCATTTTGTCCAGTTGGCTCAGAATAATAAGACGTTGTATAGTTCAGTACAACTTTTTTGGTTGTGTCCGAAAGTTCTACATATACTTGTGAAAGATCGATACCATCTGATCCTGCCCTTGGTCTGATACCTATAGCAAGTTTTGAGATGTCGGCACCAGCAGAAGCTGAATATCCTAGTATATCAAATACTGCTATGCCTGAAGAAACTTCGTCTGTTGTCTCTCGACCAGTTGCCATCGCTTGTGTTTCAAGTGTTGTACTTGTTTGGATTAATACAGATGCTGCAATTCCTGCAACTAAGACCATTGCAATGAAGACTATCATTGCGCCAATACCTATTGATCCGACATCCTTTTTCTTGAGATTTTTAAATAGATTCATTCTTTTTCACCTCACTGTAAATCATACACAGTATCGCTATATGACGACGGCGAGCGGAATGATATTACGCCAGGCGATCCATGTTCTGGATAAATAAATCCAAATACGTTAGTTCTTTCATCAATACCGGGGGTAGTTGTAAAACAGGCAGATGAGTCAATAAACAACATCACCTTGTCTCCCTGATTTATTACAGGAGTATACTGTGATAGTGAACTGTCTGCATCTTCAAGCACCATTATTCCAAATTCTTCGTTAGTTAAGTCAGTATATCCAAATCCAAAGACATCTCCATCTGTTTGGTTAACAGTTGCATTAAAATGATTTGAGTCGGCATAGTCATAAGATAACAATACTTTAGTAGTTCCATCTGTAAGCAAAATTACTGTATGATTAAGATCAATACTTGGTGATCCGGCTCTTGCACGAACGGTTATTGAAAGACCATCAATGTCAGTGCTTACGTGCCCTTCAATATCGGTCACAGCAATTCCACCAGCAACTTCACTAGTAGTTTCTCTACCAGTAGCCAATGCTTGAGATTCAAGTGTTGTACTTGTTTGGATTAATACAGATGCTGCAATTCCTGCAACTAAGACCATTGCAATAAAAACTATCATTGCGCCAATACCTATTGACCCGACATCCTTTTTCTTTATAATTTCAAATATTTTCATTCTTTTTCACCTCACTGTAACTCAATCACATCATTAGTAAATGATGGTGGACATTTGAAATTAATAACCCCAGGAGACCCTTCCTCAGGTATTACAAGTCCCCAAATATCATCTCTTGGACTTAACCCGCCGAAACATTGATTTGTATCTACTCCTAAGACAACATAGTCTCCAGAGTTGATAACTGCACTTGTGCCGCTAGAACAAGATCCATCTGCGTCCGATAATACAATTATGCTAAATGTTGTTGAAGCGCCAGTGTAAAATCCTGCGGTAAACAGGTTTCCATTCACGGCTGATGCGGCAGTATACTTAGAAGTATCTAAAACCAAGAAATTCTTTGTAGCAGAATCTGATATTTCAATTACTGCTTGACCTAAGTCAATATCAGATGATCCAGCTCGAGGTCTAACAACAATAGCCAAACGGATAATACTACCTGAGCTATTTTGTCCCTCAATCGCAACTACATCCAAGCCACTAGAAACTTCTGCCGTGGTCTCTTGTCCTGTTGCCAATGCTTGTGATTCAAGTGTTGTACTAGTTTGAATCAAAACAGAAGCAGCAATACCTGCAACAAGTACCATGGCGATAAAAACTATCATCGCACCAATACCTATGCTTCCGATATCTTTTTCTTTTATTTTTTCAAATATTTTTTTTCCCATCTCTTTAACATCCCTCCTATGAGTTGTATTAACAACTTTTAGAGTGCTACCCAAACTAATATCTGGAATGCTTATATACTTTATTTGCAGGTAAATAATCAGTTGTATATGCAGGTATTTATGTAGATGTTTATACAAGGAAAAATTCTTATACACCAATAAGTAACGAAACAGTAGCAGATCTAGGCTCAAAAGTTATTAGTCTTATATTTTCCTAGTCATCTCTTCTACTTCAACTTCAAGTTGAAGAAGCCCGAGATCCAAGCCCATTTCTTCAAAGGACAACAAATAGTCGTCGTTCATTTTATTTTTTAATTCCTTTACAAAAAAATGCCCAGCATCTTCCCCCAAAGCATAATTCATAGTTTTTATAATATCATAAAGCGCCTTCCCTACATCATCTGACCCAACCTTATCAATACCTGACATTACAGTAATTGGTTCGTCAATCTCTGAAAAACGTGTATCTTTAATTTCAACATTTTTTAAAAAATCATACTTATCTCTAAGTTTTTTAATCAGGTCAGACATTGTCAAAACAGCATGGCCGTGAGTTGTTTTTCTGCCAGATATTTCAATCAGCGATTGTAAAACATGCTTTATAACTTCTGAGTTTTCTAATTCGGGCAAATATAATCCCCCTCATATTGTAGTATTATCCTTAGGATCAACAAATATTTAATTTTTTCTAATATCATTTAATACTAATTTCTTAATTTCAATTAGAAATATATATAATATACTTATTTATTCTTTTTATCATACAATACGTTAGAGGAAGAAAATGGATGGGGCACATATGAAAAAAAATCTATTATTAATCTGCACAGGCGTGATTTTAATTACTATCTTACTAAGTGGGTGCCAAGAAGAATCTAATAATACTGAACAGGAAACTAAAACTGTTTTCTTGGATTCAAACCTAGTTCAACTTATTCATGGTAATCTTACATTTAACCTAGATAATGGCATTGTAAAAAGCGCTAGTGTAGAATATCTATTTAAAAATCTTTTGGATCGGCAACTTGAGCTTAATGTTTCTGCAGAGTTTTATGATAAAAATGACAATTTGCTTGAAACAGTTGGTACTAAAGATATCGTCTTACCGGCATTCTATGAAGAGCAGGGCATCTCACCATTAACAAATATAATTACTTATGATGGATTAAATGCATCAGATGTTGAGTATGTAAAGCTTATAGTAGAAGAAAAAGAATAATAATTTACTTTCTTCTTTTTTTCAAGTATATCATTGAAATAATTAACGATATAAATACTAAAATAATTCCAAAACCAGGAGTGCTTTTTGAAGGTACTTTATCCACATCCTCTATTACTAAAGTAAATGAGGTAGATCCGCTATTGTAAGAACTTCTAGGCAGTTCTATATTAGTAGGATAAAATCTGATATTAAATTCTTGATCCTTATCAGATATAGTAGACCATATAAATGAAACAGTTGTGGTGTTTCCAGGTTCAAGAATTATTGTTTTATGTAATGAATCTTCCTCACTTGACAGATTAATAAGCAACTCGTCAGATTTTTTATCACCAGTATTTTGTAAAGTTACATTAATCTCGTATGTCCAACCTTGTATGCCATTTTTATCAACTTTATTTGTAAGTCTATAAGTAGGGCTACCAACGAAAGAGACCTCTGCTCTGTTTCCTTGTGCAATACATTTTTCATTAACTATCAAAGAAAAAATTAGCGCTAAAAAACAAAACACAATTAGTAGATTGTAATATTTTGCTTTCATCCGCACCACCTCCACATATCTATAATATACAATTGATTATTTAAATTTCTCTATATATCATAAAACAATCTAATAAAAAATTTATTATATGAAAAGTATAATTTTGTAAAATTGTTAGATTGTTAGAAGGAGTAAATAAATATGTTGAAAGAGAGGGGCATTAGAAAAGGTATCGAAGTTTTAGTTAAGGACCCTATCAATCCAGAAATTCCCGAAAAAAAAGCTCGTGTTGTAAATGTATACCCTCACCCAAGCTCATGGATGGTTGTAAAATTTGAGAATGGTGACATAAAACAAGTTGAAGAAAAATACGTAACAACAATGTTTGAGGTTAACAGACGCGGACATGAAATATAAAAAAATTATTTTTTCATGTCTTCAATTATTTCTCTCCCAAGACTCGTAAGCTTGTATATCTTTACATCTTTACCACTTGTTATTTGTTCAACGAGTTCTAAGCCAATAAGTGATTCCTCCACTTTATAGCGGGTTCCCATTCCCCTCATAGCCCCAATCACGTTTGTGGGCGTGGTTTTACAATTATAAGCAATCTCTGAAGTATAGCTACCACTTGGACTAATATCATAAAGATATTCTGCTATTTTTTTCCGTATGTTGCTTCTTCTAAGTGATCTAATAACAAGAGGCCTTATACTATCTTTAGAAAAAGCATTTTGATCGTCATCCTGCATCCCATCCGCCTAATTGACTTTGTAATGTAATATCTCGTTTATAAAATAATCGAAAATTTCATCGGCTTTTTTTAACTCCGATTTTTTTACAATATTGCTCGATTGGACATTTACTGCAAAATGGCGATACTGATACGCAAATAGTTTGCCCAAACTTTACAAAAAGATGATTGAAATCATCCCAATATTTTTTTGGCAGAATTTTCTTAAGTTCAATTTCTGTCTCGTTTGGTGTCTTAGTTTTTACCCAGCCAATGCGATTTGGTATTCGATTACAGTGAACATCAATTGGAAGATATCCCTGTTTTCTAAAACCATATGTCATAACAATATTTGCAGTTTTACGTCCAACGCCTTTAAGCTTTAATAACTCATTAAAATCCTCTGGAACTTTACTACCATATTTCTCAATCAATGTTTTCGAAATCTCTTTAATTCTTTTTGCTTTTGTTTTATAAAAGCCAACTGGATAAATCAATTTCTCAATTTCATTATTTGATAACTTTATAATTTTTTCAGGCGTGTTGTATCTTGTTAAAAGTCTAACTGTTGCCACATCGGTTACTTCGTCTTTGGTACGCAAACTTAGAATACAAGAAATCAAAGTAGTAAATGGATTATGAACAACTTCATCCCATTTTTTGCCGGATTCTACTGGTGCAATATATTTTTTTAATTCTTTGTTTAGAATTTTGAATATTTTATCCACATGTTCTATTTCTTTCACCAAAAGTACCGAAAGGCATGATAGATAAACAGTATAAAAAGATATAGAGAAAAAGAGATGATGATTACTCTTTATATTTTCTTCTTGCTATTAAGATAATTACTATGAATGCTGCTACTATCGCAACCAATAACACTATGAGAAGCATTATGTCAATCTCTGATTTACTTTCTTCTAAACTGCCATCATTTTCTAGTCTTAGACTTAAGGAAATGGTTTTACCTTTATAGGAATTGTCCTTTGATAATTTTGGGGTAAATTGCAGATCTATTGTCTCATTGTCAAAACCTTTTATTGATGTTACATTTAGTTCTACTGTTTCTGTTTTGTCAGCAGCAACTTCTATACTGTTTGGAACAAAGGAAATGCTCCAATTTTTGGGGACATTAATAACTTTTAAATCTACTATGGCGTCATCGTTTCCATCATTTTTTATATCTATTGGTATGTAAGTAGTCTTGGTCGGCGTTATCTCTATTGTTGTATTTTCAACTAGAGCAGTTATGTCAGATTTATAAGCTGTTGTTATTGGAATTTCTGCAACGTCTCCTGATTCGTTTAAACTCCATTTTTCATTTGGTGTAAAATTAGCTTTTACAACAATTTTTCCTGTCTCTAATGCATGTGCATCTTCTTTTATAGTGACATTTAATTTTATTTTAACAGGATCATTGAATTCTATACTAAAGTTTTCAATTAATATTTTTGATTTTTCAAGCTTTGCAGTACAAAAATCAGGCGATTCTACTGAAAGCTCAATTTCTGCAGCCATATCTTGTTTTGAATCTCTAAACATAATCCAGTTGCCAATTCTAGAGCCCATCAAAAAAGTTGGAAACAATAATGGTTTTTCAAACTTAAATTTAATATTCACATCAACTTCAACAGATGTTCCAGGAGACACAGGATTCTCGAATAATGTTACGTCCCCCAATTCTACATCTGTTTCTGTTTCAAATTTAAATAATCTAAAAGTTGGTTGTGCAATAGTTGCTGGCATTAATGTTGTAAAGGTTAATATTAACACTAGCAAACAAGCTATCGAAGTTTTTTTATTCATTTTCACACCTTTAAGTATAATAGTATAAAATATGATATATAAAATTTACTATATTAAATATCTTTTAATCCATATCCTTCTTCAATTAGTAAAACAAGTCTATCAACAAAACGAGCAAGAGGTCCGCCATCAACAACATCATGATCTACAGATATAGTTATCTCGAGGTATTCTCTGACCTTTATCTCGTCATTAACAACTCCAGGTTTCTTAATAATACTTCCAAGAACAAAAAGAAATGTAGTTGTTCCCCCAAGAGGTACAACCCAACCGGGAAAACGACCTTTCATCCCTATGGAAGTCACGCCAATAGTTCCCATGTATTTCTTTTTTAAAAGCGCATTACGACGGAAGAGCCATAACAAAAATTTTTTAATAAAAAAAGGCGAATTTAGAGCAAATCTTTCAAGACGCGTAGGATTTTTATTAAGCAATTGAGCAGATTCGGCAACCTTTTCGGATTGAACTGATCTAATTTCTTTTGTTATTTCTAAAACACTTTTTTCATTAGCCTTTCTTAAGATATACACCATTGGGCGTGTTTCAGAATCTGTAGATCGCTCAACTGGAATTGCTACATCAACATCGTCAAAAATTACTATCTTTCGTTTGCCGTGTCTTAAAGCATTAAGTTCTTTATGTTCACTAAGGGCTTGTGCAATACATTTGATTATAAACCCTGTAAACGAAATATCTTTACCTTTCTTTTTTTGATCTTTAATTAATTTTCTCGCTTTAGTTACATCGATTTCAATTATTCCATGTGTGCTGTGTCTGCGCCAACCTTCTTTCAATATTAAAACAATATTGCGACGATTTTTTGAAAATGGTTTGATTTGATAATTTCCAATTCGATCCATTAAATTTTTCATTAAATCTAATATATTAACAAAATCTATTATTTAATAATTATTTATCAAGATAAGTTTTTAAAGTTAAAAATATTCAATAACAGTATTGGGGGAGAAAATATGGCATCTAAATATAGAACAGCTATGTATGTAGCAATAGTGGCAGGTATTTTGCTGTTGATATCTGGTATTAGTGGACTAGCAACATGGGAAACCGTAAAAGAATTTGTCACAAATAACTTAACAGATGATGCCGTGATTCAGATAGTATTTGCGATTCTAATTTTTATAGCATCTCTTGGCGGCTTAGCAGTAATTATCGGAGGAATTCTCATTGGAAAAGAGAATCTTAGTACAGGAAGATTTCTAATAATGCTTGGTGCAGGAATGGGCATTATTGGACTTATAGTATCAATTTACATAGCATATGTCGAAGGAAGTTTAACAATAGGTAGCTTCTTTTCCATAGGATTTATGGGTTTATTGCTATCAATCATAGCAAGATCAATGGCAAAAAAATAATTACAAAACCTCTTTTTTTCTTTTCTTTAATTATTAAAAATAGCGCTGGGGAGGAGATTTGAACTCCTGTGGTGCAAGCACCAGTGGTTTTCGAGACCACCGCCGTAGGCCGGGCTTGGCTACCCCAGCAACAGGTATGCTTTGTCAAAAGCTTAATCAAAGGCTTTTTTATATGAGTTTTGATTCTGATGAAGATAACTGTTAAGTTTCAAAGATCTAATGAAACAAAACAAATAGAGTTGAAAATAGGATCTACTGTAAATGAATTATTAAAAAAAGTAGATGTTAAACCAGATACAGTCATTATTATGAGTAACAATAAACCAACACCTATAGATGATGAATTAAGTGATGGGCAAGAATTAACAATATTACAAGTTTCTTCTGGCGGATAAAAATTATTTTTGCTCCCGTAGTGTAGTGGCCAATCATCACGGCCTCTCGAGCCGTAGACTCGGGTTCAAATCCCGACGGGAGCATGCTAATTATTTATAAAAACTAGCCGGAAAGACGGCTGGCTCCGCTAAGAGGGAATGAAAAATACACCCACAACACTACCAGCCCATTCTTTCCAATCTAAAATAAAAAAAGCATTATATATAATTTTTTTAAAAAATGTATTTATATAATAATATCCTTATAACAAATTTTAACAAGTTTAGCTATTGGCTTAGTCGCATCAATTTTAACAAAGCGTTTTCCTTCAGAAAGTTTAAGATAGTTTTTATGGACTTTTTCAAGAAATTTCTTTTTTTCAAAAGGAATAAGTTTATCTCGATTTTGAATTCGACTTAGTGAATCTTCAGGATCAATTACAAAGGTAAAGGTTCTATCAGGGGTTATTATTCGATTTTTGGAAAGTTCCTGCAACCATTTAATTGGGTTATCCATTAAATCTTCCATCTGAGCTCCTTGATAAGCATAAGTTGATTCTGCGTAGCGGTCACATAAAACAATCTTATCCTCATCAAGCCATTCTCGTATTTTTTTACAATGATCTATACGATCAGCTATAAAAGTAAAAGCTGTAACAAAGGGATCTGAATCTGTTTCTATACATTTTTGGACCATTTTTCCGATATAACTGTCAGTTGGTTCAAAGGTTAAAACAGCATCATAACCTTCAGATTTTAACTTTTCAAATACAAGTTTCGAAACTGTTGATTTACCAGAACCATCAATTCCTTCAAAAGTTACAAATCGCTTCATTTTTTCTGCTTCTCCTCTTTCCATTTGGCCCTATAGTAGCTCATAGGATGTCTCTTTATTTTACATAAATCATCCATTTCTTCAACAGGACAAATGCCATACGTTCTCATCTTATCACAGCCTGGTGGTTTGTAGGTTGTTGAAGATATAGCCCCAGTTATGTGTTCAACTTGATATCTGGTTCTTTCTTCCTCGTAATCTGGAGCCGTACTAAAAAGTTTTAGAATTTCATTTGTGTTAAGTTTCAATGAATTTAAGAATGAAACAAGGGCAAATCTTCCCATATGTGGAACATTCTCACCAGCTTGTATAGATGAAAGAATCTTTTTCATGCAAGGTGGTAATTTTTTGATATCTAATGTTCCGATAGGCGCTGTTTCGATTTTCTTTCTATGCATCATTACAGCATTTTGTATTCTTTTAATGTCAGATGAAAACTTATCATATACTTTTTTACTACAAGATCTTTTGTCAAGTTCATCATTTATTCTGCTCCTGAGAGCTTCTTGAATGATTCTTGCCAAATCTTTGTGAGTGATCTGAATGAAACCTTTCCCCATTGACCGATTAATCATCTTCCATTCTTTATAGCGCGTAGGAGCATTTCTAAGGTAATCAACGAAGTGAATATGGATTTTATTTGTATCTTCTGAGTATTCTATATTGAAATTAAACTCCTTGGAGATGCCGATCAAAAAATTTGTTGGCTCATTTAATAGATTTCTATATGCGTGAACTGCTTCGCCAAGAGCATACCTTCTTTTAAAATAGATATCATCTACACAAACTGCAACCATACGGGCAATTGGATAAGAGAGCAATTCCATAATACAATCTGATTCTGTGACAAGACTACGGTTTCCAACATCTCTATTTTTAAAAGCATTATCCAAGCGTTCAATCCCTATCATATGTGCCCTTTCATAAAGAGGATCATCAAGCAGCTCTTCTATTGAAAGATTGTTTTCTTTTATATACTGCTTTGAAGCATTAAGAAATGGATACTTTGATAATGTTTCTAACTCCACCATATTATAAAGCATTGTTTAACTGAGATTTATTAATGAACTTTACCATCGTCATTGCAATTTTTACATTTTGACATTTTAACGCGGCAAATATAAATATTCTATAATGACAAAGATTAACATATAGCTTAGTGAGTGATAAAGATGAAAATATGGGGAAAGAGGGATAGCGATAAAGAAATTGATGAGTTAGTTTATATGTTGTGGCAGTCAGAAATAAACAAAGAACTAGTAGCTTTTTGGAAGTCAATAAACAAATAGACAGCATTGCTCTTCAATCATCTTATTCCTCATTTGTAGTTTTAAGTAGAAATTAATATCTAAATTTTAAGTAGTAGAAGTTATATTACGCGTTTGCGACATTTTAGGGGCTCGTAGCTTAGTCTGGCGGAGCGTCTGGCTCATAACCAGATGGTCGCAGGTT
>Ga0190359_1000383_pt1 | contig 30865 bp, 21 predicted proteins | sample 48721823_MG_FD_161269 | JGI IMG/M metagenome (GOLD analysis project Ga0190359, IMG submission 161269) | Hydrothermal vent microbial mat bacterial communities from Southern Trench, Guaymas Basin, Mexico - 4872-18-2-3_MG | ecosystem: Environmental > Aquatic > Marine > Hydrothermal vents >... | reverse complement strand
GATCGCGAAAGATCATCGTTTCGAAAATCTCACGCGGGCATGGTTGTACGGCGATCATTATAAATGGCGGGCCATGCGGGCCAATGGTATCCCCGAAAAATACATCACCGGGAAAGCAACGGATGAAGAAAAATTCGCGAAGTGGGCCGAAACGGTTCCGTATACCATGCGCAATCCGTTGTATCACTGGACACATCTTGAATTACAACGGTATTTCGGCATTACGGATCTCTTATCTCCCGATACCGGTCAAAAGATTTATCAGCAAGCATCGGAATTATTGCAGTCTCCCGGCTATTCGGTCAGATCACTGCTTGAAAAGATGAACGTTGAGATCATCTGCACTACAGACGACCCGCTGGATGATCTTGAATACCACCGGCAAATCGCCGAATCGGGATGGAAAGTTAAAGTGCTGCCCACCTGGCGACCCGACCGGGTACTGGATGTAACCGATCCGGATGCCTGGAATCATTACATCGACCGGTTGGCCGAAATAACCCGTCAACCGATTGATACATACGATGATTTGATATCCGCGTTGCGCATCCGCCACGATTATTTTCATGCGCATGGATGCCGCCTTTCGGATCACGGGATGGAAACGTTTCCGGCTAATACAGAGGCCTATAATCATGTGCCTCACCCTAATGCACCTCTTCGGTTTAATATCAACCCACGTCAATTATTATTGGAATTGTCCCGTATGAACCATGAAAAAGGATGGACGCAACAATTTCACACGGGGGCTCAACGAAACAATAATACCCGTGCCCTGAAACAACTGGGCCGCGATACCGGATTCGATTCGATCGGCGATCAGCCTGTAGCCCGTGAAATGGCTGCTTTTCTGGATCACCTTGAATCCGAAGGCAAACTGGCCCGGACCATTCTGTACAATCTGAATCCTGCAGATAATGAAATGTTTGCCAGTATGACCGGTAATTTTCAGGATGGATCCGTCAGGGGTAAGATCCAATGGGGCGCCGCCTGGTGGTTTCTTGATCAGAAACAGGGCATTGAACAACATCTCAATACACTCTCAAACTTCGGACTTCTCAGCCGGTTTGTCGGAATGCTTACCGATTCAAGAAGCTTTCTCTCCTACCCCCGGCATGAATATTTCAGAAGGATTTTATGTAACCTGATCGGACAGGATGTCGAAAACGGAGAACTACCCGATGATCGCCCGTGGCTGGGAAAAATGGTGGAAAATATCTGTCACAATAATGCAAAGGAGTATTTTGGATTTTAACATGCTACTCGAAAAATACAGCTTCGGCACCGGCGACCGGTTCGGCAAAGAGGGCCGGACACAACTACGAGCCATTCAGGAAATTAACCGGTTGGGCATTCCCGTAGTTCCGGTATGGAACAAATCGAACCGCGAACACCAGCTGACAGGTACCACCCAGGAAGCCGTGGCCCGTGAAGCCGATGATGCCGTGAAACATCTCAACTGGACCGGCAGCTATTATGTGGATGCCGACCATATCAACCTGGATAATGTAACCCCATTTATTAAACACAGTAACTTTTTTACCATTGATGTGGCTGATTTTATCGGCCGGCCGGCCCCGCCGGAATTGCAACATGATTTTATCAGAAGAAACCTGGAGGAGTCGGGAAGATTGAAGGTGGCAAATTCAAAGTTGCAGATCGACCGGGAATACCTTGAGGAATTTGCCCGTAATTACCTGAGTGCTTTGCTTAAAGTTCAAAAGATCTACAAATATGTAACGGTTGCTAAAAAAGGATCTCCCTTCATCACGGAAGTATCAATGGATGAGGTTGACAATCCCCAATCCCCGCTGGATATCTATTTTATCCTTAAAGAATTGAAGTACCTGGGCGTGGAACCCCAGACCATCGCTCCGAAATTCTCCGGTCTGTTTGCTAAAGGTGTAGATTATGAAGGAGATATCGACCGGTTTGCCCGGGAATTTGAGATGGATGTACTCATGGTGAAACAGGCCGTCCATAACCTCGGATTGCCGGCCAATCTGAAACTGAGCGTGCATTCGGGGAGTGATAAATTTTCAATCTATCCGGTCATCAAAAAAATTATCCGAAAACATGATGCAGGGATTCATGTAAAAACCGCCGGTACTACCTGGCTGGAGGAGGTCATCGGACTGGCACGGAGCGGAACGGAGGGACTGGCCATTTCACGACACCTCTATCGTGAAGCAATGAACCGTTTTGATGAACTTGCCGGTCCGTATGCCAATGTACTCCATATTGATCCCGCTAAATTACCTTCTGTAAAAGAGGTGATTACATGGTCATCCTCCAAATTCGCCGCCAGCTTGATCCATGATCCGGCCGAGCCCGGTTACAATACCCATTTTCGCCAATTGATCCATATCGCTTATAAAATTGCTGCTGAAATGGGTGATGAATTCACCGATGCCCTGGATCATTACCGGGAGATTATTGAAGACCAGGTTTATACCAATCTCTTCGACCGGCATCTGAAACGGTTGTTCCTTTAGCATCCGGTTTGAGGAGAGTAAAAAATATAATTTAATTTACATCTCCACCTCTTACCTTTTACCTGAAGATTCATTTGTTTAATACTCGTTTGTACAAAAAGAAATACCCTATACCCCATGAAACCCATAACACTTGAAATATTATAGACAGAACATGAAGTAGTCTAACTAATTCACTATTTTGTTCATGAATCAGCCTACAAGAAAAATCCAGGATAAGACCGATGATTATCAACGAAACAAATAATACCCCGGGCCATTTAATGTTATTCTTAATGTGCCTCATTCCTATTCAAATTTATACATGATTTCATCAAAGATCAAATCTAAAGGGTGCGCCGGGATCTTCCCCAAACAGAAAAAAGGTAACGTCAGTAAATCTTTTCAAACAGCATGAATGCCCTGATTCAGCAATGATCCGGTTTCACAAACCGGAGGTTTTTACTATTTTCATGGAATCGTCTCATTATAATAACCATTCTATGGAAACCTCAGTACACGAACTCGACAAAATCGCCATCTCGGTCAAGTCGCATAAGCTGCTGAAACAACTCCTCAATGAAAACCCTCCCCTGAAAGAGATCATGCAAAATGCCCGAAACGATACTGAAGCACTGGTGGGAGTGCGCAATTGGGTACTCGAAGAACTGAAGAAAAATCCGGATGCATACCGGTTTTACAAACGTGAAGTACACGGAAGAAAAGCATTTGACCGGCTGAACTGGCATGATTATGCCGCCATCCGGATTCTGGATTACGTGGATCATGCCGGAAGGGAATTTGACGATCTGGGTGAAAATATAAGTGAATATGAAAGCATCTGGGGATACTCTATGGGCGAAACCGAACCGAGAATGCCGCTGTATGAATATCCGGAGTATGAATTTAAAGTGACGGATAAATACACGAATTTAGGGCCAAAGATCTGAAACCAAAGGGCAAAGCAAGTAATAATGAGGTAAACTCAATTGATTGTAAAAGTCCAATGAACCAACTACCCGTTATAATCGGTATCGCAATCGCCCTCTCAATGGATGCCCTGGCAGTTTCAGCGGCCAACGGGGCAATGATTAGTCATATCAAGTTTAAACAAGCTCTGAGAATTGCCTTTTTCTTCGGATTCTTTCAGGCCTTCATGCCCCTGATTGGATTTCTGGTGGGTCTCACCGTGCGACGATATATTCTTCAAGTGGATCATTGGGTGGTATTCGGGCTCCTGTTATTTATCGGCGGGCGGATGCTGGTTCAAAGCTTTACCGGCCCGGCTGAAAAGGTAAACAACTGCCTTCATCCCCCCACCCTGCTCCTGATGTCGGTAGCTACCAGTATTGATGCACTGGCAGTAGGCCTCAGTCTGGCCGCACTGAATACTCCTATCTGGCTCCCTGTATTGATCATCGGTGTGATTACTTTCCTGTTCTCAATGGCCGGCATACGGATGGGTAAATGGGTGGGACCGTTTTTCGGCAGATGGGCCGAACGACTGGGCGGAATAGTTTTGATCGGTATCGGGATTAAAATCCTTGCAGAACATCTGCTCCGCCACATCTAACCCGTGTCCCCTTATTCCCGTAACCCTTTTCAATCCCTTAATCCCTTTTCACTATATTTATCCCCCAAATAAACCTGCTGTGACAAAGTACCGTTTTGCCATTCTATCGTTTATTCTTTTAACCTCCATAATTCTACAGGCCCAGGTGGATGTTAACCGGCCTGCTTTTCAAAAAGGCAAACCGCCGATGGATATCTCCGGTCAGTGGTTTTTAGCCAATCAAACCGTGTGGAATGGGATCTCAACCCAAAACCTTTTTAAATTGAAAAGAGGATACCTTACTTTTAAAAAGGATTTCAATCATATCTTTTCAGTTCGTTTTACCCAGGATATTACACTGGATCAGGAGGGAGAAGATGCCGGAAACATCGAGATGCAGTTGAAATACCTCTACCTGAAAATCAATCTCGGAGATTTTTGGTGGCTGACAAATACTTTTGTTGAAATCGGTATGGTACACCGTCCCTGGATTGATTTTGAAGAACACATGAATCAATACCGGGTGCAGGGCCCTATGTATCTCGAATCGTTTCACCTGGTCAATTCGGCTGATTTCGGTATTACAATGGTCAGCCTGCTGGGAGGTAAAATCAATGATACGTACCAACAACGGGTAAACCACTCCTATCCGGGCAGATATGGAAGCTGGTCATTGGGGATTCTGAACGGGGGAGGATACCATGCCGTGGAGAAAAACCGGAACAAATTGATTGAAACCCGCTTATCTCTCCGGCCGTTCCCGGATGTACTTCCCGGGTTTCAACTGAGCTATCATGGCGCCTGGGGAGCAGGTAATGTGACATCGCATCCGAAATACCGGCTGAATCATATTTATCTTTCGTACGAATCTCCCGGAATCATTACAGCCCTGCAAGCTCATTCAGCCATTGGCAACAGTTTCGGCACTTATCTGTCACCCGATGAACTGCCTCAACGCAGTCGGGGTGTCAGTTTTTTCACCGAAGTATATATCCTCCGTCAAAAATTAAGTTTGGTAGGAAACATCAGCCATTTTCAACTGGATTCTAACGGCTGGGTCAACGGCCGGGAAATCATGGCAGGGATCAGTTATCACTTCTTAAATAACCAGAAACTGCTGCTGGATTTCGAAAGATGTGATCGTTCCGGACGGAAATATTCGATTCTCGAAGCAGCATTGGAAATCCGTTTTTAACCGATAATCAGTTAATTATGTTTATCGACTTTTTAATAAGTTTTATCCTGGCCCTGATCATGTTCACGATCGGATCAAGCCTGAAACCGGCTAATTTCATTTACCTGACCCGGCATCCGCGTGCAGTTACACTGGGACTGATACTACAGATGCTGTTTCTTCCCGCTTTAGCATTCATTCTGGTCAGCTGGTTGCCCCTGCCCAAAGAATTCAAAATGGGCGTGATGATCCTGGCGCTTTGTCCGGGTGGCACTACTGCCAACCTGGTCAGTTACCTGGTTAAGGCAGAAGTGGCATTATCTATTGCGCTGACCTCCATCAACAGTTTTCTGATCCTCGCTACCGTGCCCCTGTTCACCTATCTCTCCATGCTCTATTTCACGGGAGAAGGGGATATGATCCACTTGCCGGCTGGTCAAACCATGTTCAGTATTGTGATGGTGATCCTGCTACCGGTGGCTGTGGGTATGGTATTTAACCACTATCTTCCGAAGTGGTCAGCCCGACTGAAAAATCCCTTGAAATACCTGACCATTATTCTTCTCGCGGTCATGTTCTCGATCAAATTTTTCGCTGCCGACCGGAATGGTGGCAGTGGCATTACCGGGCATGACATCCTGCTGCTGTTACCTGTGACCCTGGCCATTCATCTGACGGCAATGTTTTTAAGTTTCGCCATCTCCAGAATGTCAATCTCCTCCATCCGGTCATGTGTCACCATCGGAATTGAAGTCGGCCTGCAAAATACTACCCTCGCATTACTCATCACCAGCACCCTGCTCCAGAATAATGAAATGGCCAAACCGGCACTGGTCTATGCGCTTTTCTCTTTCTTTACTACCTTTGGATTCGCCTGGATGTTGATGAGAAAAAAATGATAATTCTTACGATGAATATAAACGGTTCTGGTATGCGATCTTCCTGTTTTAATGTGTACCACTTATTATGACAGAAAAATTACATGGCCGGATTATTCTGGTCACGGGGGCTTCTTCGGGTTTGGGACTGGCGACTGCTGCAGCCCTGGCTAAGCAGGGAGCTCATGTGGTGATGATGGCACGGAATGAACAGAGGGGAATCGAGGCACTTGACAAAGTTAAAGCCGGAAATCCAAATGCAATAGTGGATTTGATGATTTGCGATCTGGGCAATCTGGCTGTAGTTCGGGCATTTGCCGCTGATTTTATTAAGAAATATAACCATCTGGATGTATTGATCAACAATGCCGGTATTATCACCCGCAGAAGAGAAGAAACAGCGGATGGTTTTGAATACCAATTGGGGGTTAATCACCTGAGCCACTTTTTACTGACCCTGCTGTTACTGGATCTGCTGAAAAAGAGCGCTCCGGCAAGAATTATTAATGTCTCTTCTGCTGCACACCGGATTGGTCAGATTCATTTTGACGATCTACAACTTACGAAGGACTTCACTCCGTTTAAAGCCTATTCGCAGTCAAAACTGGCCAATATTTTGTTTACCTATGAACTTGCCGAAAGACTTAACGACACCCTTGTCACCGTGAATGCGCTCCATCCCGGGACAGTCCGTACGCACTTTGGCTTCAACCGCAAGAAAGAGCGGCATACCGTCCTCTCCGGACTGATGCGACTGGTTTCCGTCTCGAAAGAAAAAGCCGCGGCCACCTCGGTTTATCTGGCCGGTGCACCCGAAGTTGAAAAAATTACCGGTGGTTACTGGGCCCGGTGTAAACGAAAGAGATCCTCCAAAATCTCTTATAACCGGGCTGTGGCAAAGAGGTTGTGGAAAATCAGTGAGGAATTGACCGGGGTTGATTTTAAATGAATACAGGGAGGTTGTTGGTTGTTGGTCAATTGTTACGTTTTCTTAGTACCTGCTGTTCGTATGTTTCGATTTCGTGAATATAATCCCTGCCACCGGGTACTCCCGAACGACGGCAATATTCATCCCATACCCCACCGAATGGCATGGTTTTCAACTCTTCAAGCAGTGCCAGCCGTTCAAATAACCGGTTTTCCGTTTCATATTGTTTCAATAAAGAAACCGGCTGTAACATTGCCCGGAGAAAGGCTTTTTGCACGGCTCTTGCGCCCACCACATAAGCTCCGATCCGGTTGATACTGGCATCGAAATAGTCGAGTCCGAGAAAGATCTTCTCCCAGGCATTGGCCTGAACAACCTCTTGTGTAATTGCACAAATCTCATCATTGAACGTTGCCACATGGTCACTATCCCACCGCACCCCACGGGTCAAATGGAGTAATAATCCTTTCACAAAAGGTATCAGTGCGGATATTTTATCAGCCACCTGTTCGGTAGGGTGAAAATGACCGTTATCCAGACAAACCATCAGATTGTTTTTCAAAGCATATCCCAGATAAAATTCATGAGAACCTACGGTCATGGACTCTCCTCCGATCCCGAACAGCTTGCTCTCAACCGAATCGAGCATCCGGTCTTCAGAATAGTGAATTTCATATATCCGATCAAGCGAATCAATCAATAATTGCCGGTCGCTCATCCGGTCAGCCGGTGTATCTTTTGAAGCATCAGGAATCCAGAGGTTATGCACACAAACCTCCCCCAGTTGGTGCCCCATTTCGGCAGCGACCCCCCGGCAGGCTTTAACATGGTTTATCCAGAATTCCCTGATCTTCTGGTCTTTATGAGCAAGAGTCCGCCCGGAAGATGCGTTGGGATGCGCAAAGCAGGTGGCATTGAAATCGAGCCCGGTTTTCAGTTGTTTGGCCCAGTCGATCCAGTTTTGAAAGTGCTCCGGCCGGATCTGATCGCGGTCAATCGAAGCACCTTTATAATCACCATATATGGCATGCAGACTTACTTTCTGGCGACCCGGCAGCAGCTGCATGACATACTCCAGATCCTGTTGCAATTCTTCGATATTACGGGCACGGCCCGGATAATTTCCGGTGATCTGCAATCCTCCGCCAACAGAATTCTGCCGGGGTTCAAAACCCCTGATATCATCCCCCTGCCAGCAGTGTAGAGAGATCACCACCCGATTCATGGTATCCAGTACCTGATCCGTATCAATCCCCAGTTCAAGGTATTGATCTCTTGCCAGATGGTAATAATCACTCATGATTGATTGTAAAAATATCGTAAAATGAATTATCCACATCACTATCCACCACCCCCTGCGCTATAAGCACATTAAAATAGTCTTTCACTTTATTAACCAATTCATCACCACTCACGTAATTGAAGTTCACTCTGTTAAGGAACAATTCAATTCTGTCAACCGGTTGCCGCATCATATCAAAAGATAATTGTGCCGCTTCCTTCCGGTGCCGATTCACCCAGTCAATAGCCTTTTGTAACTCCTGCAGAAATATCCCGGCAAGCTCCGGGTTATTTCTTACAAACTCACCCTTAAAAACAATCCCTGCATTTGGAAAACTCCCGAATCCGGGGTTGACTTTATTCCACAGATCGTTATATGAAATTACGGATATCTCCTCACTACGGTCGCGCATTATTTTAATGGCATAACTGGCCTCAGGCTCACGAAGAATAACCGTATCGGCTTTACCGGTAACAAAATCGTAATAGATCTCTTCGGGCCGGCCGAAAGGTTTGCCGTAAACAAAATTAAAATCATCAGGATCAAGTCCGTCTGCCCGGATCAGATACTTAGTAATTTTAGAGGGAGGAGCCTCTTCAAATAACGGGGTATGAATATTCCTGCCTTTGACATCTTTAAATCCCTTTGCCGGGTACCGGGTCAGCATTACAAAGTTATCCCAAACAAAAAGTGCCGGTATTTTAACATCCGAATTTCGCAGCTTTACCGATGTGATGAGGGCAGAAAAACTGATATCCGCTTTACCATTGGTAATCCACGCAAGATGTTTTTCTGTCTCTTCCCAAACTTTTAATTCTTTGATGTTAATCTTCTTTCTTATGGTTTCAGACTGAAGCAGCCTCATAATCACAGGATAGGCAACCGGTGTGGCAGACTGGATTACCACATCCGTTTTATCCGACTTGCCCGTTTCAGCATCCCCGGCAATTGGCGTTTTGTAAAAATAGACCCATATTTCCTCATCTGACCTGGGTTCTGAGATATGTTCAAATCCCATTTCTGTCAACATATTTATGATCGGAACAGGTTCAAAGCGCTGGATTAAAACAAAACCGTTGCCTTCTGCAGTCGCATAGGCTTTTTTAATGATGATATCAAACGGATCTGTCTGCATAAAACGAACATCCAATTGTTCGAATTTGTGCTTCTCTTCTTTCCAGTCGACATCCTGAACAAGAGCAGGGTTAAAAACAGAAACTCTGTAATCCCTGCCCTTTTCCACATGTACTTTTAAACCAAGTCCCTTCGCTGTTTTCACCAGTTCAACCGGTTCGGCAACAGAAATGGCCACAAGACACTGCTGCGGTTCAAGTTTTGAAATTTTATCAATAATTTCACCCATACTATCCATATTGTACAGGTAACGATCAGCAGGTTCTTCCCAGGTAACAGGTTCGCTGAATTCAAGTAGATCTGTTTGTTCTGTAATCTTCACACAGTCAGGTGCAAGATTTTGCAATGCATCAATTGTACCTGTTGCCTGATTAATTACGTGTAAAATTTCACATACCGATAACCCGGTGACACGGGCAGCTTCATTAAAGCTTGCAAAATGTGCAAGCGTATTATACATCACCGGATTTAATAATTTTTTAAACTTCGGTGAGAATTCAATCAATATATCTTTTAATTGAGGATACTTATCCAGCGTCTCCTTTACATTAAACGATGCTAAAATAGGTTTCTGATCCGTGCTGAGATCGTTTTGATCCAAACGTTCTATGGCGGCAACCGGACAAACATCCAGTGCCTGTTCACACTGTTTTTCTTCGTTCTTATTTTCGGGTTGTTTTTTTACATAAGCCAATCCCGAACTGCTCATTTCAAAATTATTCCCTGCTACTTCAATACAGGCATGACAGGAAACACACTCTTCTGTTACGTGATACTTATTCATAAAAACCTTTCCCTAATTTTTTCTTTCGCGATTTAAACCAAATAAGAAAACCTGAAATTAAAATAAATAATACGAATAATCCTAACAGGGGGATGAATAAAATATATAGTCTTCCAAACAAGACTTTATATATTCTGGCCGTATGAAATTCCAGAGCCACATTCCAAAGTGAAATGGGTTGGTGTGCTATTTCCGGGGGCATTTCAACAAATGGTTTTTGAGGGTTTCTTGCAAATGCTCCTTTATTAAAACCAAAATAAATTTCTTCACCATTATAATCGGATGTCATCCCGGTAATCATAAACCTGCCGATCGGGGGGCCTGCTTTTTCCGGTTATCAATTCCTTTTGGAAACCCTTTGTTGAAATCTGAAAATTTACTGAAAGAGCTATCGGTAAGCCAGATCCCGATATTCCCGTAAATCAAAACACTGTCATTATTAATCTTCTCCGTGCCTTTTACCGCAGCATTATTCCAATTATGATAATGATACTCTTTTGGCAGTAGGGTTCTTCTTACATCAATACCCGAAAGTGCTTTTCTATGGTTCAGGATAATACCCGAAACCGAAGCAAACAGAATAAAGACCGTAAGTATTAACCCCAGCCATTTATGATATTTTTTTAGAAACGGCATGTTTATAAATAAGCCGCAAAGATATGGCAATCCCTTTAACTTAATTGATCATATTGATCAAAAAGAGATCTTTTTTGGTAAATCAATCAGGTCAGACGGTGATCAGATCTCCTTCCGCATCTGATCATCCCCTCCCCGTTCGGAGTGGATTTTTATTTCGATCCATCCTTTACCGCTTTTTTTACGGACCAGGTAACGGTAGGTCTGTTTATCTTTCGCGTTCAGCCATAACTTGATCTCTTTACCGGTTCCCGGTTTAATCCCGCCTGAAGATGAGCCTCCTCCATATCCGAAATACCTCATACTCCGTCCGGCATACGGATCAATAATCGGCAGTTTCGGATCGAGAGGAACCAGTTCAATATTTTTTGAAGCGCTGAAAAACAGTTGATCCTGCTTGATCCGTTTCAGTTTTTTACTGCGATCAGAAGCAGTCGGATAGGTATGATCATTTTTCACCGTAACATCCACCCAGTAGAGGCCATCCCCCAAATCGGTCAGGTCAATATCATCCACTTCAACTTTCGGGAACTGACTGGCACAATACAGCACAAATTGGGTATTTCTGAGGGCTTCCGATTCAATATACCTTGCCGGAGGAGTTCTACCCACATGCTTCTTACCCGACCCGCCGATCCAGACCCTGCCCAGATCCGGGTGATCTACCGGATGGGGTTTAATCCATCCTTCACCCGTCAGCTCGATATCAATCCAGTCCATATACTCTTTATCCGAAACCCGGCCGTCGTTATTCACATCGGCATCAAAAGTGGGAGAACCCCACAACTCGATCAAATAAGCATAAGCACCCAGCATATTGTATGCCGATGCCAGTGTCTGACCCAACAATCCGCCGAATACCGGTGTGTAATTCTTCAAAATCCGGGCACCCATTGTCACGATATCCGTCTGTACACTCAGGTCATGCTGAAACTCCCTTGGAACCTGACGATCAAATAATTGGGCGTATTTATTCTCTTTTCGCATCTGAGCCAGACGTTGCTCTGTAGTCATTCTGCCTCCTCTTCTGCCATAGGAACTCATCTGCTGTGCCTGGGACCCTGATGTTTTAACAGGTTGCGGGGCTGCAAACATGATCAGCCGCCCGATATTATGGTAGTGAAAACTGGCAAAAATATTGGGATGGTGCAGCATGAATTCATACGCATTGCGGGTACAGTTTTCTGACATCGGATAGGGATCCCCGGCAGATAATTTCCATCCATAGGGATAATTCCGGTTGGGATCGGGTCCTCCGATATCATCTTCGTTGATCAAGCCGTCTCCGTCGTTGTCATATCCTTCAGAACCGATACGTTTAAAGCGCAATCCCGGGTAATCTTTTTCATCACCGATGGATATAAACCTTCGCTTATCCGGTGAAAGTTTCAGATCGCCTTTAGGATCCTCCACAAACATATAGGAGAGTTCCCCATCGCCATCCACATCCTCAGTCTGATCTTCATCGTATAATCCGTCCCCATCATTATCCTCAGGCCGGTATGGTTCACGCGGGTTATTCTCCGTATTGGGTTGCTCCACATAGGAAGCATTGGCATCTACATTGAGTCCCGGCAGAATGTAGAAAGTGTAATGATCCACCAGATTGTGCACATAAGCATCATAATCATAGCGTGTCAGCAGGTACCATGCCAGGTAAAGTGAGCAGGTGATCCCGTTCACTTCGTTTCCGTGAATGGCTCCATCCACCCACATTGCAGTTTTGGTCAGGTCATCACCGGTTTTTTTATTGGTGATGGTGATGAGATACTGATCGCGACCCATGCGGCTTTTGCCGATCGATTGGGTAGTAGCCAGTTGCGGATATTTTTTGGCAATATCCTTCATCATTTGAGTCCATTCGCTATAAGGATAGTATCTTTTCCAGCTCCATGGAAAATCCATTTCGCCATGGTATCTTCCGGGTGAAGTTTGCAATTTACTTTGTGCTTTAACAGGCTGAAACAGTCCTCCTCCAACGAACAATATCAGCACCAGAACACCCATGAATCTTTTCACACGAGGAGACTTTTTAGCTTGTTTAACTATATTATTTTTTCTATCGGTTTTCATCTTACGATCCTCCCTTATTTAATTTCGACATCTTTAACTACCGTGCCGCCTTTCTGGGAGGTGGCCACAATTTTCAACGGGGCGTTGCCCTTTACCTTAACGATCCACTTGACCTCAGCTTTGTTTTTACCCGTTCGCTGGTTGGGAATTTTCATCGTTCCCTCAAGGGTTCCGATCTTTTGGAAAGCTCTGCCTTGCAAAAAGGTCACTTTATCGCGGTTCCCGATCAGCCAGACTACATCCTGGCGGTTTCCCGGAAGGGAGGCTCCGCGTGCCAGTTGGGTAGCTAATTTACCTTTGTTCTCAACTTTGGCGGTCACTTCAATGACACGATAGGGTCCGGCCTTCTCCAATACTCTGCCGGAAACCTGGGTCACTTCGATCCTGGGTAACAGGGAGGCACGCCATTTTTCATATTGCCAGTGCGTATCACAGACTTTCAACAGCGGTTCTCCCGGAAATGCATTATTACTTCCATACTGAGGCAGCCAGCCTCCGATCTCTCCCTCACCCAGTTCGGGATGTTTAAAAGGTTTCCAATCCAGGAAGTATTTTCCGCCGTAATGATCTTCCTGGTACCTGATAGCTGCGCGCTGAAATCTGGTATAGGCATCTTTTCCCTCAAAAGTATAACCCGGAAAATCTTTCCGGTAATTCCACAGCTCAGTGGTCAGGGCATAAGTACCAAACTCCTTGAAGGCCCAGTCGGCCTGAAGTCCGAATCCGTAACGCTTGTCATTGATTTCATCGTAGCTGACTCTCCACAAACGGGGAAACTCGTAGCCCCGCTTAATGGCAATACTGTTTTTGGAGCTTTTCTCCAGGGCTTTTCGATATACATCCAATGAATCCGGGTGGAGCCAGGCTTGCGGTACATCACCTCCCATCATTTCTACATATTTTTTTCCAAGGATGAAATCATACACCGCCCGGTCTTTGGGATTCATTAAATTATCCGACAGAGATCCCATCGGGCGGAAAGTAAATCCGCCTGATGTATGGTAAAACTCAGCCATCAGGATGTTGTGGTGATTGGTAAAGAACTCGGCAAGCGCCCTGGTTTCGGGAGCTGACGTAGGATAGTCGCCTGATCCGCCCTGGTAGCCGGCATCATCGAACCATCCCTCCGGAAAATTGCGGTTCAGGTCTATACCCTGTTCGCCATCTTCCCCTCGTTTTCCATCACCATCATTATCAAAATCTTCGCGGATCACCGACCACCGTTGCCGGTCGGTTTTAGTGCCTTTTCTGATGCGGATCATTATCCGCGGATCCACCTCGTCCTGAATATAATTTCCTTTCGGATTTTTATATCTGAAATAGGTGATGTGCCCGTCTCCGTTCAGATCATCCGGCCCGTCTTCATTGATTTTTCCATCCCCGTCATCATCCTTTTTCATGGAGTTGTAACGTTGCGGGATATCCCGCTCCACGCTGTTGAACACTCCGTCGGGATTTACGATCGGGCAAATATAAAACACATCATGGTCGATCAAATCGGTGATCTCCTGATCCGACCCGTAACCCGTCACCAGTTTATCAATGTCATACAGGCAGACTTCTGTTCCGGTAAACTCATTCCCGTGCGTAGAGGCACAGATCCAGAGACCCGGCTTTACCTGGTCGGTTTGCATCGGCGGAACATTATTCACCTCACCGCGCGGATGGCGCAGTTCAACATACCGGTCAAGAGGAGTGCCGGTATTCCGGTTAGAGATGATCAGCACTTGGATCTTTCGTCCCATAGTGCTCTCTCCGATCGTCACCAGTTTGGTGATATTGGGATAAGCTTTTGCCACCTTCTTCAGGTAAGCCTGGGTTCCGGTGTAGCCATGGAACCTGTTGAAATTAATCGGGACCTTTTGTGCCTGCAGGGTGAAGGCCCCCATAACAGAGATTGCAAGAAGGATCAGGCCTCTCCTTCCACATCGAAAATAATTCTGTTTCATAATCATACGAGGTTTAGGTAATAGAGTAAAAAGATAGGGCATTTATCGCATTTAGAGAGAGGAGATTTACCTGTTCTTGAACAGAATGAAGAAAATTTAATCCGGATTTTTTATTATTCTGCCTGTCTGGTATCTTTGGTCATTCACCCGGATGCTAAACTATTCAATTCATGAATATCATTTCTATACGAACCTTTGCCCGGATGTATGACAAACTGGAGCTGCTTTCCCATACCAATGAAAGTTTGCAACTGGGCGACCTCTTTGACAAACGGGGCATGTTTAATAACATTCTGGACTTCAATGGGTTTAATATTTCCTATCAAATCGGCCTTTCTGAACCGGAGGCGAAGGATCTGAAAAACCGGCTCGGATCAGTTCCGCTTTGGGAAGGGTCTTTTCTGGATGTACGTATCCAAGACCGGTTTTCAGTCAGAGGTGACATGAAAATTCCGGCAGCGCAAATCAACCTGACAGGTAAAGTAGAACAGAAAAATGTCAAACATTTTGAAATCGGTAAAATCCAAACCCGGTTATTACGGGATGAACTCCGGTATTCACTGCAGAATGCTATCCGTGGGTTTCGCGACCGGAACCCGGAACAATTCCGTAATGAACTCAGCCGGCTGTACCTGATCGAACAACTATTTTATGCGGCTGAGATCCGTATCACTTTCGACCGCAATACAGTCATCGATCTTGATCAGCACATTGACCGTAAAAGTGGTACCGCAGAACTTAAAACCGGATTAAATCAGGATCAGGTGCTGACTATTAAAGGCAGCAACTACCCGTTTGCCGTGGATCTCAAAAAAATATCCGATTTCATATGACACACGCGAAGTTCAAACAGCTATCGCGTGGTTAGGATAAATTGATTTTCAGGAGCAAGTTTCTCGTCTGAGAGGGTAATGGCAGCTTCAATCAAAGCCAGGTGGGAATAGGCCTGCGGAAAATTACCCAGTAACCGCTTGGTTTTAAAATCGATATCCTCACTGAACAACCCCAAATGATTGCTGTATCCCAAAACTTTCCGGAATATTTTTTCGGCCTCTTTCTTTTCACCTATCCGGTAAAGGGCCGTGATTAACCAGAAAGTACAAATGGTAAAAGAGGATTTCGGGCAACCAAAATCATCTTCATTGCGGTAACGGTACATTAACCCGTCACGACTTAACTCCTCCCGGGTTTTTAATACCGTACTGATATATTTCGGATCATCTGCCGAAATAAAACCAAAGGATTCCATCAATAAATTAGCTGCATCCAGATCCCCTGAACCATAGTATTGTGTATAAGCTCCAATCTCTTCATTCCATGCATTCTCCTCAATATCCTGCCGTATCCGGTCTCTCAGGACAACCCACATCCGGACATAATCTTCACGACCGATCATCCTGGCAATCTTTACCGCACGATCAACTGATACCCAACTTAATACTTTTGAAAAAGTAAAGTGTTGCAATTTGGTTCTGAACTCCCAGATCCCGCGATCGGGTTTTTCCCAGTTTTTAGCTACCTGACGAATTATACTCCGTGTAATGGTCCACAGCTCTTCACTATTTTCAAGGGTTACCCTGAACAATTTAAACTGCTGGTAGATCACATCCACCAGCACCCCGAAAATATCATTCTGTTTTTGCCGGTATGCATCATTTCCCACCCTGACCGGCCGGCTGTTTTGATATCCCGATAAATGATCCAGTGTGGTTTCGGTTAATGTTTTCTCCCCGTTAATACCATACATAATCTGTATCTTCTCACTCTTCTCAGGCAACAGATCGATCACAAACTGGATATAGCGCTCAGCAGCATTCCAGTGCCCCAGATGCATCAGCACTTTAATTGCCATAGAGGCATCCCGCAACCAGCAGAAACGGTAATCCCAATTCCTTGATGCACCAATGGTTTCAGGCAAGGAGGTAGTCAGTGCCGCAATAATGGCACCACTCTTTTGATAACTCAACATCTTCAGCACCAAAGAACTACGTATGATCTCCTCATTAAACCTATTAAATGAACGGGTACGCTCCACCCAATTCAACCAGTACACTTTGGTCCGTTCATATTTTAAATAATTCCGGTCAACCGTCTGCGGCAACAGTTGCTGATTATAACTCATTAAAAAATAAGCATCTTCCTCTATCCTGAGGAGTGTACCGGAGACTATCTTTTCATAATCAAAACTGCTGTACAGATAAACCGACACATAAGGCCCCCGGGTAGTAAAACTTTTAATATATCTGGGGTGGACAGTCGTTTGAGTCGGCGATGCCGCATACTCCAGCCGGGGATCATAATTGACTCTTATCTCCGGGGTACCTGAAATCCATCTGATGTACCTGACCAGATCAGGCGGACAGTAATAGTGTGAATTTTCATGATATCGGGGCAGGAAATCGATCAGCTCAAAAGCATTCTCCCCCTGTTGAAAACGGGTTACCAGAATATTGGTATTGCGAATATAAAATTGCTGTATTTCATAATCCGGATCCGTCAGAATCTCAAATACCCCTCCCCGGTCAGAATCCAGAATCCGCGCAAATACCGAAGCGGAGTTAAAACGAGGCAGACAAAGCCAGTCTACGGATCCTTTCCGGCTGATCAAAGCTCCGGTGGTTCCATTCCCCACCATTCCATAATTTAGATTTTCCATTGGCTGAAAATTCCACTAAAAAGCGTAAGTTTACTAGTACTATTGGATAATCCAAAATTTTATGAGCGAATTAAATCAAAATATTCCTCCGAGAATACTGATCGTCTCCAACCGTTTACCAGTTCAAATCACCATGGTTAAAGGAAAACTGGATGTAAAACAGAGCATTGGAGGTTTGGCCACCGGGATGCATCCGGTTCATGAAACTTATGAAACACTTTGGATCGGCTGGTCGGGATTCAGTCGAAGTCATTTTGCACCCGGAAAATTAAAAACAATCAATAATGCGTACCGGGCACAGGACTGTCTGCCGGTATATTTGGATGAATCGATGGCCACGGATTATTATGATGGATTTAGTAATGGAACCATCTGGCCCTTATTTCATTATTTTGCTCAATATACTGAATATCAACCGGATTATTGGGATGCTTACCTGAAAGTAAACCGGATATTTGCTGAAAAGATTAAAAAGGAGTACCGGCCCGGTGACCTGATCTGGATCCACGATTATCATTTACTCGTTCTGCCCCAGATGGTCAGGGAGTTGATCCCCGAAGCGGATATCGGATTTTTCTTACATATCCCGTTCCCCTCATTCGAGGTATTTCGCCTCCTCCCCTGGAGAAAAGAGTTGGTTGAAGGATTAGTGGGATCAGATCTGATCGGCTTTCATACTTTTGACTATACCCGTCACTTTCTCAGCACAGTGAGGCGTTTGCTGGGATATGACATCGATCTGAACCGGATCCAAACCGGATCCCGTTTGGTGCGTACCGAAGTATTTCCGATGGGGATCGATTACCGGAAATATCAGAATGCTTCATTGCGTCTGGAGAAAATTTCTGAAAAGAAAAAATCGAAATTAAAACAGCAAATCAGCCAATACTTCTCTCAGGCCCCGGAGCGAAAACTGATCCTTTCAATTGACCGGTTGGATTATACCAAAGGCATTCCCAATCGTTTGGTAGCTTTTGAAAAATTTTTGGAAAAATATCCGGAATTCCAGGGAAAGGTAACCATGCTGATGATTGCCACTCCGACCAGGGATAATGTGGCATATTACCAACAGATTAAAAGAACGGTGGATGAACTGGTCGGCCGGATCAACGGGCAATTCAGTCAGATCAACTGGACTCCTATCTGGTATTTTTACCGCTCATTTACCTTCAACCAATTGATTGAATTATACCGTTCCTGCCATGTAGCTTTGATCACTCCCGTGCGCGACGGGATGAACCTGGTTGCCAAAGAGTATCTGGCATCACGTATCGATCAATCCGGTGTTTTGATCCTGAGTGAAATGGCCGGTGCGGCCCGGGAGCTGAGTGAAGCTTTGATCATCAACCCCAACCATCCCGAAGAGATTGCCGGTGCCATTGCCCAGGCTTTAACCATGCCGCTTGAAGAACAGGCCGAACGCCTCTCCCTGATGCAGACACGGCTCAAACGATATCAAGTTAATAAATGGGCTTCGGATTTCATCGAAGCAGTGATGAAAACCCGTGAAATGAAAAAACAATCCAGAACCAAGATCCTGAATGAATCGATCATGAAAAAGATTCTGGCTGAATACCATCGCAACAAACAGGCTACTTTATTTCTGGATTATGACGGAACATTGGTTCAATTTAAAAAGAACCCCGACCATGCCCGGCCGGATCCCGGCATCCTGAAACTACTCAATCAAATTGCCGATGATCCGGGTAACCGGCTGGTGCTGATCAGCGGTCGCGACCGGAACACCCTTGAGAACTGGTTCAGCCGGCATCCTTTTTACCTGATTGCCGAACATGGAGCCTGGCTGAAAGAGCCCGATACTCCCTGGACCCAAATGGAACCCATCAGCCGGGAGTGGAAAGAGGTGATCCGTCCGGTGATGGAATTTTATGCCGACCGCACCCCGGGAAGCTTCGTTGAAGAAAAAACCTTTTCCCTTGCCTGGCATTACCGTAAATCCGACCCCGAACTGGGTGCCATCAGGGCCATTGAACTTAAAGATGAACTGACCAGCATGGCAGGCGGACATAATCTCGAAATACTTGAAGGCAGTAAAGTAATTGAAATTAAAAACAGTGGCATCAACAAGGGCCGGGCAGCCAACTGGTTTCTTTCTCAACATCCTGAAGGATTTGTGCTGGCTATCGGAGATGACTGGACCGATGAATACATGTTCGAGTTATTGCCACGCAAGAGTTATACCATCAAAGTTGGTAGTAATCCCACTAAAGCCCGGTATCAAATAGTGAATCAAAGCGAGGTCAGAAACCTGCTGAGGAACTTTATTCAATAACCGGGAGGATTGTTTAGTTGTTTATTTGTTTATTTGTTTAGTTGTTTATTTGTTTAGTTGTTTAGTTAAACCTATGAAACCATTTGTATCTTCCGCATCTCTGACATCTTTTACCTCTTTGGCACTTCTGGCCCTGTTATCTTCATGTCAACACTCCAGGATCAATAAGCCTAATGTGCTGTTTATTTCCCTGGATGACATGAATGACTGGATTGAACCTTTGGGGGGACATCCGCAGGCACTGACTCCGAATCTCAGCCGTTTGGCAGAGGAGGGGATGATTTTTCGACATGCCTATTGTGCATCTCCTTCGTGTAATCCATCACGAACCGCACTGTTGACGGGTAAAGCTGCATATAGAACCGGAATGTATTCAAATTACCAGGTATGGAGAGAAGTACTCCCCGATGTGCAAACCATGCCGCAGTATTTTCATGAACAGGGTTACTGGGCCGCCGGAGCCGGCAAGATTTTTCACAATAACATGCCGGATCCTCAATCGTGGGATGATTATTTTCCCTCTAAAACCAAACATATGCCCGATTATTACCGGCCTAAACCGGGCGGAACGGTTAACATGCCCGTTTTTCATAATATGTACCTCGCGTTCGACTGGTCACCAATCCCACTTACCGATGAGCAAACCGGTGATTATCAATCGGTTCATTGGGTAACGGAACAATTAAAGCAACCACATACTCAGCCCTTTTTCCTGGCATGCGGGATCTATCGTCCACACCTGCCCTGGTATGTACCTCAAAAATATTTCGATAAATTCCCGCTCGATTCGGTTCAGCTACCCAAAGTGCTGGACCATGACCTGGATGACCTGAGCGAGCGGGCACATGAAATTGCTCACCGGAGCGGGAATTATCATCAACACGTGATTGAAGCCGGCTTATGGAAAAATGCGGTTCAGGGTTACCTGGCCTCCATCAATTTTTCGGATATGCTGGTAGGTAAATTACTGGATGCATTAGCAGAAAGTGATTTTGCAGATAACACTATCGTAGTACTCTGGTCTGACCATGGATGGCAACTGGGTGAAAAAGAGCATTGGCGTAAGTTCGCCCTATGGGATAATGTTATTCATTCTGTGCTGATGTTCAGAGTACCCAAACGGGTTCCGGGATTGCCCCGGGGAACTATTGCCGGTGAACCCTGTGACCGGATTGTTTCGCTGCTGGACATCTTCCCCACCCTGACAGAGCTGTGTGGCCTGCCCCCTAAAAGTGACCTGTCAGGCCGCAGTCTGGTTCCGCTTTTAAAAGATCCCGGCCGAACATGGAATTATCCTGCCATATCCACTTACCATTGGGGAGAATTTTCTATCCGGACTGAAAACTGGCATTATATCAAATATATTGATGACAGTGAAGAACTGTATGATATACAACGGGATCCCGAAGAATGGTACAATCTGGCCGGAAACCCGGCCTACCGCAATACCCTCTTGGTGCTCAAAGCATTTATTCCTGAACACCCTGCAGCGTTGGTAAAAACAAGTTACAAAGTTGAACCGCACCACTGGCCTCCTTTCCGCTCAAAAGAGGAGTATCTTAAATGGAAAAAGACCGGCGTGCGTGAATGGGATTGAGGGGTTAGGGGATGACCCATACTAAATGCCAGTTAATCAGAAACGCCAGGTAGATCAGGATCGCCAGAGTGACCAGCAGGTAATGACTCCTGAAGGTAGGAGTCCCTTTTTTGCCGGAAAGTATCCCGATCCCAAATAACAATGCGATGATCAAGAGACCGGCAATAACTGAAGGAAATAAAAGAAAAAGATTCTGGTATAACGGCACACCGGCCAACCAGCCCGGGAAAGTATCCCAATAAAGTAATTCAGGCTGCACAGTGAACATGATATTGGTCAAAAGGGCCAGCAAAGCCGCCAAACCCGCTATGTAACGACTTGTTGTAAAGAGTGCTCCGAATTGCTGACCGGATTTTCTTCTTAGAAAATACCCTGCCGGCCAAAATATCAGCGGAGTCAGTAAAATAATAAATACAAACCAAAGAATAATCCGCTCCAATCCGTCAAGAGGTTGCTGCGTGCCCGTAATATAAGCAATACGTTGTGATGCTTTTTGTTCGGGTTCGGCAAACAGTGCCGTAGGCGGAGGATTAAAAATCAGGGTTCGTAAAAAAACCAACGCCGCCGGTGATCGCATCAAATCACCCGATTGAAGCCAGAACGGCCTGCTGAGCCGGTCGCTGTTGGCAAATAATACAAACTTATACCCTGCACTCAGATCCTGTATCACCAGTGACGAAACCCCGGGAGGGTTCCATCCGAAATGCCAGGCGATCCGGTGACCCTGTATCTCCTGAATAAACCAACCCAATCCAAACGGAATAATATCCCCGTGTGTTAAAGTCACCGGAGAATACAACATCTTTTTTGAATTCTGAGATAATAAACTGTCCTGAGCAATCAAAAACGTCGCATAATCCTTCACTGAAGTCACCCACCCCCCTGAAGCCCCAAACCCCCTGGGATACAGACAGATTTGCGGAAATTCATCCGTATCGTAATCGTAATACTTTGTCAAATGTCTGAAAGCAGCCACATACCGTGGATCTGCCGAATCAACCGGAAATTCGGGGTCATTATTAGTCGGAGCAGTTAATTGCAATCCAAGGGGTTGAATAAAATCGTGGTACAACTCTTCATCAAATGAATACCCGCGTACCATCCTGAATACCGAATCAAGCATCCCGAACCGGATCTCGTCATACCGGAAGTGAGTCCCGGGACGACCTGAAGAGGTATGGCTTAAAATATCACGGATTGTGATCAATCCGGTACGCGATAAGTAAATATTGTAATCTTCGGCACGGGCATCCAAAGAGAGCTGCCCGTTTTCAACCAACCGCATGATCAGAAACGCCGTAACCGGCTGACCACATGAAGCAATCCGGTAAGTGGTTTGTGGTCCGGCCGGTATTTCATGCGCCAGATCAGCCCAGCCAAATCCCTGTGACCAGATTATACGGTCGTTTTGTACTACCGCCGCCGACATACCGGGAATGTTCAACGCTTCCCGAAGCTGCTCCAGTTGCCGCTTTAACTCAACCAAACGGTAGTCAGACCTGTCTGGCTGGGAAATCCCGCCTAACGGAAAAATAGTTGCTATTAATATCAGGATAAAACCACGAATCACGATTAATCGTTTAAATCCAAAAATGGTAAATTTACAAGTTCTGTTTACTAAACTCCAAAACAATATGAAACGCATTACTCCCCTGGCCATTCTTGTCCTCTTACTCTTTAATTATAGCTGCCATAATAATCGCAATTATACATTTACCGGAGATCACTTCGTTCTGAAAATCAATCAACAAGGAATAATAACCGGGTTCATTAATCCTGTATCAGGTATCAATTACCTGGCTCAGGATCAACCGGCTCCCCTGTTGCAAATCCGGAAAAACGGAACCTACCTGCAACCGGTCTCCGCCACATTCCCGAATGCAGACTCGATTTTTATGCTGACATATCCGGATGGCACTACCGCACATCTCAGCTTCCAACATCCAACATCTAACATCCAGCATCCTACATCCTATTTCAAATTCACACTCGACTCCATCACAAATCCCGACTCCCTCGACCTGGTCGTATGGGGACCCTACCCCACTACCATCGGACAAACAGTGGGTGAGACGGTGGGAGTGGTCAGGGATTCATCTTATGCCATTGGTATACAAGTACTTAATCTAAAAACACTCGGTGGGTTTCCGACCAACGAAAGCGATATTGAACCTTCGTATGATATCTTTGAGAGCAATAATCTGATTGACGTATCCGATTCTGTGAAAGTCTTTTACCGTGGACAGACGGCCCGTAAGGAGTCGTTCGGAAGTGTGATTCAGGCTTATTGCCGTAACCGGAATCGCAACCGGATAATATCCAACTGGCATCATGACTTTTTTGCAGCCCCGGCATTTGATGACGGGGGTGTGGTGGGATCATCCATCGCCCTGTTCGGATGCCCTGTAACTGAAGTACTGTCCACCATCAGTTCCGTTGAAACCGTTGAAGGGCTCCCCCATCCGATACTGGACGGTGAATGGGGTAAAACCAACCGGACCGCTACGGCTGCTTACCTGATCACCGGTTTTGGGGTGGATAATTTCGAGGATGCGCTGGAACTGACCAGGAAAGCCGGACTGAAATATCTTTATCATCCCGGACCCTTTGAAAACTGGGGACATTTTGATCTGAATAAAAAACAGTTCCCTGAAAACTGGGAGACAATGCGACTGATGGTCAACCGGGCCGCCGAAGAGGGGATCCGGTTAGGTGTACATACCCTCTCCAATTTCATCACCACCAATGATCCATACGTCACCCCGGTACCGGATCCCCGACTGGCAAAAGTCGGCACTGCCACACTTACGAAATCCATATCCTCAAAAGAAAAAAATATCCCCATTGATGATCCGAAGTTTTTCAACCAGATGAAAAACAACACGCTGCATGCCGCCATGATGGGTCATGAACTGATCCGGTACTCCTCCGTTTCAGATACTTTGCCATGGATGCTGCTTGATTGTGAACGCGGAGCTTTTGGCACACAAACCGCCACTCACCCGTCAGGAGCCGCCATCAGTAAATTAATGGACCATCCCTATCGCACTTTCCTGACCAATAACGACCTCTCCATGGAGGTCTCAAACCGGATTGCCGAATTTTTCAATTTCACCGGTTGCCGCCAGATCTCTTTTGACGGTCTCGAGGGAAACTGGTCAACCGGAATGGGGCAATATGGCCGGCAACGATTTACCCTGAACTGGTACAATCATCTGAAACCGGAGTTACGAGGCCAGGTCATCACCGATGCCAGCAATCCCGGTCATTTTTTCTGGCATCTGTTCACCCGGATGAACTGGGGTGAACCGTGGTATGCCGGATTCAGAGAAAGTCAGACCCAATACCGGCTGCTGAACCAGCTCTATTTTAAACGAAATTATATCCCCGCTATGCTCGGATGGTTCAGAATGACCCCTCAGACCAGCCCGGAAGATATCGAATGGATGCTGGCCCGGTCGGCTGCCTTTGATGCCGGATACGCCCTGGTAACCAGTCCTGCCACAGTCACTCATAACGGTTTCGGGGATCAGATCATTAAAAACATCAGACTGTGGGAAAATGCCCGGATGGCAGGCGCTTTCCCCGATAACCTGAAACGGGAAATGCAAAATATCCACAATGAATATCATCTTGAAGCAAATGGTAATCATCACTGGAAACTTTACCGGTACACCATCTGGAGATCCGAATATAAAAAAGCCGATTTACAGCCCGGACAACCCAACCTGCTGAATATTGACCTGGATAACCCCAACCCCGATCAACCCGTTCAGTTTATCCTGACTGCAAAAGGCAAGGGAAGTGCCGGACCGGCGAAAATAATCCTCGACGGCACCAAAGAGACACCCCTGCCGGTTCTTCTCCCCGAAAACTACCATTTGAAATACACCGGCGGCAGTTATGTTATACTGTATGACCCGAACTGGATCGAAAAAGACCGCATCCGGGTAATCCAGGAGATACTGACCCTGACACAAGGCAAACACAAACTGACCTTTGAAGCAAAATTCAACGGAACCGGAGAACAACATATTAAACTCGAAATCAAAACAGAAGGAGTAAGGGAAGAATTATAAATTATTTAGCCATGACTGAAAAACAGTGGTTGCAATTAAAACGGATCTGTTCGGGCGAATCGGATGAACCGACACCGGCCTTCATTATTGATTCACCCTGGTTGCCGAACTGGGCCGGAGTAAAAATAATTGAATATTTCACCAGTGAAGAGATCTGGTTCCAATGTAATTTGAAAGCAATTGAAACTTTTCCGGAGGTAATGTTCCTGCCCGGATTCTGGTCGGAGTTCGGAATGTGTACCGAGCCATCGGCTTTCGGTGCCCGGAGTATTTTCCCTGAGAATGAATTTCCCCATGCCTTTCCGGTTATCCACTCTTCCGGCGAAATCGACCGGCTTGAAAAACCTAATCCTAAAACCGCCGGTTTATTGCCATTTATGTTACAAAGACTGATCCGTTTTCGTGAACGGATTGAAAAATCAGGGCATATGATCCGGTTCAGTGTCTCCCGCGGACCGTTAAATATCGCCTCCTACCTGATGGGGACTACTGAATTCCTCACACTGATGATGATGGAACCGGAGAAAGTCCACCGGTTGATCAGGATCATTACCGATTTTCTTCTGGAATGGCACGCACTGCAAAAAACCCGTATCGATTCAATCGACGGAATATTTATGCTGGATGACCTGATCGGATTTATGAGCCGCGAACAATTTGAAGAATTCGGACTCCCGTATTTTAAAGAGCTGTATGCCGGTAATGAACCGGTGAAATTTCTTCATAATGATGCTCCCTGTCGTGAATCGGCCCCCCTGCTCCATCAAATAGGTATCAACCTGTTTAACATGGGTATCGATCTCACCCTAAATGAGTTGCGCGAAATTGCCGGTCCCGGTATCACCCTTATGGGCAACCTTCCTCCCCGTGATGTACTGGCCTCCGGAACTCCTGAAGAGGTTGAACAGGCCACCCGTAAAATGGTCAATCAGGTGAGCAGCCGACACCGTTTACTGCCTTCATGCGGCGGCGGAATGCCCCCCGGAGTTGCCACAGAAAATATCCGGGCGTTTATCCGGGGAGTTACATCCTGACATCGGGGAGATCCGGATGTTCGTAAAATTACCGCTTTATTTATAACTTGCCTGTTATGAAACCTCTTCCAATTACAGCCATCGGGCTCGCAGCTCTTTCGGGTTGCACCCTGCAACATCAAAAACCCAATATTCTTCTGGCCATTGCCGATGACTGGTCGTGGCCCCACGCTTCTATTAAAGGTGTGCCGGAGATTCAAACCCCTGCTTTCGACCGTCTGGCACACGAGGGAGTCATGTTTGAAAACGCATTCTGCTCATCTCCTTCGTGTACTCCTTCACGCGGTGCGGTGCTGACGGGTCAGTACCACTGGCGTTTACAGGAGGGTGGAAATCTCTGGAGCGATTTGCCTGCCGGAATTCCTGTATATCCCGATCTACTTGAAGAAGCCGGCTATTTTGTAGGATATACCGGTAAAGGCTGGGGACCGGGGAATTACCGCCAGGGGGGACGAACCCGCAACCCGGCGGGACCGGTTTTCAATGAACGGAAAATGAAATCACCTAAAGGTATCAGTAATGTGGATTATGCTGCGAATTTCAGGGATTTCCTCAGGCAAAAACCAAAAAATACCCCGTTCTGCTTCTGGTACGGAGGCCATGAACCCCACCGAAGCTACCAATACGGACGCGGCGAATCACTTGGCAAGGATCCCGCTGCCGTTACTGTTCCACCACTTTTCCCCGATCTGGATACCGTTCATACCGACCTGCTGGATTATTATGCTGAAGTAGAGTGGTTCGATCAGCATCTTAACCGGATGCTCAAGCTGCTTGACAGTCTGCATGTAACCGATCAGACCCTGATCATTTGTACCTCGGATAACGGCATGCCTTTCCCGGCCGCAAAAAGCAATCTGTATGAATCCGGCATCCATATGCCACTGGCTATCCGCTGGGGCCGCCGGATCCGCAGCGGTCGTACTACCACAGAGTTAGTCAGCCTCACCGACCTCGCCCCGACCATCCTCGAAGCGGCCGGCATTCCCATCCCTCAGGAGATGACCGGCATCAGTCTGATGCCCATCCTGAAAAACAGAAATACAGAACCGTTGCGAACATTCGTCCTGGCCGGCAAAGAACGTCATGCCTGGGTCAGAAAATACGGACTCGGATATCCCACGCGCTCACTGCGTACATCTGACTATTTACTGATCTACAATTTTTATCCCGAACGTTGGCCGGCCGGAGATCCGGATTACGTACCAGGCATTAACTTCCGCCTGAATTACGGGGATATCGACAATTCCCCTACCAAACAAGTGATGTACGATCACCGGGATGATCCAAAGGCCCGTAAAGAATTTATCCATGCGTTTTTAAAACATCCACAGATTGAACTGTTTGATGTACAAAAGGATCCCGGTAATTTTAATAATCTGGCTGTCGATCCGGAATATAAACCAATGACCGATTCGCTGCTAAACCTTCTGTTTGCCGAACTGAAACGAACCAAAGACCCCCGGATGACCCGTGAAGGGGAGATCTTTGACCTGTACCCGTATTTCGGCAGGTCCCGGCCGATGAGTATCCCTGACTCTTCCATTTTCCATGCCCAGGGTGAAATGGCCGGAGAACCTTCCAGTTACTCCATCATACTGCAAACCCGACTGACTGCCTCCCCGGGGGCTATAAACGGTGAGGTACCGGGCAAAAAGGGCATCGCCCGCATCATAATCGATACAGATTCCACATTTGGAACACCGGCTTATACCCATTGGAAAATCGCCTGGTCCGATAATGATTATTATATCAGATGGAAAATCGATACACTGAGCCAGAATACCCGCTATTACTACCGGCTGGAGTATGGTATGCATGTTAATTTCGCTAAAAAAGGAGCGGTAAGAAGCTTCAAAACCCTGCCCGGTCAATCATCAGGCACTGCCGTCAACTTTGTAGTGGTAACCGGAATGAATTACGCTAAATTTCATTACGGTCCGAACGGCACTCCAGATTTTACAAAACCAGGTGCATATACCGGTACCGACAAGCAACTGGGATACCCGGCACTGCAATCCATACTGAAGCTTCACCCAGACTTTTTCATCGGAACCGGGGATAATGTCTATTATGATCATCCCTCCGGAAAATGGGCAGCAACCGACAGCACTTCAATGCGAAAAAAATGGCATGAACAGTTTGTGCAACCCCGGTTTATAGCACTCTTTTCCTCTACCCCAACTTACTGGGAAAAAGATGATCATGACTTCAGATACAACGATTGCGATACCACCGGTGACCGGTTACCCGGCAATGTACTGGGTAAAAGGATTTTTCTGGAACAGATGCCATTTATTGAGGATGAAACCACCCCGCATCCCACCTACAGAACCCGGAGAATCAACCGGGATCTTCAGATCTGGATGACGGAAGGACGGGATTACCGGAGTCCGAATAAATCTCCCGACGGTCCGGGGAAAAGCATTTGGGGAAAAGAACAACTGCAATGGCTGGAGCAGACATTGAAATCCAGCGATGCAACTTATAAAATCCTGATCTCACCCACTCCCTTGGTAGGCCCGGATGATAATTACAAATCTGATAATCATGTGAATCCCAAAGGATTTCGAACCGAAGGAGATACGTTTTTCAAGTGGCTTGCCGGTAACGGAATCACACCCGACCGCTTTTTCATTGTTTGCGGCGACCGCCACTGGCAATACCATGCCCGCCATCCTTCGGGTTATGAAGAATTCTCTTGCGGCGCACTGGTAGATGCCAACTCCAGACCGGGCCGGATCGCCGGCGATCCTAAATCCACCGATCCGGACGCCCTGATCAAACAGTTCTATGTGCAGGGAAAAGGCCAGGCATCCGGAGGATTTCTCGAAATCCGGCAATTCTCAACCGGCGGCAAACCGGAGCTTAAATTCAACTTTTACGACGAACACGGAACCCTGCAATACAGTACTGAAAAGAGGATTAAATTTGTTGATTGAGTTGATTGGTTGATTAGCTTTTGGCCTTAATAGGTTGTGGTCATCCGATCCGGCACTACAACAATATAATCGCCTTGCCCAAGGTATTGCTCTTCAAGGTTTTGCAGCGACTTCTGCGAAATCGTAGTGATTACCCGGATACGGGCTTCAGGCTGCAGTTTCTCAAGGTACCAGACAATGCCCTCGTGATGATCAGAATGATAAGATCCGTTATAATGGATAAAGAGTTCCCCAGGCTGCCAGTTCCGGTTGATGAAATTTGCCATAGTAGCATCTTTAAGCGCCTGTGCCTTAGGAAAATTAGCATTGACATGTGCACCCATTCCCCCCATACCTCCCATACTCAGCATGTTCTTATAGCAGGGTACCTCGGGATTATATAAAACAGGCAACGGGGGCAACAACTGACGGGCAGCATCCGAAAGAGCATTCAATCCTTCAAACCCCTTTTTAGCCACCACGGCCGCATACCGTCTTGGTACATTGGTAGCCACGAACGGAAGATGGTTTTCTTTAGCCAGTAATACCAGAGGTTTGTAATCGGTGGCATAATTGGGCCAGAGGCGGCATTCGGCCTCAAAACGCGACCGAGAAATCAATCCTGATAGATACTCGTTGAGTATCAATTGATTATCCGACTCGAACATCTCGGCACCCAATACTATACCACTACTGTCATGCCGGGTAAACAGGTCACGCGTAATCTCCAGCTCCAGCCAGTGTGCAATCGGATTGTTGTGCAACTCCCCGTAAAACACAAAATCAGCGTGTTGCAATTCCCGTATCATCTGTTTGTACTTCACCCGCTGGCCATCCGCATTAAAAATCCGGTAAGCCGGAAGATCCTGGGAAAAAACAAAAACCACGGAAGTAAATCCAATCAATAAAAACAGGAGGGATTTTTTCATAGTGATTCATTTATTATTATGAGGATAAACTTAAAACTTTTTACGGATCCCAGGAAAAATAGTTAATTCACCATTGAAAACTATTGATCATGAATAAAACGATACTTTATCTTTCAGGGATAGTAACAACCATAGCAATGATAACAGCTTGTATTTCTTCTGATCAGCCCAAAACCGGGATCACCCGGTGATTGTCCAGATCATCGGGAGTTGGTGCCCGAATTGCATGGATGAAACCCGGTTTATGGCGCAACTGTATCGTGAATATCATCAAAAAGGACTGGAAATTATCGCATTATGCTATGAATCTGCAGATTATGAGTCATCTGTCAAAGCCATGAAACGGTTTAAGGAAGGCACCGGAGCACCTTATACTTTTCTCTATGCGGGTGAAGCCAGCAAACGAAAAGCCGCCCTGACGCTTCCCATGCTCAACCGTATTGTCTCCTACCCCACTGCCATTTTTATTGACCGCCATGGGGAAGTCAGAAA